>ENA-OWYH01001088-OWYH01001088.1-human-gut-metagenome-genome-assembly--contig:-NODE-1088-length-8937-cov-7.010020_pt1 | contig 8937 bp, 5 predicted proteins | sample MGYA00249746_ERZ652078 | MGnify/ENA primary metagenome ERZ652078 (study PRJEB26925, sample SAMN05827095) | human gut metagenome | biome: ENVO:2100002; feature: ENVO:00000062; material: ENVO:00002003... | reverse complement strand
ACGAGATACTGATCGGTCTCGTGGGCTCGGAGATGTGTATAAGAGACAGCCATCGCACAGGAGTGCAATATCAAGACTGGCGTTTCTCATCATGTCGGCAACCGCTATTACTGGCGGTTGGTCACAGCAGTAGGTGAGAATTATATAGACCTGTCCAAGACCGTGTGTGATCCTAATGTCGAGAACGATGTTCCGGTGGCAGGTGATGATATCGTGGGATTGGGCCATAAGACTGATATCACCAGACAGGCGGCGATAATTCTCTCTTCGGTGAACGAAGTTTCTCCGTCTATCATCATGTATCAGGGTATTAATGATTTTACCTTGACCGGGAAAGACGTTATATCTTTTGATTTTGACAGGTCTACCGGCAAGGCCCGGATGAAGGTGTACGGAGATACGTATATTGGTGACAAGGACCGGACCACTTACATGGAATACACTCAGGATAAAGGTGTTGATATCAAGGGTATGTTCCACATCGAAAAAGGCTCCACCGGATGGCGTAATATGGAAGGTCTTCCGGATGAGATACAGGCGGCGGCTGATCTTGCCCAAGAGGCCAAGGATGCGATAGACAATGCGGCTGTCGGAAGTGTCAATCTGTTGCGCAATTCCGGGTTTACGGGAGATTATGAGACAGAGGACCTGTCTGCCGCTACCGAGCTATCGGCGGATACCGAACTTTTTAGCAAGCAACTGGAATATTGGACGGGTGTGGCTACCGTATCTGCGGACAGTGATGCCGGCTCCGGGTACTCTGCCGCAATCGGTAGTTTGTCCCAGTCCGTATCATTGATTAAAGGAGAAAGTTATGTTATCAGTTATAAAGCAAAGGGTACGTCTGTGTCTGTTTCGTGCGGTTCTTTCAGTGTTTCTCAACCTCTCACATCCTCTTATCAGAGATATACCCATAAGATCACCTTCAATGGCAGTGGTATATTTCTTATCAGTGGTACCGCAACCGTTTGTGACCTTCAGTTAGAGCGTGGAACCATCGCTACCGACTGGAAGCCTTCAATTCTTGACAATGACAAGGCAACAGCCGGTTTCCAGTCAATCAATTATATCGCCAGTGCGATCAAGGATGGTTCTGTGGATATTCTTGGTGGTCTGATTCTTGCCAATATGATCCAACTGGGTAATTACAAGAATGGCAAGTTACAGAAGGTCACAGCCGGAGTTAGTGGCATATACAATGACGATGATGATGTGGCGTTCTGGGCAGGAGGAAAACTTGAACAGGCGATTCTGACTGTAATGAGGTTCCGTAATGATCCTAATTACCAGCCCACAGATGCGGAATGGGCGAACATGGCGAACTTCGTTGCCACTCATGGCGGTGATGTGTTTTTGAGAGGATATATCTATGCTCTAGGTGGTAAGTTCAGAGGTGAAGTCAATGCGGAAAGCGGAATCTTTAAAAATGTAAAGTCACCTAACGGCAATTTTAAAATTGATGAGGATGGCAATATCTGGATAAAAGGAGAGGGAGAGTTTAGTGGTACTGTCAATGTCATATCATCCAATGGTTACAAGATCGTAATATCCCCTGAGGATGAGTATTCCGTACCGTCTATCAGAATGTATGATTATAATGAGGAAGAACTGTTCAGTATCTCCCTACAGTACGGGCTTGGAGGGATGATTCCCAGTATTTCCATGTTCGATCCTTCTAGCAGTGATAGATTATATTTCCGCCCGGATAGTATGGTCGCGGAGCAAAAAGGAAGTGACGGTTATATATATCAGACCCAGATAATGGGAGGACGCATAATTATGGTTAAAGGTTCTGAGATTGTATGGGATCAAAACCAATTGCCCAAATAAAGTGAAGTGATATGGAACTGAATACTATTAACAAAACGGGAACTTGGAGTGAGGCGGCAGACCGTCTTAACAACAACTTTAGCAAGACTTCTACCGAAGTGGAGAAGGTCAAGCAGAACGGCATCCGCAACAAGGGGTTGTTCTCTACTCTTGAATCACTGGAAGAGGCTGTTCCATCTCCTGTTGTAGGTGACTGGGCTGTTGTGGGGGATACCATACCGGGTCCTATATATGAATGCAAAACAAAGGGAAAATGGAGTCCTACAGGCACGACAGGAGGTGGCGGAAGTGTTGACTTATCCAGCTACCTGACAGCCGAGGAGATAGACGATGTAACATCAATATTATAGTTATGAGAATCAATTATCAGTCCGATTTTAAGATCATAGAGAAGAACTTGAACGGGGATGTGAATACTCCTTTCCGGTTCACTTACTTCAATCCGTTCAAGGGAAAGTTCATAGCCTCCTTTGACGGGCATGAGTATGTGGGTTGCAGCCGCATGGAAGACGGCAACCTGCTTGTCGCTTTCGACAACCCCTGTTTTTCTCCCGGTATGCTGAAAGTAAAACGTGAATACTTCATATCCGATTCCGACTTTCAGGATGGCATCTGCAACCTTGTTTCCGTTGAAGATACAGGAATCGTACTGACTACCGGGAAAACCGATGAAAGCACGGTGGAAATAACATCTTATCCCGATTATGCCGCATATAATACAATTCAGGCGTTCCCATTGTCGGATAATGAGTATGAAGATGTGCTGAGTGATTTTGTACCTCCTTTGCCACCGGAAGAGGAAGAAGAAACAGTTACTAATCTAGAAATATAGGAGATTTATTATGGCAAAAATATATAAGCTGACCAAAGGTAGCCAAACCATTTACCCGGCAACCACAACCGATGCGGTGGTTAATCCGAATACACGCAAAAATCTTACAGCAGAACTTTCCGAGTTTAAAATGGATATTATTAATCAAAAAAAGGGAGAAAATATTATTGATAATTTTGATCAAAGTACGGCCTATATTGTATATGGTAATCAAGGAGAAATAGCATCAAGTATAGAAAAAATCACAAACAATGCGACATTCATAGCAACAAAATTAGAATGTAAAGCCGGAGATCGATTTTTGATTACTGGAAAGTGCGTTTCTGTACAAGCTAGGGCTTATGTTTTTGTTGATGAATCCGATAGGATTTTGTTAAAAGCAAGCCAAACATTCGTTGGGGAAAAATCTGTAATTGAGGCTCCGGAATCTGCCATTACCGCTTACTTTACATTAACAAAATCTGAATCTGTTGAATTTGTAATATTAGACCCGTCAATAGAAGAATTAGATGACAAGATTACTGAGACAAACAAATCCCTTACAAGCTTAGAGGAAGAGGTGTCAAATATTATTATAACCGAAAGCGGGATAGAAGAAGAAATCTACAACAGCGCTTATTTGTCTAAAGATTATATATCAGCTGGAGGCACACTGGGTACTGCTGCAAGATACTGGTCTGTAAGAATACCTGTGGCAAAAGGATTGAGGTATAAACTGGATTCTTCAAATGTCAGTAATCAAACAGTATTTAGAATTGCCAAAACCGTAGAAAGAAAAATAACAGAAGTCTTAATCAATGAGGCTTCACCAGAAACAAAAAATTATGAAATTTATTGTGATGGTTCATTTAATTATATACTTTGGACATTAAGCAATGCCTATGATTTGGAAGGCACTCCAAGTGTCAAGAGAATAGAGGGGGGAGGAAAAAAATTAAGTCCTGATATTCAGATTCCACCTGAATCATTGCCCGGTTTCGAAGATAGTATAAAGGATATAACAGATAGACTTGATGGAATTGTTTATAAAAGTAATATTATCTATTGTTATGCCGATCAGGAAACGGCAAATCAATTTCAAGCTATTGAAGACGGGGTTAATATATTTGTAGGGTACAATGCCAATGTAAACTCCATTCAGAGAGCAATAAATACCATACCAAGAGATACAGATAAACAATGGTATATTTTTGCTGTAGGGGAGTTCAGGACATCATCATTTAATCATTTTGCAACGGAAGACCCGTTATCGGGAGAATCACAGGAAGATTATGTCTGTTATATAGAAATGGTTGACAGGCAAAATATTCATTTGTTCGGTGTTGGTAATAGGTCTACAAAAATAGTATGTGATATGCCTGGCAGTGGTTTCCCAACGTCTGTATCTAATTTACATCCATTGTTGATAAAAAAAACTAGGAATTGCAGTTTTCACAACTTTTATATTTTTGGGAAAAATGTAAGATATACCGTGCATGTTAATGGCATTAAAGAAAGCGAATCTAATAAATTATGGTTTGACAATGTGGAATTCGACAGTGAAAAGAATAATGGAGAGGCTGCGGATAGCTGGCCGTATGGTTCCCAACCAATAGGTATAGATATTGCATCTAACATGAATCTGATTTTTACTAATTGTATAAATCCATGCTTGAGAGGACATTTTGGCAGTATGGGATATGGAAGACATTTTATCCTGTTTAAAGGGTGTTATTTTTACTCCGATGCAACCAATGTGTTGCCCTCGGAAAATATTCCATCCCCCAATAGCTTTATAGATTATAGGTTTATTGGTAACAAGTTCTATGGGCTTTCAACGTTATTTAATGGGTCTTTAAAAGAATCAGGTGTAAAGATGAAAATTAGTGGCTGGGGGAATAGTGTTGTTTATTTTCCCAAACCAACTCTGTATTTTAATGAAATAACGGATATTGCACAGACATATAAAACTGAAAGTTCGATATTAGCCGGTAATTTGGTGAATTCATATGGAGATAAAGCTAATGGTAAAATTGAATCTGTTGCTATGTTCAACAGTTCAGATGGGAAAGTTATTTGTGCCAAAAATATCATGTATGAAATAAATAATATTCTTGTTTCAGAAGATTATCTTCCTAAAGATGGGGACTACTGTAAAGCTGTAGATGGATTATTGGAGAAATCAGAATATCCTACTAATGCTTATGTTTTAGTAAGATCAGGTATAAAGTATTTAATAGTAGAGTAACTCGGAAAGTTATCAGTAACACTCAAAACATATATTATGATACGAGACCTAATCATCAGAATAATGAACTATCTGTCCGTAGAAGTGCATCCGGATGCGGAATGGTAAAAGTGGAACAGGATATATGGAGCTTAATACAATAAACAAAACAGGAACTTGGAGCGAAACGGCAGACCGCATCAACAGCAACTTTAGCAAGATCTCCATTGAGGTTGAAGAGATAAAGCAGAACGGCGGTGGCGGCAGTGGTGGCGGAGGGGGCGATGTCACTAACGCCGACCATGCCACATCTGCATACACGCTGGATAAGAATACGCCTGTGCTTGACTGGTTCCTTTCCGCATTGAACGATGATGATGCGCAAGGGATCATTAATTACCTCAAAGGTCTTAAGATAGCCGGGAATCTGATAAACCGCATCGTAAAGCAGGGTGACAAGAATGTCACCTACACCGATGAGGATGTGATGAGCGCATTGCGTGTAATGACTGAGATAGAGAACAGTGCGGAGAAGCTGAAAGAGATATTCGTGCGGAAGGACGTGCCGGATTCCACTAAATTTCTTCTCAGTATGTTTGCCGGTGCTGTTTTCGGAAAGAATGGTTTTGCAAGCGGCTTAACCGGATTCGGAGCCAAGATATTCGATACAGGGCATGGGGAGTTTGAGAGCATGTTTATCCGCCGGTTTCTCGAAGTTCCCGAATTAAGATACAATCGTGTGATGGTCACGCTGGGCGACAAGTGGCGTGCGCCCGGAGCCGGCATTATAGAAACGGTAGATACAGGGACCAAGACATGTACACTTAAGCTGGAAGATGGTGAGATTGGTGCTGTCGCAGTAGGCGATATCTGTATGGGTATCTATCATAACATCACCGGGAACGCTACGGAGGATTACGACGATGGAAAGGGCAACAGACGTTTTGCCGGATTCTGTACAGTCTATTTCACGATTACGGAAGTTACAGGTGAAAGAAACGAAACATTCAAGTACCAGTTGCGCCCCACTTCTTCATCGTGGTCTTCCTCTTTCGATCCTTTTGAGATGATGACTTTCGTGGCATACGGCAGCTTTACTAATACGGAGCGCCAGACCTCAGTCTACGAAACAAGGACTTACACCCGTATGTTGTGGAAACAGAATACATGGGAGATCTCCGCCGCCAATGTTGCCCTACAATATGGCGACCTTTCCAATCTGAATATATTCGGACTGAACATGGACGGTTATTCCATGTATCTGAATAATATATATATGACAGGTATCATCAAGCAGATAAAGCCGGATGGAACCCCTGTGCAGACTTTGAATTTCCGTGAGGAAGGCTATATACCTGGCGTACATTACGATTACTACGACAGTTTGTCTTATAACGGAAGCATGTGGGCGTGTATCAATGAGGATGGTTCGTCCTCTGTACCGGGATCTAATGGCGACTGGCTGGAAATTGCGTCTAAAGGTGATACGGGAACACCGGGAAAGGACGGTGTGAGCGTGACCAATAGCGGTCCGTGGTATTCCGGCTTGGTTGTTCCCAAAATGAGTATCGTTACAATGGGAGGAAGTTCATTCCTTTCCAAGGTGGCTACTACGAATCCTCCCTTGTGGTGTTGGACGGACAATGCCGGCAACCGGTTTACTTTCAACGATGGCGGATATTGTCTTACAGGCGAGATAAATACCGACGAATATGAACTTCTTGTCCAAAGCGGAAAAGACGGAAGGGATGCGAAAGATCATGAGTTTATCTTCACGAACACCACGACGAATACAAGACCTTCCACTCCAGAAACATCACAGACTGACGATTATGTGCCTTCCGGCTGGAATGATGATCCTGTAGGCGTGTCGGCAAGCATACCCTATGAATGGGTAAGTAAAAGGACAAAGAAGGACGGTATATGGGGTGCTTTCTCTACTCCCGAACCGTGGGCTAACCATTCGTTCAATGCGATCAGTGCCGACCTGGATAACCAGATGGATAATGCGGCATTGGACGAAAATGGGAAAACAGTGGATGAGGTGTCAATTACGACAACAGCATCCATGTGGAACGGAGCAACAAAGCTTTCCCTTTCCTCCATATCCGTGCAGAGCGTGACAGGTGTAACATCCTCTTATGACTTGTCTACGGGTGATATTACATTATCTGTAGCGAAAGGAACGGCTATTGCTGACCGTACTGAGATATCAATTACCGTGAAGGCTATGGCTGACGGTGTGGAACAGTCACGTGTACTCAAGTTCACGCTTGCCGGTGTACGTGGCGGTAAGAATGCGGTATTGTATAGTCTGGTCACTTCGGTGAGCAATATTGTGAAGAAGAAAGACGGTACGTATTCCGTTTCCGGGATTTCTGCAACGAGGATGAAAACAGTTGGCGGTGTTTCGGAAGTCACTACGGATGGGACCTTGAAATATGCCATAGATAACGGTTCTGAAATCAGTACCAGTAATGGTGCCTCTATTCCTTCTTCATCCATTTCTTCCAAAATCATATTTTCATTCTATGATGCGAAAGGTGTATTGGTTGATATAGAGAGCGTGCCGATGATTCAGGATGGCGTGGATGGACAGGGTTACACCCAAATGGGGGCATTCAAGACCGGAATGGTCGTTCCCAAGATGGGTGTCGTTTCGATGGGTGGCGGCTCTTATGTAGCCAAGGCATCCACTACGAATCCTCCCTTGTGGTGCTGGACGGACAATGCCGGCAACCGGTTTACATTTAATGACGGTGGCTATGTGCTGACGGGTGAAGTGAATACAGCCGAATATGACGTATGGGCTGAGAAGGGCGATACCGGAGAAAAAGGCGACAAGGGTGATGATGGTGAAAAGGGAGACAAAGGAGATAAGGGAGATCAGGGCGTACAAGGAATACAGGGCTGTATCATACGGGATTCCGAATGGACAACCGGGGTAACGTACAGAAATGACGAAGCCCTTACAAGCGGCACGCGGTATATTGATATCGTAATGGTGAGAAACAATAGTGCGGTGGACGGATGGGATGTTTATAAGTGTATTAAAACACATACATCTTCGTCTTCTATAACCTATACTAACACTACCTACTGGACGGAATTAAGTAATGTTGGTCCCATCTATACCAGTCTTATTATTGCCAAGAACGCCAGTCTTGATTTCGTCCAAGGCAATGAACTGATAATAAAGGACTCAAATAACAATGTTGTAGCCGGTCTTACAGGAGGAAGCAGCAAGGAAGCCGGTACGACACCTGTAAGGATATGGGCTGGCGGTGGTGTTCCGGGCAGTGCTCCGTTCCGGGTGGATCAGGAAGGGAATCTTGTTGCAACGAAGGCAAATATCACGGGGACAATAACTGCCACAGGTGGAAATATTGGCGGTTTCAATATTTCCACCTCAAGTATGGAATCGGTTTCCGGGAATAATGCCATGCTCCTTTCCGCCAACTTGGTAAGATTTACCGGAAGTTATTCAAGCGTGTTTATTGGAGCGGATACTTTTCCTTCATCTAGTGGGGGGGCAATATTATGCCCATCCCGTATTTCGGTTAATAGGAATATAACGAATACGGCGTATGGCAATGTGGGCATGTATTTTGACATACAAGGTTCCCATGCTTATGATGATAATGATTTTCAGTATACCGGGAATCATGCGTTGTATATCGTCAAGGGGGACATCTGTGGGTTTAGGCTCAGATTGCGCAGAATAAGCAAGAGCACAACTTTGTCAGTGATGGATAGTGTTATCATGGCTGTAACGTCCGGTATTACGCTGACTGTTCCGTCCACTGCGGAAGATGGGCAGTTCTACTGGATAAGAAACGTTTCTGGTGGTGATGTGACCATAGCCGGAACAAATCTTGTCGGCTGGAATTCCGGGGAGGTCAGCACTTCGATAGGTTTGGCCAAGTCAAAGGCGGCAGCAATGTATTATGACAAGCATAATAACAAGTGGTTTATGAACTGGATTGATTGTTGGAATTAAAAATATAAATTATGAAAATAGATTTTACAAAATCTCCTTGTTACACAGGGATAAAGACTGTCTCTTATA
>ENA-OWYH01001087-OWYH01001087.1-human-gut-metagenome-genome-assembly--contig:-NODE-1087-length-8969-cov-5.013013_pt1 | contig 8969 bp, 10 predicted proteins | sample MGYA00249746_ERZ652078 | MGnify/ENA primary metagenome ERZ652078 (study PRJEB26925, sample SAMN05827095) | human gut metagenome | biome: ENVO:2100002; feature: ENVO:00000062; material: ENVO:00002003... | reverse complement strand
AGATACTGATCGGTCTCGTGGGCTCGGAGATGTGTATAAGAGACAGGTTCTCGGTTTTTCGATACATTCCTTTGCTTTCATGATCATTTGCTATTAAAAGGTGAAACATGTCATTTCCAATTTCAGGGGCCAGGATGCGGACCGCCTCCACAGGCAAGGTTTTCGGGGAAAATACCGGAGCAGGGCGAGGATGATTTTCCCCCGAAACCTGCAAGGCCCGACCTTGCAGGTGGAAACGGGCGGTTCCGCTACCTTTGCCCCGGAATTGGAATGACGGTATCATTTACCTTTCCCGCCCTTGGATTTTGGAAAAGAAAGTTTCAGGTTAAAACTTTCGTCAAAAATGATTGCCGCATCGAAAGACACCCCTTTCTTGCCCTTGAAACCCTTGATCAGTCGGGTGGAACCGGAAGAGAAAAGCTGTTCGAGATGCTGGTCCGTCAGTTCCTTGTTCAGAAAATGGCGGAACACCAACAGTCCGCATCCTTCACGGTCGCATTTCGCGACTTTGGACTTCACCACCACGTTGCCGGTCTTGCACTTGGGGCAGGCAAGGACGCATGATGACGGCTCCGGAAATTTGAGACGCAGTATCTCGCCGGTCACTTTTCCCGTGTATTCCCTGATGGAGAGCATGAAGCTTTCCGGATCGAGGGTACGCCCCTCTATCTGTTCCAGTGCTTTTTCCCATGTGCCGGTCAGCTTCGCGTCAGCCACCATCATGTCCTTTACCGATTCATAGAGATAAAGCCCCTTTTCCGTCGGACGGATACTCTTGCCGGAACGCTCGATGTAGTCACGTTTGAGCAGGGTCGTGATGATGGCGGCACGGGTGGCAGGCGTACCGATACCCGTATCCTTCACCGCTTCGCGTGCCTGTCCGTCAGTGATTTCCTTGCCGCAGTTCTCCATAGCCGTGAGCAGGGTGGCTTCCGTATAAAGAGGTTTGGGCAATGTCTTTTTCTGTGACAGTCCATGTCCCATGACCGGTATTTCCTCACCCTCTGTAAAAGATGCTGTGCCTTCGTCTCTTTCCGGCTCGTCCTTTTCCCGGTCCTCCTTTCGGGAGAACACCGCCCGCCAGCCCGGATTGGCGATAACAGTGGAACGGGAGTGGAAGTCCAGTCCCCCGCATACGCACTCCATGAGCAGCAGTTCTTTCTCGCAAGGGGGAGAGAAGGCTTCCAGCATCCTGCCGGCTATCAGAGTATAAACCGTGGATTCCGCTTCGGACAATCCCTCAGGGACGATACCGGTGATAATCAGCGCATGGTGGTCGGTCACTTTTGCGGCATCCACGCTTCGTGTATTCAGGGCGGAAAGGTCTAAGCTCCTTCTGTACTCACGAAACTCCGGCATGGCTGTTATCTTTTCCAACAATACCGGAATGTGCGCCATGACATCCTGCGGAATATACCTGCTGCCTGTCCTCGGATATGAAACCAGTTTTTTCTCGTACAGGGACTGTGTGATGGCAAGGGTCTTGTCCACCGGAAGGTCGTAATGAATGTTACAGTCCTTCTGGAGGGCTGTCAAATCGTATAGGAGCGGAGCCTGCTGGAATATCTTCCCTCGCTTTACTTTAGTGATTGTTACCACCGATCTGGGGGTAATACTCTTGTATGCCGCTTCCGCCATATTCTTGTCCTTGAACTCCTTCGTGTGGATGAACTGCCGGTGCCCGTTGTCCCTTTTCAGCACTATATGCAACTGCCAGTATGGTGTGGAGACGAAGTTACGGTTCTCCTTGAAGCGTGCGCATATCATGGCAAGGGTCGGTGTCTGTACCCGTCCGATGGAGTTGTTCACCGAACCGGAGGCTGCCGCCAATGCGCGGCTGGCATTCATGCCCACCAGCCAATCCGCCTTCGCCCTGCTGTCCGCGGCTGCATACAGGCTGTCATATCCGGTTCCTTCCTTGAGGCTTGCCATTCCCTCACGGATGGCCTCGTCGGTAAGCGAGGAGATCCACAACCGTTTGAACGGCTTGGTACAGCCCAAATAAGAATATATCCACCGGAAGATGAGTTCCCCCTCACGTCCGGCATCGGTCGCCACGATGATGCTCTCGCATCCGGCGAGCACTTCGCCGATGACCTTGAGCTGCCTGCCGGCTGCGATGTCCGTCACCATCCCCCTGTCAGTGCGTACCTGCCGCACGACAAGACGGAACGGATCGGGAATCATCGGAAGGTCTTCGGCGGCGGTTCTCGTGTAGCCGTATGCATCCGGTAAGGCCAGTGACACCAGATGTCCCAGTGCCCATGTCACCATGTAACCGTTTCCCACTATGTAGCCGTCCTTTTTTTCTGTAGCCCCGACCACACGGGCTATGTCCTGACCGACACTCGGTTTTTCTGCTATGATTGCTATCATGATTCGGATAAAGTCAAGCCGTTTCCCGCTTGCCGGTGTGTGGTGGAACGGAAAACGGCGGTTATACATTCAGTTTACATATTATATATAAGGAGGGGCTACTGTTGTCCGAAGGGTTTGATGCCGAGGATTTCGAGCAGCGGTCCGCCGTCCTTGCGCACCAGCTGTAGCGTGGCGTCCATCACCACGTCCACACCAAGCAGCACCAGGCTGAGCCGTATCACATTCGTTTTCTCCCCCTTGAGCAACGTGTCGAGTTCTCCCGACATTTCCAGCTCGTCTTTCAATATGCCGATACCTGCCAGTTCCTCCCAGTTTACGTCCTCTACCTTGAAAGGCGTGTTGTTTTCCTTGTTCATTTCCATATTTCTTTTCTTTTAGGATTCCACATTCATTTGATTCATGCATCATGCTATACTTGCGCCTTTGGATTTCCGGCTGCCCTGTTCCTGCCTCTGTGTTTCAGCCACGACATTTCGTTGCGAGGCGTCACGCTTGCGGTCGGGGTTCTCGTTGTAGAAGTCCAGCCTGCCCTGGTTGAAGTTCGCCTTGACATACTGGGAGATGGTCTTGCCGTCATATCCCTTGATACCCTCCACCAAAACAGCCTTGCCACTCTGCAGGTCGGAACGCTGCTTGCGGGTAAGCTCCACATCCCACACCTTATCCGGAATCTTGAATTCCGCACGCTGCTCGAAACCGTCCGGAGTGCGTGAATAACTGAGCCGTCCGGTTTCCAGGTCCGCCTTGATGAACGAGGAGAACTCCTCGCCCTTGCGGTTCACCATGTCATTGAGGAAGATGGTCCTGCCCTCCCGTAGTTGTTGCTGCTCCTCGGCGGTGATTTTCACGCCATTGATCTCGTTCGGGATATAAATTTCCCGTGCGCCCTCCGGGGAGTCGGGATTGTAGCGGGTATAGGCGGGCCTGCCCGTCACCTCGTCCAGCTTGACATAGGAGGAGAATCTCTCCCCGTCCTTACGCTCCATTCCCTCCACGAAAATGGCCTTTCCGGCATTCAGGTCTTCAACCTGCTGTTTGGTCAGTTCCACGCCACCCAATGACTGGCGGTTGAAGAGCTTGTCGTTATCGAAGATATATTCGATGCCCCTGCGCTCGGCGTTGATCTGGATGTGGGCGTCGAACTCCTTTCCGTTGTTGGAAATCATACCCTCGATGAACACCTTCTTGCCTTCGCGCAGGTCGTTCTGCTCCTGCTCGGTAAGCTTTACGCCTTTAATCTCCTTCGGGATGAAGACATTTTCCGCACGCATGGCGACCACCTCATTGGTGAGCTTGTCAATGCTGACAAAAGAGGGGATGTATTCACCGCCACGTCCTTTCAGTTCCACGACACGTCCCATATTGCCTGTTTCAAGCAGATTCTTCTTGTCCTCCTCGGAGAAGATATGCCCGAAGTACGGGCGGTCAAGTTCGGGTTTCTGCCGGATACCGTGGATGCCCAGCACGATGGGACCTCCCACGGACTGCTGGAGTGACAGCCGTGCGTCGGTACGCAATACGGCAGAACCGAAATTCATGCTGATGGGCACGACCTGGTTGGTCTTGTAACCCTTGAGCATCTGGTCAAGTAGTCCCCGTTCCTGGAGTTCCTCACGGGAGAGCCCGAAGTTCTTCAGCTGTTCCCAGTTGATCATGGACTCGTTGTAGCGGTACTGGGGCTGTTGTTGTTGCTGCGTGCCGTCGCCTTGGGCGGCCTGCCGCTGTGTTTCATTTTCTTTTGACATTTCTTCTTGATTCTTGGGGTTGATACTTTGGTTTTCCTTGTCGCGGGGGACAATCTCGTATTTCTTGAGAAATTCCTCCACTGCCTTGGTCTGCTTTCCTGCCGCGATGTCTTCGACTGCCTGCCTCACTTCCGGGTTATCCAGCGTGTCTTCCTTGATGGTAAGGATACCGAAGCGTGTCGGGTCCTTGAGCTGGCTCCAGAAGTTCTTCAGGAAATTCTCGAACATGCTGGCATATCGGTCAATTTTCAGGAAAGAGTTCCGGTGTTTTTTGTCTGCCGAAACCGTCTTGTACCTGCCGTTCTTGTCGATGTCGGATATTGCCTGTAGAAGCAGTTCCATCTTGTCGAGGATAAACACGATGTCGCTCAGCTGGGCGTTCTCGGTGACTTGCGTTTTTGGGGGTTCGTCCCTTACATTTTTCTTTGCCATAACTGTAATTTTTAGGGTTTATAACTGTTGTTGTCACCGCAAATATATAGTCATAAATTTGATAAATCACTATGTCTCAATATGTTGTACTATCCGTTTCATCGGATGTCATCACGTTTCACCGCAGAGGGAGAAAACGCAAGGCGGAAAAACGGAAGAATCAAGGATAAAAGTGTGAGAAACGTACCGGGTCCGATAAAAGAAGAGAGAGAAATACGCGAAGGGAAAGCCAAAAACAAAAAAGGCGGAACGGGAAAATGGGAAAGGGTGGAAAAGCCGCAAACGACACGAAGCCGATAAAGAGAAACTGTATTATGCAGAGTGGAGAGCGAGCTGTCTTTAGTCCCCGCTTCCTTCTGTTACTCCATAGGACTGGATGAGAATTTACGTGCGGTTGATGTTGACAGCATAATCCATTAGGACATCAGGTGTCGGCAAAATACCGCCGCCGGATTGTATCTTGGTTTTGTCCTATGCGTCGTAGGTCGCTTCGCTTGCTAAGTCCCGGAACGTTTCTCCAACTCGGACGGCGATACCGGAACGTTTTTTCGGGTGAAAAATTACCGAAGGGAATTTTTTGCCCGAAAACCGCAGGCCTGAACGTAGAAGGTATCGTCCCTCCGAGTTATCTTCTTAAAGGGACTTGACAAGTGAAGCGTGGCTTATGATGGATTTTTATAGAGAAATATGGAAAAATGTACCTTTAGCCCAAGAAAATTGCAATCATTTCGCAGAAGTAATCAGAAAATGATTACTCTTGCAGAACGATAATACATGAAAAAATGTTTTTGTTCACTCATCTATGGATGTTCATTTTTAATGAATGCGAGCAAATAATGAACATGGATTCGCTTATATTCGCCTTCTATTGGAGAAAATTGGTCTTTTACCCATTTTTCTCCAATAGAATAACCGTAATACTGATAATTTTCACTACTTTTGCAACATGATTATACCAAGGGATAAATATTTGCAAGAGCTAAGAAGTGTGATGCACAACGGAATGATTAAGATTATTACCGGTGTACGCCGTTGTGGAAAATCTTATCTTCTATTTGAATTATTCAAACAATCATTACTTGAAAACGGTGTGAATGAAGAGCACATTATTCAAGTTGATTTGGAAGACCGACGTAATAAACACCTCAGAGAGCCGGACAGATTATTGGATCACATCGATGGACATATCACAGATAACGATATGTATTACATACTATTGGATGAAATACAACTTGTTCCTGAGTTTGAAGATGTACTCAACAGCTATCTGAAAATTAAAAATACAGACGTATATGTGACAGGAAGCAATAGCCGAATGTTGTCCAGTGATGTAAAAACAGAATTTCGTGGTCGAGGGTATGAAATCAGAGTCCATCCACTGAGTTTTTCGGAATTTCTCAAGGCAGGACAGTACACAAATGAACTTTCTGCCCTACAGGATTATATGATTTATGGAGGAATGCCACAAGTCGTATCTTTTTCAAAGAAAACAGAAAAAGAAAATTATCTAAAATCCTTGTTTCAAGGAACTTATATACGCGATATAAAAGAGCGTTACAATATTAGGAACGATGATGATTTGAGTGAACTTATAGATATTATTGCTTCCAACATAGGCTGCCTGACCAATCCGACAAACCTTGAAAATACATTCAAGTCCGTAAAAGGTCATAGTATTTCAGATACAACCATACAGAGTTATCTTGGAATGTTACAAGATGCCTTTATGTTGGAAAAAGCCATTCGATATGACATCAAAGGAAAGCATTACATCAACACGCCTTCAAAATATTATTTTGAAGATGTCGGACTACGTAATGCCCGTCTGAATTACCGTCAAATTGACGGGGGGCATCTTATGGAAAATATCATATATAACGAACTGCGTATCAGAGGGTATTCGATTGATGTAGGGCAAGTGGAAGTGAGAATAACAAATGATGATGGAAAGAAAATGCGAAAACTACTGGAAGTTGATTTCATTTGCAATAGTGGGGATAAACGTGTGTACATACAATCAGCACTTGATATGCCCACTCAAGAAAAAATTGACCAGGAAACCAATTCCCTTCGTCATATCAAAGATGGATTCCCTAAAATAGTCATTGTAGGAGGTTTGACCCCTTCTCATGTGAATACAGATGGCATATCAATCATTAATATAATAGATTTCCTTAAAGATACAGAAGGAAATCTATTATGAATCCACCATAATATGTAGCATAATAGTGTGTAAAAATAGTAAGGGCAATGTGCATAATGCACCCAAAATATAAATCCACCCCTGCTACAAATAGCTGTAACAGGGGTGGTTTTATCAGAAAGGGAGTTTTGACTTTACCTGCACCGTTTTTCACGCAATTGCAGATTAACTTGTGGTATAAAAATTTTATGTATGTATGCTCCAGCCGTGAAATGGTTCCATCATTACGGCAAAAGACTCATCCGGTCTGCCGTGATAGAGCAATCCACCCACAATGCCGTTTCTTCCATCCGGTGTCCTTTCCGCAAATCCGAATGAATACGGAGCGAAATCGTAATACAGTTCAATTTCATACCTGCCGCCAGAGTTCTTCTCCCATTGTTTGAGGCGTTCAATGCAATTCTGAAAGGTTGTGTCACCAATACTTTTGGCGTATTCCGCCACCTTGTCGTAGTGTTCCTGACATTTGATTTTCATATCCGGTAATTTTAAGTTGTTTGTAGTAATTCTTCGTATATTCCGAAATCGAGGCATCCGGCAACAGTAAAATCCTCCCCACCTTTGTCCGTCAATGATTTCAAGTCTTCCAGACTATTGCAGTAGAAGAATATCTCATCATCCTTTTCCGTGTCGGAATCCATAGCCAAAGCGATCCTTACTTCTACTGTTTCCAGTGTGTCACACCATCTGATGACACAGTCCGCATAATGAGGTTCACATCCTTGCTCACTGTAGAACTTCAGATAAAGACCTCCTATTTCCTGTCTGACTTCATCGGGCTTTTTCCATGTACTGTCATCCACGATTTCAAAGCCTATTCCTTCAACCAACAGGCACGTGCCATTGTCATTGACCATCATGGTGCGCTTGCCGATATGTTTTTCTCGTATTTCCGCCCAGTCCGGCAAGTCCCAACGTTCTACAATCCAGATTCCACGGTAATTTTCCGGGATGGCATTGTATTCACTCAATATTATCTTTTTCATTTCAAATCGGTTTATGCTGTTATAAAAGTCACTTCATACGTTTTACATGGTTTCCCAAAGGCCGGGTAAGCATCAAACTCTCTGTATGCTTCCCAATCCACCGACATGGTATATCCGTTCGGAAAATTTTCACCGATGAATCGGGTTATCAGATCCTTGTCTTCATCGGTAAGGAACAATTCTTCTTCAATGCCGTACTCCAATGCAAAAATCGCCCATTCGGGAATGTTGTTCCAAACGAGCGGCGTATTATTGTTTTCCTTCATACTTTCAAGTTTATTGCGGTGATACCAGCAGTCTTTGGATGATGCCGTCAAGTTCCGTTTCCCATTTGTCCGTACCGTCAAGGAGAGACGGGTAAGTCAACTGTTGCCATTGCCGGTAGTCGAAGAGTTTCATCCGGAGCGGATAATAATCAAAAAGTTTCCGTCCTTCGGAGAATATTCTCAGGTGATTGACACCTACTTCCATCAGTTTCAGACCGTAATGGTCGATAATCTCATGGAATCTATTCATCGGTGTGAAATTGCTTCTTTTCCCCATAATTCATTTGTCATTATAATTCGTTCAACAATACATTTTATACAAATCGGTATCTGACAGCGTACACAACTCTTCATCCGTACAGTAACCGTCAATCTCTTCGCTGGCTTCCATTGCCTCATATATACCGTTACGCATATCGTTTGCCAGTTCATTCCGCAGGCTCTCCACTGACACCCTGAATATATGGTTGCCGGCATCTATTTCCCTGACGGGATAGACACATCCTTTCCAATGGATTTGCCCGATGACGATTGCTTCATTCGCATTTTCAGCCATCCGGTCTAGGTATTCTTTAATGATGTCCCCATGACAAGGATCCGGTTTGCAGAAACATCCCAATGTCTTGCCCTGCAAATTCCCGATCCGCTTGCGGAACTCTTTATCCGTACTCAGGCGATGATAAAAGTATTTCCTGTATCGGCCAAGCGTACTGCCTTTTGCCATCGTTGCTTCCAGTCTGAACGGATTCCCGAAATAACCGTCCTTGCCACATCCAGCCCTGCCAATGTACACGTCACAGGTTTCCTTGCGGATATTGACCACTCTTGTTCTGCCCATAGCCATATTTCTTTTATTCAGTTAAACATTCACCGGCTCGTGAGCCGATATTTTATTTCTTGCCTGCATCACTGTCCCGTGCCGGATTGTGCAAGGCTTTCCGGAAAAATACCGCAAGCG
>ENA-OWYH01001085-OWYH01001085.1-human-gut-metagenome-genome-assembly--contig:-NODE-1085-length-8975-cov-6.438453_pt1 | contig 8975 bp, 7 predicted proteins | sample MGYA00249746_ERZ652078 | MGnify/ENA primary metagenome ERZ652078 (study PRJEB26925, sample SAMN05827095) | human gut metagenome | biome: ENVO:2100002; feature: ENVO:00000062; material: ENVO:00002003... | reverse complement strand
GAGATACTGATCGGTCTCGTGGGCTCGGAGATGTGTATAAGAGACAGCATCTACATTATCGCCATTTAAGACCTAAATTATATATATCGACAACAAGATTATTATAATGAATATATGGATAAGGTATTTTTCTACCCATATATTCTAAATAATTGCTACCTTTATTTAGATTATTTTGTTGCTGCAACATGATAACTCTTTGGTTGCTATTGCTGTTGTGAACAACTCCTCCCTGCTTCATTATATTAAATGGATTCTGCGAATGTGATAATCCCAATTGCATGCCCAAACTCATGAGTAGCTGTAAAAGTTTTATTATAAGACAAATTATTCGACAACCAATTATTATTAGCAAAATCGCTTGAAGCCAAAGTCATAACCTTTCCACCTAACATACTTGTTGCTCCACGCGCTCCTTTACTATCGCTATCTGCTAATACAAATAAATGATCAGAGTTTTCGACATCTTTCATAGAAGTTGCAACTTTAAGATCCATATCAACCTTTAAATTGTAAGTTTTATTATCGCTCCATTCAAATTTTACTTCATAAGTACTTTTTATATCAGAAACTATATCTTTGGCAGCTCTAGCCATATTTATATTATCACTTGAATTATTAAATATCTTTGCAGTTACATGCATAGTGACAATATCACCATTCCGAGTATACCAAATACTATCTCCATTCACATCAATATTATTCACCGGATTATTTGCACCATATTGATAAGGTGATAAAGAAACATACTTCTCTGAAAATCTATCAGTTTTCATAAATCTCCCTAATGCAGCATCATACATCCTCGCTCCATAATCATACCAGTCCAACCCACCTTTACTATCCAGCTCCTTGCCATTATACTTATAAGGCTGGACGCTCTGCCGGGAACTTGTTGACATCAATCCGCCGAAAGCATAATAATCGTTCACTTCCTCAACCGTTCCCTCCTCATCTACAACCACACGATTATTACCCTGATGATCTTTCAAATAATAATGATACTTATTATCATTCAGAGTGATATAATCTACTCTGTCAAGAGTTTTACAGCAACACCATTTTCATAGATCACATTACCACAATAGTCAATACTGGTAGCAGTACTTCCAACCTTATACGAAGTACGGTATTTTACACTGTTGGAATCATACAGATTAAGAATGTGTTCCCATTATCAAATATAACGAAGATAGGCAAATTTAAGTAATTATATTCGATTTCTTTTATCTTTTTGTTTAAATCTTTGGTCAGATTACCGTTTTTATCATATTCTATTACTTCATAAGCACTATCTGTAAACTCAAAGCCATTATTAAAGAAGCTAAGGCAGTGTCAGTTACCAGTATAAAATAAAGAGATTGTCGATCAGATTAGGTACCCTCCATACCATCCGTATAATAAAAAGACTACCCTAACATAAGCCTTATACTTTATGTTAGGGTAGGAAGGTTACTCAAGTATCAATTTTATGTAGATAAAACAAAACTAATTCTATATATTCTTATAACATATTACATGTAATACCTTTTAGATTTCTACACAAAATAGGGCATAGAGATCTAAAACGATTCAAATATATAAGTGAACAACTTTATATTAAGACAATCATAAATAAGTCTTTATTCTATCTCAAAATCACCCGACTCTGTTTTAACAAATCCTTTTTCCCAATGAATATTCCCTAATATTACTTTAGTTATTACAAAGTTAGACCGAGGATACAAATTATACCCAGGCTTATTGATTAGTTTATCTATACAACTTTCAGCTAAGTTATATGAAGAGAAAGTTCCAATATTACTTTCTAAAAAATGTCCATTTATAGAATGAAAATGATCTAAGCGATAAAATGCAACCATAGTTATTACTTTTTATTTTTTATATTACTCAAACAAAAACAAATCCATCTTCACCATCAATCATATCTATATAAGTCTTACAGACCCAAAAACATTTTTGGGAGTACTGTTTAAAGCCCGGTTTATTTCTCAAAGATTTGATTACTAGCCAAGCTTCTTTTGGCGAGTGAAATATGCCTATAAATTTGATTACATCATCCTGATTCTCATTTTCATACACATGATAAAGCTCATAATATTTTTCCATCTTATACAATTTATATTTTCATTCAAAGTTTCTATCTCCATATTTCTTTATTTTATTGTAATCAGATCCTGGTCCTGTTTTGTACTTAGCATCTTTTCCGAATCTCTTCTCCAACAATCTTTTTGCAAAATCTTTTCCATTCTCATTTTTATACGGTTTTTCCCCTTTAACCCAATCAGGGACATCATTGGCTTTTTCCTTGCCAGAGCCAGATTTTGCTTTTTTGTACTCTGATGTTTTTTGAGCTGCATCTCTATCACTGCTACTATTTTCATTAACCCTCCCTTTTCTAGAGAATAACTTCATAGCCCCGCTCGTAGCCATAAGTGATCCGTGAGTAACATCCACCACTCCTTTTGTTGAAACAGCCAAGGACACTCCGCCAGTTTCCGGACTTCCCAATAAACCGGCGGCAACTTCCCCGGAACCTCTTATTACTTCTGCACCACCTATAAAAAGGCTAATCACATCACCAACATCCTGACCTACGTTATAAGCACCTACACTGCTATATATTCCCGTTTCACGTAAAGAAGTACTTCCTAACAGTATATTATCCGTTACAGCACGTACTGCTCCATTAGCAAAACTTAGAGTGGTATTTAAAGCATTGTTTAAACCATTCCTAATACCTCTCCAAGTAGGCCACATACCGTTAGGGTCAACCAAGAGAATAGGATTATTTGCACAGTATAAATATGGACTCACACCATAATACTTCTCACTCATCGGATCCACCACATGCCACCTGCCTAAAGCTGCATCATAGTATCTCGCTCCATAATCATACCAGTCCAACCCACCTTTACGATCCAACTCCTTGCCATTATACTTATAAGGCTGGACGCTCTGCCGGGAACTTGTTGACATCAATCCGCCGAAAGCATAATAATCGTTCACTTCCTCAACCGTTCCCTCCTCATCTACAACCACACGATTATTACCCTGATGATCTTTCAAATAATAATGATACTTACCGTCAGTAAGGGACACATAGCCGACTTCTGTCAATAGAATCTGAGGTACTCCATTTTCATAGACCACATTGCCGCAGTAATCCGTTGTAACACTGTCTCCTTCCAGAACGTGCACGGTACGGAGTTTCCTACCCGCAGCATCATAAAGATAAGATATACTGTTACCATTCGCAAACATTACACGACTAGGCAAATTTAAACAATTATACTGAATAGCAGTTATATTTTTGTTTAAATCTTTAGTCAGGTTGCCGTTTTCATCATATTCATATTCTGTGGACAAATCAATACCGTCCTTGAACTCGAAGCCGTTATTGAAGGTAGAAGTGCCTGAACGGTCTGCCACCTTCTTTAACCGGTTACCGACATAACTCAAAGAAAGATCATCAATCACATCATAACCCGTCGCTGAAGTCTGCCCGTAGCGCTTCAGACCCAAGATATTACCCATTTTATCATAGCCCGTCACCTGCTCATTAAAACGGTTAGTATTTACAGAAAGGCTCGGCCCTTCACCATATTCCGCATCAGTCAGGCGACCCAGACGGTCATAACTGAATTTATAACCGCGGGGAGTGGCCCCGGCTCCACTTTTCCAAGTCATACTGCTGATATTACCATTATAACAAGGAACTCCCAAACCGTCGGTATAATGCAAAGACTGGCTAAACTTACTGCCTTCAATACCGGTCAGCCAGTTACGGATATTGTAGGCATAGTCTGTTGCATAAATACCGTTATCCAGTTTGTCTGTCTGCAATCGGCCCAACTCGTCATAAGTGTGTTCCACAAGCAGGACGGAAGGATTGTTATCGTATTGGTGGCTCACTCGTGTCAGGCGTGACGAATGGTCATAAGTATAGGTATAACGTTCCGTCAATGAATACCCGGAACTATCCGTATGGGTGTGAAGGACGGACAGAGGACTTCCTTGAAAGGAGTACTCAGTGGCGTATGTATCCATGCCTCCATTGACACGGCTTGACAGGCTTTTCACTATCCGCTTATTGATGTCATAATAGTCCGCAGAATAAATGAATCCCGAAGAGCCATGCGTACAAAGTATGCTACCCGTAAGATTACCGGTCGCACTCACAGTTCCTTCCGGAAAATTATATGCAGAAAAGCCATTTCGTGTTCTAAAATCATACGTATCATAGTAGTTCACCACATATACACAAGGATCAACCAGATCAAAAGAACTCTGATAACCACTGTACGCCAGGCCGGTGTCGCCTTCCATAAGAGTACCTAAAACAACTGTCTCACCGGCAGTCCGAACATGTTTATCGCTGTTGCTACATTCGCCCTCCACAACGACACGCCCATAGACATCATAAACAAAGAATGACCAAAGAGAATCATTACGCTGACAGCCATCCTGAGAGAAAACCAAACGGTGTGCCGCGTCATAAACCAGGTAAGAAGGGGCGCAACCGGGAAGCTTCTTATAAACAAGACGATCCAGATAGTCATAACGATATATGTAAGCATAAAGATCCAGATCCGGATGATCCTGGTAACCCGGAGGAAGCACAAACACCAGATTGCCATACTCATCGTAGACAAAATAAGTATCAAAAAATGTATCACCATCCAGAATGCGTGAAAGGACCAACTGATTTTCACTATTATAAAATTCCCAATGCATGTTGCCATCTTCGTCCTCGCTGCGTATGCCGCGAAGGCTACCGTCTGCATAGGGACTATCGCTCTCTACCAGCTCGCCGCCGGCGGATACCAGATAACGCTTGCAACGTTGGACGGGTATACTCTCAAGATTACAGCTATATTTTTTGGATACGGCTTTACCGGTCCATTCATCACCAACACCAAACTCTTTTAACAGTAAACTACGGTGGGAAGCCTCATACGCGAAACGTGAACAGACGTTGCTGTGCCCGTAATACTCCTGTGCCGACTTTAATATTTGCTTATAGTTCCCGGAAGTCCCTTCCGACAACACAGGAACCGGAAGAGTACGGGACTGTAAATTTCCCAATGAGTTATATTCATAACTTTCAGTCAGGTCTTTGCCCTGCGGGGTTATTCCGACGTGTATCTTCTGAGAAACACCGCCAAAACCATCCCCATAGGACACATCAGTCAGGGAGCGCACACCGTTCGTTTTCAACAGCGAGGCTGCTCCCGTATATTTGTCAAGCGGAGTTACCGTAAGTATGCCATAACGGTCACTCATGTTCACAGTCTTCCTCTGAGCGCAAAGAAGACCGGAGCTTGCACTTATCAATACAAGAACAATGATTCTTTTTATATTCATAATTTTTCCTTTTAACAGTTTCTTATTCATTTCTTATACTCATTATACTCCAGCACAGCGCCGTCCTTATCACGGATTTCCGTCAGTCTCCCGAAGCCGTCATAGCTGTATGTAGTTACATTCCCGTTAGGTTCATTCATATAGACAACTCCCCGTTGCGGAGCATATCTATAAACGGTCACCCGGCAAGGGGCGGGGAAAGCATTACGCAACGGAAGCAATACATTTTCAAGGGCACTGCCGTCAAGGTTTTGAAGAGACTCCACACTCACGCGCAGCCCGGAAACGACTTCCTGATATGACGCCCCTTCCACAATAGCCACCGGACGACTGTAGTTGTATCCCCAGAGCAATGCGACCACAGGAGCATCCGCACGGCGGATCTCACAAACATTGCCATAAGCATCGTGTACAGGATAAGATTCACTCATTGAAAAGAGCCCCTCATGCTTCCAGACGCTCACCTCGTCCAGCAAGGCCGAACCGGAGCCGGGATCCAGAGTATAGTCGAAACTGGTAAAGGAATCATCCATATAGCCTTCAGGACCTTCCACAGATTCTCCTATATGGGCAGGTCTCAATATATCATTGGCAGCCGTCATCGCCCTTCCAACGGCATCATTAACATGATATGGATAAGTATAATCACATTTCTTTTTCTTTCCATCGCTATACTTATAAATCTCCCTCACCGGAAGCCCGGATCGTATATCCCAGTCCGTAGAGCCATAAGTCCGGACAACCGTATCACTGACCAACTTACCAGCATAATAATCCGTATTCACAGTGAGCTGGTTTTCCACACGCGTATTCCCCCTACCAATGCTATACCTGTACTCACGATAATAAAGGTCATCGTCCGTTTCCACACCGGACTGTTCTGCAACAACCAGATTGGCACGCCGCACTTCACGTCCCGCCACCAAAGGAGTATTATTGTTCAAAGATATTTCAGTATATGTATGCTCCTCATCATGCACAGGCTGCTCCGTATCTACATCATAATCCGTTCTCCTGACCAGTTTGCCCTTCTTATAATGGGACACCTCATCATGCACCATACCATTTATTATACTTGGAAAATAGAAATTCGTATTGTATTCATAGTCTTCACGAGATACCGTTTTTCCATAATCATCTTTCTCCACAACACTCACATTAGGATATAGGACAGAGACTCCCGCTGCAGCACCGGCATCGGCCACCGGCAGGGATGAATACAAACGATAACGCATGCTGGTACGAGAGTAGGTACGCAAATAAAGTTTCTCCATCTCATCGACAAAAGTCACTTGAGGAGCATAACCTGTCGGAATACCGTCTTTCTCATACAAGAAACGACGTTCATTCTTCAGCGTACCTTCCACATCACGGCATTGGATAGAATAAATTCGCAAACCACCGGCATAAGATGAAATTGCATTCCCATATTCATCTGTATCGGGATATGTATTGAGCTCATACACTAATTCCTCTCTTGCACCTGTCGGATATTTAATAGACTGCAACGAATAAACTTGGGCGAATAAAATGTCCGGTGTACGGTCCGCACCTCCAATATAAGCATAACATACACCCCGGTCGCCATCGTAAGGCATTCCAAACTCCACCAATTGTCTTTCTACAAGATCGGTATTACCGGTCCGTCCGTTATAATATCCGAATTTATCCACTGCTTTGGTCTGCGTCGGCGAATAGTCATCCACGTAGTCATTATATGACATTGTATAACTACGGCTTTGATTATTGACCAGTTCTGTAAAATTGACCTCAGTAAGCAGGCTGCGTCCCATGAACCGCAGTTGCTTATAATTCAATGTGACACGTTGGATTTCCGCCCCATTTTCATAAATATGCACGGTTTTCAGAAGAGAAGAAGAATAATCAAAAACGACTTTTCCATTAGCGTACGTGATTTCTTTGGGATATTTTGCATCAACCGAATTGTAAGGCCGGTTATCATACTGGCCAACGTTTTCGACCGTAAAATCGGCCCAAAGAGAATCATTATGCAAAGCATACCCGTTCATCCGGAAAAACTTCAGTTTTCCATCCACTCCCTGCCAATATCCGTTACGGTAACTTTCACCCATATCCTCCACTGCATAATAGTCATAACTATCTGCATAAGTGAGCTTCTGTGTGACATACGAAAAAGAAAGCCTGTCCTGTTTCAGACTGGTGACATCCGTTAGTTTCCAGCCTGTAATCTTTCCTGTATTAGAGTATTCGGCTTCCTTAAAACGGTAAATATTACCGGAACCGTCCGTCACCTGAAATCCCGAACGTATGTCTGACGTTTCCACCTTATCAGAAGTCAACGGTAAATAGACCGGTATATGCGAGCCGCTTTCCGAGGATTTCTCAGGACGCCGGAACACGAAATTCCCCTGAGCATCAAATGTACTATAAAAAAACACATCCGGTTGTTCGTGCGCCATACCTTCGGTCATCTTATGCATATAAGAAGTGTCCCAACTGCCAAAGTCCGGGTTATAGATCAAATACCCTTCTTCATCAGGATTTCCTTGAATACTCCGGGTTACGGTGGGACCGAAATCCACGTTCCAGCCCAAGCCTGCCACGCCGTTTCCCGCACTGACCTTGATGCCTCCGCTGTCATATTGCAATCGTAAAGGCAGCGTGAAATCTCTTGTACGTATCTCATATATCGGGATACTAAGTTCAACTTTGCCTGTATTATAATTAACAGGACACATAATATGCTTCATCAACTCCTCCGATACCGGAGACACAGGAACATAATTATATTTGTATTTTCCTTCCGTATCAGCCAAAGCCGGCGAGGTGCCCTGGCTATATACGCTGCCCACACAAGTGAGCAGCGCAATTATTAAAATAATAGTCTTATTATTCATTTTAGATAACAGTCATCTGGTTTTTATAAAAAAATATTAATGCCTCTCATTACAGATTCATCGCATTAGCGCCCAAAACGCCTGCCAAAGCCGAAGCCACTGCGATAACCACCTTCAGGATCATATCCCATACTGATTTCTTCATTGCCATCATTTACCTCCTTTCTGTTCTTTAATGTGTTGTGTTACTCTGTGTTTCTCCGTACTTCCAGTCTCATCAGTTCTATCGGCAAATTCTCCGAACTCCTTGAATTCCTTTGCCACATCGAAGCACGGGCACTGTTTAATCCACTCTTCCGGTTCTATCTCACCGTTTCCGTTCAAGTCCGGCGAAAGATCCCGGTGTCCGCAGACCCGGCAGCCGGAAAATTTCTCCTGTAGTTGCCCGACGAGTTGCCGGAGCGTAGCCCGCTGTGCCGGGGTCCGGGTATCTGCCGGGCGTCCCCGGCAGTCCAGACCACCTTCATAGCAGATACCTATCGAGTGAGCGTTGAAACCTTTGGCGTGTGCTCCGATGCGTTCCACGGGCCGGGTAAGGTGCACTGTTCCATCCTTGCGGATGTAGTAGTGATAGCCTGTTCCGTTAAATCCGCGACGCCGGTGCAACCGGTCCAAATCTTCCGGAGAAAGTATACAATCCTCCCTCGTAGCGCTGCAATGCACCACAATCAAGTTGATAATCCCTGTCTCTTATACACATCTCCGAGCCCACGAGACCGATCAGTATCT
>ENA-OWYH01001048-OWYH01001048.1-human-gut-metagenome-genome-assembly--contig:-NODE-1048-length-9146-cov-4.016390_pt1 | contig 9146 bp, 9 predicted proteins | sample MGYA00249746_ERZ652078 | MGnify/ENA primary metagenome ERZ652078 (study PRJEB26925, sample SAMN05827095) | human gut metagenome | biome: ENVO:2100002; feature: ENVO:00000062; material: ENVO:00002003... | reverse complement strand
CAGCGTCAGATGTGTATAAGAGACAGGAATATCTTCGAGCCGGAGATCATCAGGATGTAGTTGTCCGTGTACCTGGCCACGGTGGCCTGGTAGGGCGCTTCGAAGGGGCGTCCCAGGGGTTTGCGGAAGTCCATGCAAAGGTAGGCGAGGTCTTCGATGACGATGGCGTCGTATCGGGTAGCCAGCTCGCCGATCGTACGCAGCTCATCCTCGGTGAGGCATATCCACGCCGGATTGTTGGGGTTCGAATAGACGATGGCGGCGATGTTGCCCTGTGCGAGGTAGCTTTCCAGCTTCGGGCCCAGTTTTTCGGCGCGGTATTCATAGATGTCGAACGACGCGCTGGGGATATCGAGGATCTGCACCTGGTTGCGCTGCACGGGGAATCCGGGGTCGATGAAGAGGATTTTGCGCCGCTGCGGGTCGAGCTGCGAGCAGAGCAGGAATGTGGTGAAGCTGCCCTGCATCGACCCGACGGTGGGGATGCAGCCCCGGGGGGCCACCTCCACGTCGAGGAAGGCTTTCAGGAAGCGCGACGCCTGCGTCTTGAGTTCCGGAATGCCGAACATGTTGGGATACTGCGACGCGACGCCCGCCTGCAGGGCCGCGCATTCGGCCTCGACGCCCGCCCGTTCGGGCGGCAGCCCCGGCACGCCCATTTCGAGGTGGAGGAACTCCACGCCCGTGTCGCGCTCCATCGTGCGGGCGATGTCGCCCGACTGGCGGATCGTGGCCTGCGCGATGTCGGCTATGTCCATCCGCTCCAGCGCGGAGCGCAGGCAGGACCTGTCGAACGGTATTTTCATGGCTTTGCCTGTTTTTGGGTCGCTTCGTAGCCGGCGCGGAACGCCGCGAGATTCGTTTCGACGACCTGCCCGCCCTTGCGGGCGAAGATGGCGCGGATGCCGGACTCCAGTTTCGCGGCGTCGATTCCGAGCAGCGGCGCGGCGGCTCCCAGCAGCGCCATGTTGGCCGAGCGGGGCGCCATGGCGGCTTTGGCGACGGCGTCGGCGTCGAGGACTACGGCGTGCGGGAGTTTTTCCAGTTCGCGCCGCAGGGCCTCGCCCTCCGGGTAGTTCGGGATGTTGATCAGCGGCGTGATGCCGGTGATTACCCATCCGTCGTCGGCGAGCCACGGCAGGTAGCGCAGCGCCTCCATCGGCTCCATCGAGACGATGAGATCGGCCGCGCCGCGCGGAATGAGATCCGAACGGATGGCCGACGACGAGATGCGCAGGTTCGACTGCACGTCGCCGCCGCGCTGGCTCATGCCGTGGACCTCGGCCTGCTTGATGTGAAGCCCGTCTTCGAGGGCGGCCCGTCCGATGACGGCGGCGATCGAGAGGATTCCCTGGCCTCCTACGCCCGAGAGTATGATGTCGCGTTTCATAAGCCTTTACTTTTTAGCAGCGTTGTGTCGCTTTGCGGTCTGGATACATTCTCTTCGCGGGATGATCACCGAGACGCCCCGGTGGGCGATCTCCTCGCGGATCACGGCCTTCATCTCCTCGCGGTTCTTGGGCAGGGGCACGACCGTGCGGATATGTGCGGGATCGACGCCGATGCCGGCGCAGATCTGTTCCAGACGGCCCGTTCCGGCCGAATCCTGCCCGCCGGTCATGCCCGTCGTGAGGTTGTCCGAGATGATGACCGTGATGTCCGCGCGCTCGTTCACGGCGTCCAGCAGGCCCGTCATGCCCGAATGGGTGAAGGTCGAGTCGCCGATCACGGCCACCGAAGGGTGCTGGCCCGCGTCGGCCGCGCCTTTGGCCATGGTGATCGAGGCTCCCATGTCGACGCATGTGTCGATGGCGTGCAGCGGCGCCAGCCACCCCAGCGTGTAGCAGCCGATGTCGCTGAAAACCTTGCCCGCGGGGTATTCCTCGCGGATCACCTCCGTCAGGGCTGTGTACATGTCGCGGTGTCCGCATCCCTGGCAGAGCGCGGGCGGGCGGGGTACGACGATTCCGCTTGCGGCGTGCGTCCGGCGGGGCGCCATGCCGAGGGCCGCGCGCACGCTGTCGGGCGTCAGCTCCCCGGTGCGGGGCAGTTCGCCGGTCAGGCGTCCGCGGATCGCCACGGGATTGGGCAGCACGCCCCGGACGATCTCTTCCACGACGGGCTGGCCCTCTTCGAGGATCAGCAGCGTGCCGCACTCGGCGGCGATACGGCGCACCAGCGTGCGGGGCAGCGGGTACTGCGCGATTTTCAGCACCGGGTGCGGACATCCGTCGGGGTAGTTCTCCATCAGGTAGTTGTGTGCGATGCCGCAGGCGACGATGCCCAGCCGTTTGTCCGGACCCTCCGTATAGGCGTTGAACGGGCTGGCGGCGGACTCCTCTTCCAGCCGGGCGTAATCCTCCAGCAGCGTCTGGTATCGCACGCGCGAGTTTCCCGGCATCAGCACCCACTGGCGGGGCTGTTCGGGATGGCTCAACGGGTTTTCGGCGCGCGCCTCGCCCGTCTCGACGACGGCCCGCGAATGGGCCATGCGGGTCGTCAGGCGCATCAGCACCGGAATCCGGAACCGCTCCGAGAGGTCGAAGGCGGCCTTCGCCATGTCGTATGCCTCCTGCTGGTCCGCAGGCTCGAAGGTCGGCACGAGGGCGAATTTCCCGTAGAAGCGCGAATCCTGTTCGTTCTGCGACGAGTGCATCGAGGGGTCGTCGGCTGCCACGACCACCAGCCCGCCGTTGGCTCCGGTCATCGCCGAGTTGACGAAGGCGTCGGCCGCCACGTTCAGCCCCACGTGTTTCATGCAGACCAGCGCGCGCTTGCCGGCGAACGACATGCCGAGCGCCTCCTCCATGGCCGTCTTTTCGTTCGACGACCACGTGCGGTGCACGTTGCGCTGCGCAGCCAGGGGATGCTGCTGGATGTATTCCGTGATTTCGGTCGAGGGTGTGCCCGGATAGGCATAGACACCCGACAGTCCCGCGTGGAGCGCCCCCAGTGCGAGGGCTTCGTCTCCGAGTAAGAGTTCTCGTTTTGCCATGAGCTTACGGTCTGGTTCACTTTTTACAAATTTAGGAAAATTTAATTAAAATCCAATATTTGGCGATAATTTATCAGACATTCGGCTGGAATCGGGAAAAAATATAGGTTTCGACCCGGTTTCTGGTTGAAAAATGTAAAATGCGCTCCGGGACGCCGTGCGGCCCGTATCCGGCCTTTCGGCTTTTCCCGGAGGCGGGGACTTTGCGGAGCGGAATCTGCGGGACGTTCACGAAATTGCCGGAATTGTTTGGTTTGATTGGTTTTTTTGCGATCTTTGTGCTGCAAAAGAATAACCCATGAACAACTCGCCGAACATCAAACAGGTGGAAACCGTCCTGAAATACATCAAGAATGAGCTTTATTCCGGACGTTTGCAGCCGGGCGAACGCCTCCCGGCCGAGCGGCGGCTGGCCGACATGTTGGGCGTCGGCCGCGCCCATGTGCGTGCGGCGTTTCAGAAACTCGAATTTTACGGCATCGTCCAGACCTTCCCCCAGAGCGGCACGGTGGTCGCCCAGGAGAAGATGCAGGTGCTCGAACGCATGATCACCGACGCGCTTCAGATCAGACAGTACGACTTCGCGTCGCTGGTCTACGTGCGTGTGCTGCTCGAAATCGAGGCCATCAAGCTCTGCGCCCGCAACCGTACGGCGGAGGATCTGGAGAACATCGAACGGGCGCTGGAGGAGTGCGAGGCGAAATTCTATACCGAGGAGCGTGTCTCGAAGGACTTCGCCTACCACCAGGCGCTGGCCCGCGGGGCGCACAATCCGGTGATCGCGTCGATGCTGCTGGTCATCACGCCCGACGTGCTGCGTTATTACCAGCGTTACCGTGTCTGCACGGTTCCGCAGGAGGAGGTCTATTTCGAGCATCGCGAACTGCTGCGCTGCGTCCGCGAGAAGGACGAGGAGGGGGCCGTCGCGATGCAGCGCCGCCACCTCAAGTCGTTGAGCGAATTCGCTGCGGCCTTCAACGACGAGAACCATTTTCTCGAATAGCGCTCCTGCCGTCCCGAAACGACAAACGGCTGTCCCCGGAAGGACAGCCGTTGCTGTGTTTGGTTGCGTCACGTGCTACCCGCAGAGCCAGTCGCGCAGGATTTCGGGTGTTTCCACCTCCCGGCAGCTGACCGAAGCGAGCAGTTCGCGTCCTTGTTGCGTGAGTGAGTAGTACATCTGGCGCCGGTCTTCGTTGCAGAGTTCGCGGGTCACCAGTCCTTTCTGTTCCACCGAGCGGAGCACTTTCGAGGTGTTCGACGGCGTGAGTCCCAGCAGTTCTCCCAGCTCTCCCGGGCAGAGACGCCCGGTTTTCGAGAGGCTGCACAGCGTCATGCCCTCGTTCAGGCAGATGCCGTAGCGTTTTTCGAACGCGCTTTCGAACTGGTGCACGGCGCGCTGAAGGTCGCGGATCTTACAAAGTTTGTCCATGTTCCTTCGCTTTATATACCGCCTGCATGCCGCAGCGTTTCACGCATTTGCCGCATTCGATGCATTTTCCGGGGTCGATCCGCGGAAGGGAGTTCCCCTCCTGCGAGATCGCGCCCGCGGGGCAGATCGGGATCAGCGGGCAACGGTGGTTCTGCGGGCATAGCAGGGCGTCGACCGTCAGTGCCATTATTTACCCAGCATCACTTTGTCGATGGCCTCCTTGAGCGAAGCCTTGGGCAGGGCGCCCTGGGCCATCTGGGGTTTGCCTTCCATCGGGATGAACAGCAGCGTGGGGATCGAGCGGATGCCGAACGCCGCGGCAAGCTCCTGCTCCTCCTCGGTGTTGATCTTGTAGATGTAGATCCGGTCCCCGTATTCGGCGGCCAGTTCTTCGAGCACCGGTGCGAGGGCCTTGCAGGGACCGCACCACGAGGCGTAGAAGTCGATCAGGGCGGGTTTGTCACCGAGGTATTTCCACTCCTCGGGATTTTTTTCATAGTCGGCGACCTTCTTCAGAAAGTCGGCTTTGGTCAATGCGATCGTTTTCATATTCTTTGCGTTTTTGTTGTTTGTCTGTGCCTGGCTTCCGGCGGCGAAGGCCAGCAGCGCGAAAGCGGTTATGAGCAGTTTTTTCATCTTGTTTTTTATTGTTCTCTATCAATAACGATGCAAAGATAGAATTTATTTTCCGATAAAACAAATTTCCAATGGAAAATATTGTGATCTAATGATTCACTGATTTGAAAACGGCGGGTTTCGCCCGCGGGAATTTTATGTACTTTTGATGTCAACCGACGCACGCAGCGCGAGCAGAGACCGCTTGCGGGCTATGCCGTGCCAGAAGGAGGAAAACGAGCGTAGCGAAGTTAAAAGCGCCAAAACCATCCGCATGTCGCTTTTCGCGGCAAAAGCGGCAGAATGCCCCGCGGAAGCTATGCATTTTATTCGATACTTCTAATATTATACTTCGTAATCTCGGATAAAAACGCCTGCTGGCGTTCATCCTCCGGGTCGTAGTCGAGTCCGTCGGCCTTGCGGGCCTCCCAGACCTTCATGTAGATGGGTTTCGAGCGGGTCGGCGGGCGGTTGACGATTTGCAGCGACGTCGTGTCCAGCCCCAGCACCGAGGCGATGACGGCGCGGATCGGCTCCGTCAGCTCGTCCTGCTCGGCGAGGATCACCGTGTTGAGCGCCACCTCGTATTCGTGCAGAATGCGTTCGGCGCTGAATCCCGCAGCGTAGTCCAGTCCGCTCAGCGTCCGGAACCACGAGTGGGCCACGACGATGTCGCCGACGGCCTGTTCGTGCAGCGCCTGCCAGTCGCCCTCGTTCTGCGCGGCAATGGGGATGAAGCGCGAATTGTCATCCTCGCCGCCGTCGCGGATGACGAACATCACCTGCCCGGGGTTCCCGGCGAACTTCTGTTCGGCGAGCCGCACGATGCGTTCGGCCTCGGCCTCGTTGTCCACCGACGAGTCGAGCATCATCACGCCCGACAGCTGGAACGAATTGTCGAGGCGCGAGATGTTCCAGCGGTCGGTCTTCCAGGCGATCGCCGAGACGCTGAACCCCGCGATGTAGGGCGGCACGCCGTAGTGTTCGAACATCGGTTCGTAATCCTTGTAATGGACGATCGAGCGCAGCGTGCCGTCCTCCTGCGCTTCGAAGTCGGGGTAGAGCGGCAGCGAGCGCGCCTCGGCGGGCTTGAACGCCGCCCAGTCGTGGTGCAGCAGGACGTGCTTCGAGTCGCGGGCCACGCGGCAGCGCGAGGCGTCCTGGTGGTAGAGCGAGAGGAACGAACGCCGGGCGTCGGTCACGACTTCCAGAAAGGCGTTGCCGAAGAGCGATTTGTCGTAGGCCAGCTTGTTGAGCAGCTGGCGCAGCGATTCGCCGTCGCCGTTGACCGTCTCGATGAACCGCGCCAGCAGCGGCGAGGCCGTGTCGCAGACCACGCCCTTGCCCGATATGTAGTCGGCCTTGTCGTTGATGATGCGCCGGTGGGTCGTCGAACGCCGGGCCATCAGCGCCAGCGCCGCCGGGAAGAGGTTGTCGTCGCCCCAGCGCCAGAATTTGTCGCTCTCGACCCGCGACGAACCCAGCGCATAATAGGGGTCCGTGCGGTCGGCAACCCCCACGGCCGTCTTGATTTTTTTCGTTTTGCTCATGGCGTTTTTCGGATTTCAGGGACGCGGCATCCGCGGGGAAAGCCCCTGCGGATGCGCGTTCCCGGGTTTTTACTGCTTGTATGCAAAGGAGATCAGCGCCTCGTCGAGGATCTGGGTTCCGGCCATGAAGACCGCACGCTGGCGGTTCTCCATCTCGTCGGGGTTGTACCACATGCGCACCTCGTTGCCGGGCATGTCGGCCGTGTTGACGGCCAGCACGAGGTTGCGGCGGTCGGTGAGCATGACGAACGACTGGCGGAAGGAGGTGGCGCCGAGGTAGCTGCCCAGCCTTACGTCCACGACCGGAATTCCGTGGTAGGCCAGCGTCCGGCGGCCGTTCATCGCATCGGCGTAGGCCGCGTCGGCGCCCTTTGCATCGAGGTACTTCTCGTAGAGGCGGTAGATGTCCGACGAGACGAAGTAGGCCAGCCGGTCGTCGGCCTTGAGGCCCGGGATGCGGGGATCGGCCCCGGCCCACAGCTTGTCGAACAGCTCGACCACATAGGCCGGGTCTTCGAGCGCGGCCGCCTGGTAGGAAAAGTTATAGACGCCGTCGTCGTCGACCAGACCGTTGATGCGCTTCAGCAGTCCGTCGAAGGTGTTGTAACCCGACGCCGCGGAGGTGTCGCCGATCCACATCGTGACGCGGATATTCTCGGCGAGGGCCTGTTTGAAAAGCGCCGTTTCGGCCTGTTCGAGCTCCGTGCCCGAGAGGTCGTCCATGTGGGTGTTGACCAGCGACGAGACCTTCTCGTAGACCATCGAGAAGTAGTTGGCGGCCGAGAATCCCAGTTCGGCCTTCACCCGGTTAAGATTGACCGTCTTCTCGTACTTGGTCGCCGCTTTGCCCCCGGCCCAGCCTGCGGAGGTGAATTTCTGGAGGATGTTGCGCTGGCCGTCCCAGAGCTGGACGTGCGTGGGCTGGGGCATGTTGTAGAGTACGCGCACGCCGAGGTCCTGCGCCGACTCCCCGGTGAGCATCGGGCGGAAGAAGATGTTTTCGAGGTCGGAACCGGTGTACTGTTTCGAATTTTCGAGGTAAGTCATGGTTGTTTTTGGTTTTAAATGGTTGATGAATTTGGTTGTTTGTTTTGCCTCCGCAGGGCGGGTATCGCCGGACTTCCATTTTAGGCCGAAACCTCCTTTTGTTCCTGACCGGCAGATTTTCGATTCGCCTCCGGTGAATCGGCAGCCCGAAGCCCCCCCGCTTGGCAATTTTCAATTCTTAATTTTTAATTGCGCATGCGCCTGGCGTCTTCGGCATAGGCGCGTTCGTTGGCCGAGCGGACCGTGTCGCCGCAGGAAGGGTCCTCGCGCGGCTGCGTGGAGGTCGGCGCGGCCTGCCGGCGGGCTTCGTCGGCCGCAACAGCCGAACGGCTGCGCAGAGCCTGCACCTCCCCGTCGAAATGGAGAACGTTGCGGTCGGCGGGAAGCGCCGGGCCGGGCCGCAAACCGATATTGGCCAGCAAACGCTCCCAGCCCCGGGCGATATTCCGCGCCAGCGAGGACGCCGGCTGCTCCGCAGCTTCGACCACTTTGTCGGCCAGTCCCGCCGCAACGGCCTCCTCGGGTGCGAGCCAGCGGCCGTTGCCGTTGTTCTCGGCCATCAGGGCCTCGAACTCCGCGGCCGGACGCCCCGAACGGGATGCATAGACCGCGGCGATACGCGCATCGGTCTGGTGCAGCAGGTCGATCTTCCCGGCGATCTCCGCGGCATTTCCCTCGGTCGAACAGATGGCCGTGTGGATCAGATAGAGGGCATTGGCCGACAGGAGACGGCACCCCTCCGACGCCGCCTGGGCGATGATCGTCGCAGCCGAGGCCGTATAGCCGTAACAGCGGGTCGTGACCCGCGCCGGGAGCTGCCGGAGCGCGTCGTGGATCAGCAGCGCGTCGTTCACGTCGCCGCCCGTCGAGCGGATGTTGACCACCACCTCCGGGGCCTCGATCTCCGCAATGCGCCGCAGGGTGTCGCGGAAACGCTCGTAGGTCGCCACCCGGGCGTCAGGCTCTTCGAACTGCCACTCCTCGGGTACGCCGATGGTCCCTTCGATGTCGATCTGGCAGACCCCGGCCGTGTTGTTGATTTGAATTTCCGATTTCATGATTAATGTTTGTAAGTGTTGTAAAATGCGTTGCGCACCTTCTCGTAAGAGCAGCAGAATTTCCCGGCTGTGACCTCGAAGGCTTCGCAACGGGACATGCCCTCCTTTTCGAGCCGCCCGATTTCGTCACGGATCGCGCGCTGTTCACACCCCCGGCGACTGACCAGCCCCAGTTCGAACAACCGCAATACCGCCTGCCGGGTCGTAAGCCCCCGGACCTCCCGAAGCACCGCTTCGGCCAACAGTTCGTCGTGCCGCGTCATCAGTCTTCCATGAGGCGGTTGAACGTGCAGCGCACCGAGGCTTTCGCCGGGTCGTAGTCGCCAACGGCGTGCAGCGCGGCCCGCACCACGCCCGCTCCGGTGTCGATGCGGAAGACCGAACGGATGTCCGGCGCTCCCGTTCCGGGCGTCAGAAGGGCCTGTCTCTTATACACATCTCCGAGCCCA
>ENA-OWYH01001031-OWYH01001031.1-human-gut-metagenome-genome-assembly--contig:-NODE-1031-length-9214-cov-4.941697_pt1 | contig 9214 bp, 9 predicted proteins | sample MGYA00249746_ERZ652078 | MGnify/ENA primary metagenome ERZ652078 (study PRJEB26925, sample SAMN05827095) | human gut metagenome | biome: ENVO:2100002; feature: ENVO:00000062; material: ENVO:00002003... | reverse complement strand
TCCCTGCTCTGCGTCGTCGGCAACGACGAACCCGGCCGCACGCTCGAACGCTTTGCGCGCGAACAGGGCATCACGCCGCACTTCCAGTTCGACGAATCGCTCGACACGACCGTCAAGCTGCGCGTCGTGGCCCGCCAACAGCAGATGCTTCGCTGCGACTTCGAGTCGCATCCCGCCGAGGAGGTCCTCAACAAGCACCTCGACAAGTTCCGCGCCCTGCTCGCCGAACACGACGCCCTGATTCTCTCCGATTACGGCAAGGGCGGCCTCTCCCACATCGTCTCCATGATCGCCATGGCGCGCGATGCGGGCATCCCCGTCCTCATCGATCCCAAGGGCGACGACTACTCGCGCTACCGCGGCGCCACGATGCTCACGCCCAACCGCTCCGAACTCCGCCAGGTCGTCGGCTCCTGGAGGACCGAGGAGGAGCTCACCGCCAAGGCCCAGGGCCTGCGCGCCGAGCTCGGCCTCAAGTACCTCCTCCTCACCCGCAGCGAGGAAGGCATGACCCTTTACTTTGAAGGCGGCCAGATCACCGTGCCCACTCAGGCGCGCGAGGTCTACGACGTCTCGGGCGCGGGCGACACCGTCATCGCCATCCTCGCCACCATGCTCGCCACGGGCATGACCGTCGAGGAGGCCGTCCGCACGGCCAACCGTGCCGCCGGCGTGGTCGTCGGCAAGCTCGGCACCGCCACCGTTTCTTATGAAGAACTCTTTTAAGGATTGACTGCCATGAGCATTCTCGTCACCGGCGCCGCCGGCTTCATCGGCTGCAACAACGTTCTCGCCCTCAACGAGCGCGGCATCACCGACATCATCGCCGTCGACAATCTCGAACGCGGCGAAAAGTACCAGAACCTTGCCAAGTGCAGCATCTCCGACTACTTCGACAAGCGCGACTTCATCGCCCGCGTGCGTGACGGCTCCGCTCCGAAGCCCGAGGCGATCTTCCATCAGGGTGCCTGCTCCGACACGATGGAGCACGACGGCAAGTACATGATGGAGAACAACTACCGCTACACGCTTGAGCTCTACCGCTGGGCCCAGGAACTCGGCATTCCCTTCATCTACGCCTCCTCCGCCGCCACGTACGGCGCGCACCAGGAGTTCATCGAGGACGTCCGCTATGAAGGCCCGCTCAACGTCTACGGCTACTCCAAGTACCTCTTTGACCAGGTGCTTCGCCGAGAACTCAAGAGCCTTCGCGCTCCCGTGATCGGCCTGCGCTACTTCAACGTCTACGGCCCGAACGAGCAGCACAAGGGCCGCATGGCCTCCGTCGCCTTCCACCAGTACTTCCAGTACCGCCGCACGGGCAAGGTCAAGCTCTTTGAAGGCTGCCTCGGCTACGGCAACGGCGAGCAGTCCCGCGACTTCGTCTATGTCGGCGACGTCTGCAAGGTGCTTATGCACTTCCTCGACAAGCCCGTCTCCGGCGTCTACAACTGCGGCACGGGCCGAGCCCAGCCGTTCAACGACGTCGCCCTGTCCGTGATCAACGCCCTGCGCGAACACGACGGCAGGCAGCAGCTCACGCTCGAAGAGGCCGTCGCGACGGGCGAGCTCGAGTACATCGCGTTCCCCGAAGCCCTCAAGGGCAAGTACCAGGCCTTCACGCAGGCCAACCTCGAGAACCTGCGCAAGGCCGGCTACGACGTCGAGTTCCGCACGGTTCAGGAGGGCACCCGCGAGTACATGCAGAACCTCCTCGCCGCCTTCCCGAACGTGGAAGAATGATGAGAAAGGCCGCATTTCTCGACCGTGACGGCGTGATCAACATCGATCACGCCTACGTCCACAAGATCGAGGAGTTCGACTGGGTTCCGGGCGTCCTTGAGGCCGCCCGCGCCCTCTCGGAAGCAGGCTACCTGCTCGTCGTGGTCACCAACCAGTCGGGCATCGGACGCGGATACTACGACGAAGCCGCTTTCACCCGCCTCACCGACTGGATGAAGGCCCGCTTCGCCGAGGCGGGCGCCCCCGTCGCAGGCGTCTACTTCTGTCCACACCATCCCGAAAAGGCGAATCCGCCCTACCGCATGGACTGCGACTGCAGGAAGCCCCGTCCCGGCATGCTTCTCAAGGCAGCCGAGGACCTCGGCATCGACCTTTCGACCTCGATCATGTTCGGCGACAAGCCGGGCGACATGACGGCAGGCCGCGCCGCAGGCTGCGTTGAGCGCATTCAGCTCGGCACCGACGGCCTTGAGGCCCCCGTTCCCTCCGCGGACGCCACCGGGGCCTTCAGGAGTCTGGCCGACGCCGTCGCCTCCCCCTGGTTCGCACAACTCAAGCAAAGGAGTCTCCCGTGAGCACCCGTCTACCCGCCCCTGCCTTTGAAGGCAAGATCTGCACGATGGACGAGCTCGCCGAGCGCGCCGCCGCGCTTGCGCATCCGGTCGTCATGACCAACGGCGTCTTCGACATCCTGCACCGCGGCCACGTCACCTACCTCGCCCAGGCCCGCAGCCTCGGCGGCAGTCTCGTCGTGGCCATCAACAGCGACGCCTCCGTCAAGATGCTCGGCAAGGGCGACGACCGTCCGATCAACACCGAGGCCGACCGCGCCGCCGTACTCGCCTCGCTCGAGTCCGTCTCCCTCGTGGTCGTCTTCCAGGACAAGGTGCCGCTCAAGGCCGTCGAGCTTGCCCACCCCGACATCTACGTCAAGGGCGGCGACTACCGCATCGAGGACCTCCCCGAGGCGAAGCTCGTCGCCACCTGGGGCGCCAAGACCGTCACGGTTCAGTTCGAGCACGAACGCTCCACCACGGCCCTTCTGAAGAAGGTCCGCGGCGCCTGACGGCCTCCCGAAGCCCTCTGAAACAACAAAACCCGCACGGCTGTCGGCCTGTGCGGGTTTTGTCATTCTTGCGGAAGGCGGGATCAGTTGATCTTGAAGCCGCGCTTGCGTGCGAAGTGAATGGTCGCGTCAAGGAAGCCCTGCTTGCTGCCGCAGTCAAAGCGCGTGCCCTCGAAGCGGTGGGCGTAGGTCGGCACCGTGTCGAGCGACGAGGCGATGCCGTCGGTGAGCTGGATTTCACCGCCGACGCCGACCGTGACCTTCTCGAGGTAGTCGAAGACTTCGGGTTCGAAGACGTAGCGGCCGATCACGGCCATACGGGACGGCGCGACCTTGGGGTCGGGCTTCTCGACGATGCCGCGCATCTGGGAGGTCTGCAGGCTCGTGTCATCCACGCTCACGATGCCGTACTTGTTCGTGGCTTCGGGAGCAACGTCCTGGACGGCGATCACGGAACCGCCGCCGCGGGCTTCGCGCACGGCCGTCAGCTGGCCGATGCAGGAGCTCGGAGCGTCGACGAGGTCGTCGGCGAGCATGACGCCGAAGGGCTCGTCACCCACGACGGGCTTGGCGCACAGCACGGCGTGGCCGAGGCCGAGGGCTTTGGGCTGGCGGATGTAGATGCACTTGACGCCGGCGGGAACGATGCCGCGCACGAGCTCGAGAAGCTCGTCCTTGCCCTTTTCCTCAAGCTCGCGCTCGAGTTCGGGATAGGAGTCGAAGTGGTCCTCGATGGCGCGCTTGTTGCGGCCGGTCACGAAGATCATTTCGGTGATGCCCGCCGCAGCGGCTTCCGCCACTGCGTACTGGATCAGGGGCATGTCGACCACGGGGAGCATTTCCTTGGGCATCGCCTTCGTGGCGGGAAGAAAGCGGGTGCCGAGACCGTTGACGGGGAACACGACTTTGCGAACAGGCTTCATTGTCTTGTGACCAATAAAAAGTACAATTGAGAAAATCAGGGTTGTCCCTCAGTCGGGGCAATCAACGCTGAAATTGTCGTAAAGACTAGCACGAATTAGAGATTCTTATGGTCACGAACCCGTACTTCGCCATCGGCGACCTGCAGGGCTGTCTGGAAAGCCTGGACGGTCTGCTCGAACAGCTCCCGGAGGACGCCCCGCTCATCTTCCTCGGCGATCTCGTCAACAGGGGGCCCGAATCGCTAGCGACCCTTCGGCGCGTCGCTGGCCTCGGCAGCAGGGCGCGATGCCTGCTCGGCAACCACGACCTGCACCTTCTGGCCGTGGCGGCGGGTGCGAGCAAGGTGCACAAGAAGGACACGATCGGAGAAATCTTCGAGGCGCCCGACGCGGACGAACTCATCGAGTGGCTCAGGCACCAGTCCATCATGATCGAAACCGAGGACGCCGTCTTCGTGCATGCGGGCGTTCATCCGCTCTGGACGCTGGAAAAGGCCAGGGGACTCGCACGCGAGGCCGAGGCCGTGCTGTCGGGGCCCGACTGGAAGGCCATGCTCCAGCAGATGTACGGCAACAGCGACTGGGACGACGGGCTCAAGGGCGGCGAGCGCATGCAGGCCATTCTCAACTGCTTCACGCGCATGCGTTTCGTGGACAAAAAGACGGCCGAGCTCGACTTCAAGCAGAAGGAGGACATCGGCTCCGCACCCAAGCACCTGATCCCGTGGTTCGAATACTCGAAGCGCCCCATGGCGGGCACGCCCATCTGCTTCGGCCACTGGTCCATGCTGGGCCTCATCCGCCGCGACGACATCGTGGCCATCGACACGGGATGCCTGTGGGGCGGGAAGCTCACCGCCGTGCGCTTCCCCGACAGGCGGATCTATCAGGAGGACTGCCCCTGCTGGGCAGACCCCTTCAAATACAAATAAGTCCGTCTCAGACGGTCTTTTCGGCTTCGGCCTTCGTTTCGGACATGGCCTGCAGGCGGCGCCTGCGGGCCTCTTCGCGTTCAGCGGTGACGTCGGAGACGCCGAGCGCCCCCGACATGAGCGCGGATGCCTCAAGGCAGAGCGCCTGGCGGGTCTTTCCGTCGACGGAGACGGGATCGAGCACCGTCACCTCGACGCCGAGTCCCGGCGTGAAGAGGATTCGCTTGAGGACCGTGAAGAGCGCGACGTCCCCCGCATAGGAAACGAGCCCGCTCGGCTTGCCGTCGAGCGTGTATCGGAGCGTCACGGGCAGAATCTGCGCGCCCGAGCGGACGGCGGCCTCGAAGAGATTCGGATGAAAAGGCAGAAGCTCAAGGCCGTTGCCCGTCGTGCCCTCGGGAAAGAAGAGCACGTTGGTGCCCTCGTTGATGGCGCCCGCCATGGCGTCGGCGATCTCAAGCACGGCGCGCTTGCGGTTGCGGTCGATGAAGAGCGTGCCTGTTCCCCTGGCGATGAAGCCGAAGACGGGCCAGGAGGCGATCTCCTTCTTGGCGACGAAGCGGCACGGAAGGACCGCATCGAGGATGAAGATGTCGATGAAGGAAACGTGGTTTGCACAGACCATGTAGCCCGGTCCCTCTCCGTTCACGCCGCATTCGGCGCTCTGCGCGACGGGCACCGCGCCCCTGACGGTCATGCGCACGCCGAGCACGCGCATGAGCACGCGGCAGACGCGCCTGACGCAGCGGCCGCGGCCCTTGCGGCCGACCAGCGGGAAAAGCACGAGAAGGATGAAGAGGATCACAAGGATCATGATCCCCACGGCGGCCATGCGGCCGCATCCGATGACATAGCGCATGAAAGGCTTCCTCAGGCGACGGCGTCCTGCTCGTCGAAGTACTGTTGCAGGATGACGGCGGCGGCCTCGTCGTCGATCTTGTCCGCGCCGTGTTCGACCATCACGGACGAGAAGCGCTCGTCGACGGTGCGCACGGGCAGGCGGAAGCGGCCGCCGAGCTGGCGGGCGAAGCGCTCGCAGCGGGGCGTGAGGTCGCAGTCCGTGCCGTCCCCGTGACGGGGTACGCCGACCACCAGAAGCACGGGCTCCCATTCCTTCACGAGGGCCTCGACGGCCTTCCAGCGCTCGTCGTTCGTTCTGGCATGAATGATCGTGACGGGCTGCGCGCTGCGCGTGAGCGTATTGCCCGAGGCGACGCCGGTTCTGGCCAGTCCGAAGTCAAAGCAGAGTACGGTTCCTTCCTGCATGCTCGATCCTGCAAAAAAACTGTGATTATACGGCCGGGCCGCACGCCGATTCGGGAAGACTGTTGTTGCAATCACGCCGCAGCATTACAATGCCACCACCCCAGGGGACGGCGCTCCCGCGCCTCCCGTCTTCACCTCGCAGGACCCAGACATGAACATTCTGCTCACCGGCGGCATGGGCTTCATCGGCTCCCATACGGCCGTCGTGCTCATCGAGGCCGGCCATGACGTCGTGCTCTTCGACAATCTCTCCAACGCCGACCGCTCCGTTCTCGACCGAATCGAGACGATCACGGGCCGTCGCCCCGTCTTCATCGAAGGCGACATCCGCGACGCCGCCGCCATGGAGAAGGCGCTCGACGGTGTCGACGCCGTCATTCACTTCGCAGGCCTCAAGGCCGTGGGCGAATCCGTCAGCAAGCCCGTCGAGTACTACGACAACAACGTCAACGGCACGCTCGTGCTGCTCGCGGCCATGCGCAGGAAGGGCGTCAACCGCATCATCTTCAGCTCCTCGTCGACGGTCTACGGCACGCCCGAGACGCTTCCCCTCACCGAGGATTGCCCGACCGGCGAACCGACGAACCCGTACGGCCGCTCGAAGCTGCACATCGAGCAGATTCTCGCGGACGTCTGCCGCGCCTATCCCGAATTCAGCGCCGTCTGCCTGCGCTACTTCAACCCGATCGGCGCCCATCCCTCGGGCCTCATCGGCGAGGATCCCAACGGCATTCCGAACAACCTGCTGCCCTACGTCGCCCGCGTGGCTCACGGCACGCTGCCCCGCCTGCGCGTCTTCGGACACGACTACCCGACGCCCGACGGCACGGGCGTGCGCGACTTCATCCACGTGATGGACCTCGCCGACGGCCACGCCAAGGCCGTGCCCTACATCATGAACCACACGGGTTGGATCGCCATCAACCTCGGCTGCGGCCGCGGCTACAGCGTCCTCGAAGTCGTCAAGGCCTTTGAAAAGGCCAGCGACCGTTCCGTTCCCTACGAACTCGTCGACCGCCGCGAGGGCGACATCGCCGCCAACTGGTGCGACCCCGCCCGCGCCGAAAGGCTCCTCGGATGGAAGGCCTCCCGCACGATCGACGACATGTGCAGGGACGCCTGGAACTTCGAGTCCAACAAGCGCTGACGCACCGCTCCCCTACAGGAGAGCCAAAGTTATCCACGGCCGCCCCCTTGGCGGCCGTTTTCATTTCATCTTATTGAAATTCAAGGAGATTCAGACTCTCATTTTTGAGTTATCCACAGGGATTTTTTGGCCTCAACCACGATATCCACAGACTTATCCACACCCTCCATCCACCGTTCCGTCCGCGGAAACTCGTCCTTTTTGAGACTCGAGAGCCGGCAGTTGAGCGGCCTGAAGCCGTCGTCGGCATCCGTTCTCCGCATGCCCTCCCTGGCCTTTCGGAAGCGAATGGCCAGCTTGAATTCACCGAGCCTGATGGCCCGGTCCTCGGCCGCCTCCAGTGCATGAACGGCCATATCGGCCCTGCTGATCCAGCCGCCTTCCTCCACGTAGTGGACCGTCGTCAGTCGATCGACAGGCGTCAGTTCGGGCAGGGCGTCCCAGGTCCATCGGGCGAGCGCCTCCGTCGAAGTAGGCGTACCGATCTGAGAGGCGGTCACGCAGAGAGCCCTGCCCTCGGCCGCCGCCGACAGAATGGCGTTCACGAAGTCGCGCTCGCCGCTGTGAAGCCAGCCCGCGCGCACGATCGCTCCCGAAACGCCGCTTTCCTCAAGGAGCCTCTCCCCCTCGTGCTTCGTGACGCCGTAGACGCCCGCCTGTCTGGGATGGGCCTCGGAAGCTTCGTTCCAGGGTGAGGAACCCTCTCCCGAAAAGACATAGTCCGTCGAGAAGTGCACGATCCTGACGCCCGTGCGGGCGAAAAGACGCCCCATGGCGCCGGGCGCCACGGCATTGACAGCCCGCGCAGCGGCCGCGTTCGTCTGGGCGCCCGCCACGTCCGTCCAAGCCGCGGCATTGATCACGACGTCGGGCCTAGCGAGCGCAATGACGGCCTCGACCGCCCGAATGTCCGTTACATCAAGCTCCGCATGCGTCAGCGCCGTCACTTCGAGCGTCTGCGGACGACTCTCCCAAAGCGCCCTGCCGAGACGGCCCGACGCACCCAAAATCATCACGGACACAGATGTATTTCCTTATATCGACTTATAAAACACGCTTCAGATAAGGCGACGAGACGCTGTCGGACTCCGCCACTTCCTCAGGCGTGCCCTCGGCCATGATGACGCCTCCGTTCTCACCGCCGTCGGGGCCCATGTCGACCACGTAATCGGCGCACTTGACGACGTCGAGGTTGTGCTCGATGAGGAGGACGGTGTTGCCCTGATCCGTCAGGCGGCGCAGGACGCCGAGAAGCTGCTCGATGTCCTTGAAGTGAAGGCCCGTCGTGGGTTCGTCGAGGATGTAGAGCGTGCGGCCCGTTTCGGGTCGCGACAGCTCGGCGGCGAGCATGATGCGCTGGGCCTCGCCGCCCGAGAAGGTCGTCGCGCTCTGGCCGAGCTTGATGTAGCCGAGGCCGACGTCGGCGAGCGCCTGCAGGACGCGCTTGATCTTCGGATAGGCGTCGAAGAACGGGAGCGCCTCGTCGACGGTCATCTCGAGCACGTCGGCGATGTTCCTGCCCTGATAGGTCACCTCAAGCGTCTCCCTGTTGTAGCGGCGTCCATGGCAGACGTCGCAGGGCACGTAGACGTCGGGCAGGAACTGCATCTGCATGCAGACGATGCCGTCGCCCTGACAGGCCTCGCATCGGCCTCCCTTGACGTTGAAGCTGAAGCGGCTTGCCGCGTAGCCGCGTTCGCGCGCAGTCTGCGTCTGTTCGAACACCTCGCGGATGGCGGAGAAGATGCCCGTATAGGTCGCAGGGTTCGAACGGGGCGTGCGTCCGATGGGCGACTGGTCGACCATGATGACCTTGTCGAAGGCCTCGATGTTCTCGATGCGTCCGTACGGAAGCGGCCGCATCGTCGTCGCACGGTTGATCGTGCGGGACATCGCCGCATAGAGCGTGTCGATGACGAGCGAGGACTTGCCCGAGCCCGAAACGCCTGTCACGACGCTCAGAAGTCCGACGGGAACCCTGAGGGTGACGTTGCGCAGGTTGTGGCCGCAGGCGCCCGAAAGCGTAAGCCAGCCGCGCTCGGGCTTGAGGCGCTCCTTCGGCACGGGAATCTTCAGCTCGCCCCTGAGGCTGTCTCTTATACACATCTCCGAGCCCACGAGACCGATCAGTATCTCG
>ENA-OWYH01001027-OWYH01001027.1-human-gut-metagenome-genome-assembly--contig:-NODE-1027-length-9241-cov-6.120618_pt1 | contig 9241 bp, 9 predicted proteins | sample MGYA00249746_ERZ652078 | MGnify/ENA primary metagenome ERZ652078 (study PRJEB26925, sample SAMN05827095) | human gut metagenome | biome: ENVO:2100002; feature: ENVO:00000062; material: ENVO:00002003... | reverse complement strand
CTCGTTGGGCTGCCCCTGGAATAACCTCCCCAGACACAGAAATCCTGACACTCCCCGACGCCATTGGCGGCCTCTACGGCATCGACCGCAAGCTCTCAGAGCCTTCCGTGGTTACCTGCACTCTGACAGGCCTGAAGGGCACTGTGATCCCTTATGGCGCGATTGTGCAGGACACCAACGGGAATAACTTCAGGCACTCCGCTGTTGGCGGTGCGGTGATCGGGGACGATGGGACGGTCACCACGACTTTCGATTCGGTCGAGCACGGCTCGGTCGAGGTCGCACCTGAGACGGTGACGAAGATCGTCACGATCGTCGCAGGGTGGGATGCCGTCACGAATCCCGACTCGGGCGCTCTCGGACGCAGCAGGGAACCTGACAGCGAGTACCTCGCGCGCATCACGGAGAGCTACGCGATCAATGCTCTGGGTAGCTTGGAGGCCATTCAGGCGAATCTGGCAGAGCTTGACGGCGTGCTTGACTGCGTGGTGCTAGAGAACTTCACGAACGAGTACAAGACGGAATTCGGCCTGCGCATCGAGCCGCACAGCATCGCGGTCTGCATCGTGGGCGGGGATGATGAGGCAATCGCCGAGACCATCTACCGACGAAAGGACATGGGGTGCGGCACGACGGGCAGTTACTCGGTCACGTACATCGCAAAGGATCACTTCAACGCGACGTACACGTACCGCATCACCCGCCCGAGCGCGCAGGACTTCAAGGTGCGCGTGACGTTTAACGCCGAGTCCGTGAACCCGTATGAGGAAGCGGACGTAAAGGCGGCCTTGATTGCGGACTTCTCGGGCGAAGGCTCGAACCCGCGCATCAAACTGGCTACGAAGGTCTACGCGTCCCGCTTCTACGGCGTGGCGATCCCCAAGACTACGGCTCCCGTGCGCAAGATCGAGATTCAGCTCGGCGATGCAGGGTGGGTTGACTCCGTGGAGATCCCCGCCAACGTCGAGCCTTCGATTTCCTCGGAGAACATCGTCTTCGTGTACGAGAGGTAAGGCATGGCGGACACACAGACATGGTTCAACTTCGCATCCGTTGAGGACGTGCAGGGCATCCCCGATGTCGCCTCCACGCAGTCTGAAGCTATCCAGACGCAGTACGCCTTCAGTGCGGACTTTCAGAATCTGGGAAGCCTGATGCAGGATGTGATCGACGCCACGCCCGACCTCGAGCGCCTGCGCGCGGCGGCGATGGATCCCCAGACCGCCTACGGCGTTTACCTCGACTGGTGGGGTCAGAAAGTCGGCGTAGACCGCTTCATCAAGGTGCGCGGCGAGTACGTGCGCTTTGATGATGACTACTTCCGCTTCCTGATCCTCTACCGCGCCGCTTGCAATATCTCGAACGGCTCGGCGGACGCCGCGAACAAGCTGCTACAGCGCCTGACGGACACCACGGTTTTCGTCGTGGACTATCTCGACATGAGCGTGAACAGCATTGTCATCATCGGGAACATTTCCGACCTGCAGGCAATGATTTTGCAGACCTACGGCCTATTGAATCGACCAGCGGGCGTTCTGACCAATCTTCTCGTCATCTATCCCGACGAGCAGATTTTCGGCTTTGAGGGGTCGACCCTCATGCCTTTCGACGTCGGCGTTTTCAATCCCGGCAGAACAATTGAGATTGATTGATGAGCAACTATCCCGAACACCTGTTGACCTCGGCACTGGCCGCCGAGGGCGACAAAACGATTCCGCCCGCAACCTCGCAGGAGGCGGGCACTGGCCGCTTTTCGCAGAACAAGGGGTGGACGGAAGTAAACTCCATGCCGCTCGCAGAGGGCGGCATCCCGCCGAAGCGTCAAGACTTCAACGGTGCGTTCTACCTGCTATCCCAGCTTCTGCTTTGGTATCAGCAGGGCGGCGTGATGAACTATTCCGTCGACCTCGACTATGAGGTCGGTAATGAGGTCATGCTCAACGGAACTAAGTATCGCTGTCTTCGCGAGAATGGCCCAGGCACGTCGCTTGTCACGCCTGGGTCGAACAAGGCCGTTTGGAAAAATTTGGACGCACCAAGCGTTATAGCAGGTCAGATCACGCCTTTTGCGAATTGCCGTCTTGGTGGCAGCGACGGACGTCGCTTGATTCCGTGGGGCGAGACAGCGGCCGACGAGCGATATGTGTTGTGTGACGGTGGCTCCGACGGCCTCGGAGGTACTGTTCCAGACTTGATTGGGAAGTTTATTCTCCCGAGCACCGTAGGCGAGTCTGGACAGGTTGGTGGCAAGCTGACCGCAGGGACGGATGACAAAAAGATTGCGGGGACGGTTGGCGAAACGATTCTGACCGTTGACCAGATCCCCAGTCACTCGCACACCGGCAAGGCTGCGGCGGTGTCCGGGCATACGCACTCGCGCGGCACGATGAACATCACGGGCTCCTTCCCCGTCGATGATCACAAGCAGCGTTATGTGACCGGCAGCTTCTACGCAGGCGAATGGGACTGTTGGGATAGCGACAACCGAGACTCTGAAAACACGTCGGTGCGGTGTCAGTTCGACGCCGCGCGCACTTGGACGGGGCGCACGTCTACGGATGGCGCTCACTCACACGACGTCACCCTCGAGTCCGTCGGCGGCAATCAGGGACACACGCACACGCTTGACGGCGCGTCACATTCGCACACGGTCAAACTTCCGCTGCCGCCGTTCTTCAAACTGGCTTTCTTTGTAAAGCTACCTGAATAAGAGGGCGAAATGGCAGAAAAATTTTTATTCCATTACGTCTATACGGCGGTCGGGACGCTTTCGGGGCAGAGCTTCATCACGCAGACGGAAGATGCGATTAACGATCTCGCTCGTTATGCGTCCGAAGGCAACGCAGATGCTACCGAGGCTCTTCGTCTGGCGAAGATCGCGAACGACAACTCAGAGACCGCTCTGAACAACTCGTCTCAAGCGGTCTCAACGGCGAACTCAGCGCTCTCTCAAGTCAAGACGCTGACGACAACGGTTGAGTCGTGGAACAAGCGCATCCAGACGGCCGAGTCCAATGCGGCGACCGCCGTCTCGACAGCCAACGCAGCGAAGTCGAGTGCGGAGTCGGCGGTGACGACCGCAAAGTCTGCTCTTGCCATTGCAGGTGAGGCGAAACAAAACTCGAGCGATGCGCTTGCCATTGCGCAGCAGGCGGACAAGAACTCTACGTTCGCTGTGAGCAAGGCAACCGATGCTGCTGCGACCGCTGACGAAGCGAAGAAGCTGGCTCAGCAGGCGGTCATCGATGCAGAGTCTACTCTCGTCGAAATGGAGGGACTCCTCGCCACCACGACGGCCAAGGCCACGGAGGCCGCCTCGTCCGCGCAAGACGCCTCCTCGAGCGCGCTGCAGGCTCAAAACTCCTCGTCGCTCGCCGAAAAGTGGGCGAGCTGGATGAGCAATTCTGCGGCCGAGGGACAGCCCGAGGACTTTACGGTCGACGGCACTGAATACTCGTCGAAGTGGTATGCGACCAAGGCCTCCGAAAGCGCAAGCGTGGCTTCTGATGCCTCAACGTCTGCTACGGCTGCCGCTGACTCTGCGGGCGCAAGCGCAACGGGTGCGCAGCAGTCGATGCAGACCGCTCAGCAGGCGGCGGCAGGGGCGAGTGCGTCCGCGCAGGCGGCAGAAGGATCAGCTGTTCGCGCAGAAGATGCCGCGAAGCGAGCTGAAGATGCGGCCTCAAGAAACGTCAATGCACTGACCTATGACGCGCAGACACCGACCCCTGAGCAGCAGGCACGGGCGAGAGCAAACATCGGCATCTTGAGCGACGCCGAAATTGATGGGCTTTTTGCTGATCAGAGTTAACAAGGAGGCATTCATGTGAGTGTGATTCGACCCGCGCTTTCTTCCAGTGAGCGCACTACCGAGAGAAGGGCTGTGACGGTTATCCGACGCAGCCCTTCTTTTTTACGGCCGCAGACGATCGTCGAGGGGCTCCCGCAGGAGACCCCGACCGATCCGTATCTGCCGGTCGACTGGAAAACAGGAGATGTGATTACGGCTGCAAGGCTGAACGCCACCGATGAAGGCGTCGACAAAAACGCTGACGCCATCGAGCGGCTTAAGGCTCAGCAGCCCACGAAAATCCCCACAACTTTTATTGACAACCTCTTTTAAATAAGGAATTTTTTATCATGGCTACTCAGTTTCTCGACCTCACTGGCTTGACCTACTATGACGGCAAGCTGAAGGAAAAGGCCGCTGGCTCCATCAAAATCGAAGGTCTGAACGTCTCGCTTACGTCGATCTCTGGTGCGGTACTCGGCACGATCGCGATCCCGCAGCAAAAAATCGAACTCGCCTCTGCTTCGAAGAACGGCCTTATGAGCAAGGAACACTTCACCAAGCTCGAAGGTATCGCTGCCGGTGCAACGCTGGTCGAAGAAAGCGAAACTAACGGCAATGTCAAGATCAATGGCAAGGAAACGACGGTTTACACGCCTGAGGTCTACACCCCTCACGAAAATGGCCTCTACAAGGTGACGGTCACCGACAAGGGTGCTGTGAGCGTCGCCACGCCGGTCACGAAGGGTGACATCACCAGTCTCGGCATTCCGGCTCAGGACACGACCTATGCGCCTGCATCTGGCGAAAAGGATGGCCTGATGTCGGCCGCTCACTTCACCAAGCTTGAAGGCGTTGAAGCCAAGGCTCAGGTGAACGTGATCGAGAAGGTGTCTGTCAACGGCTCTGCGCTCCCGATCAACAGCAAGGGTGTGAACGTTGACCTCACGCCGTATGCCCTCAAGACCGACATCACGAATGTCTACAAGTTCAAGGGCTCTGTCGAGAACTTCGAAGCTCTGCCGAAGACCGAACTGACGGCTGGTGACGTGTATGACGTTAAGGCCGCTCATGGCGACAATCCCGCCGGCACGAACTTTGCCTGGACGGGCACGGAATGGGATCCGCTCGGCGGTGCTTTCCACGTCGACGCTATCGCTACCAGCGCTATCGACGCTCTCTTCGCTTAATCGATGACCAACTGAGGTGAAAAATGGCCGGTTTTCTTGATCTAACCGGCCTCTCGCGCTTCAAATCGAAGTTGCTTGAGGCCATTGCAAACGTTTATGTCACCAAGACAGCACATTCGAAGGCGCTTAACCTCAAGGTCAACAAGGCCGACCTTGAATCTGAAATCAAGCGAGTCCTTGGAACTCTAGACACGGGCATCCCGGTTGGCGCGATCATGGCCTTCCACGATGTGCCTGCGGGATGGCTTCAGTGCAACGGGGCGGCGGTGAGTCGAACGACTTACGCCGCTCTTTTTGCAAAGATCGGGACGAAGTACGGCTCGGGCAACGGATCGACGACGTTCAACCTACCGAATTTGCACCATAAGTTCATCGAGGGCACGACCACTTCTTCAGAGGTTGGTCGGTCGGTGTCGGCTGGGTTACCGAACATCACAGGACAAGTCAACCTATGTGGGGCTTGGGGTGGCGTCTCGAACGCCGGCGCTCTATCGAAGCGCGGTTCTACCGGAGCGCCGACTGGCGGAGCACAGAACGGCGTAAATGTCTACTTTGATGCTTCGGCTTCAAGAAGCACATATGGATCGTCCAGTACAGTGCAGCCGTCATCTATCAGAGGACTCTTCTGCATCAAGATTTGATGCAGTGAACGAGGCGAAGCGATGTCGGTTGAACAGTCGATGATGCGCCGTACTTCGCGTCGGAATTTGATGCCGCAAGGGCAATGTCTGTAATGACGGATGAGCCAACGTTCGTCTTGCCGTTCCACGGCGTGGAGGACTTCCCACCAGAAAGTGCTCCACTGGCGGTGAAGTCATCGCAAGCTACGTTAAACGGCTTGATAGCGCCTGTTATGTTCGGTACGCACCGAACATCACAGGGTATACTGGGGCCGCGTGGGATGACATGTCAGGTGGCGTTACAGGAGCGTTCTACTTTTCTAAGAATGCCACTGAGGCTGGTAATGGCCTTTCTGGTTATTGGGGCATCTCTTTCGACGCATCTCGCGTAACTTCTGCATATGGCGGGTCGAGCACGGTGCAGCCCGCATCAACCCGCCTGTTGTACTGCATCAAATCTTGATGCAAAGGATGAGCCTCAGTGCCGAAGGCTGTACCGTTGATGCAGAACCGTAGGTGCTGTCAGACTTGGCCGCAGAAAAGGAAAACTTTCGGAATTGAATCTGGCCCGGGTTAAAGTATGCCTTGCTGCCCGTGGACGAGGAAAAGGCACCGGTGCCCTCCTCGCCGTGGTCACCACCACCAGGCAAAGCGCCCGTTATGTTCGGACGCACCGAACATCACAGGTGAATTCCCAAACAATGACAACGAATATGAAAAGTATTATTCAGGCGCATTTTCTATCGGATCTGTAAGGCTTTCTGGCTATTCAGACGGAAATGGCTCTACCGGGCAGACTGGATTGTTCCGGGCTTCCAGGTCATCATCAACTTACGGATCCAGTACGACTGTCCAACCCTCATCTGTTCGCTCGCTTTTCTGCATTAAATCTTGATGCAGAAAAACGACCGGACGGCGGCAGGCTGCACGGTCGAAGAGCTGCTGTAAATCGCGCTTGAGCGAGATGCCGAAAAGTCAGCCGTGTTGCTCCCCCAAATCTGTCCTTCTGAACAATTCCCGTCGCCGGTCTTTTGGAAGGCCCCGTCGCCAGAAAGCCATGACGCCCCGATTTTTCCACTGATGTTCGGGACTCGGATTTGCATGTCATAGAGCGCTCTCTATGTCGTGCCGGGCACATGAGCGGGCTTCATCTGCAACTTGACGAAGCCCGCGCTGTTGGCTACTTCCAGTCGATCATGCCGGCACATTCGGCACACGCTCGAACGTGCTCACTCCAGCGCTCCATAACCGCCCTCCTGGCGTCGAAAAAGTCGGAGCGCTGATAGGCTCTGCTTACCTGCGTACCGACATCGTGGCTGAGACACATCTCCGCAACGTCGAAAGGGACAGCTTCGTCCGCAAGCCACGATCTTGCTATCGATCGCAGGCCGTGTGCAACGAGTCGTCCCTTGAGCGATGTACTGTGCAGGTGCTTCGCCAAGGCCTGCGAGCTAACGGGCTTGCCGGTGCTCTTGCCGGCAAAGACATGACCGCTTCGTGGCCTCGGGCTGAGCGTCTGCTCTCTGGCGATCAGCTCCTTCATGAAAGACGTGAGGGGCACGCGAAATGGCCGTCGCTTCTTCATGTGCTCAGCTGGTATGTGGATCGCGTCTTCTGTGATCCACGACTTCTCGAGCGAAGCATTCTCGCCTGGTCGAAGCATCGAGCAGAGCGAGAAGAGGAAGAGCACGCGCATGCGCTCCGGCGCTTCTTTCATAACCGCCATAACGGTGGGCAACTCTCGCCAGTCGACAGACGGCATCGGCTTGACCTGCGGCGGTGCGAAGACCTTCGATACTCGTGCGAGAGGGTTGTGCTCGATGTAGCCGGCACAAACGGCGAGGTCAAGGATCTCGCGAAGGCGCATGAGTACGCGCTTGAGCGTCGCCTGCTTGCCGTCCTTTTCTATCGGCTGCACGGTTCGGATCACGAGCGGAGCCGTGATCTCGTCGAGCTGACGATTTCCGAGCGGTTCGATGATGTACCGCTCCAGGCGTCGGCGCTCGTCCTGATAGCTCACGATCTGGGGCTTTTTGAGGCGGCACCAAAGACGAAAAGCGTCTTTCAGTACATACCCTTTTGGCGGCTCGAGCCCGATGTCCTTTCTTAGGCGTCGGGCTTTTTGTCGTGCCTGCATCAGGCTCATGTCGGGATGTTCGCCGAGACGCTTGTCTGCGACACGGCCTGAGCACGACGTGCGAAAGTACCAGATTTTTCTGCCGGACGGCATGACTCGCAACGTCAGGCCGTTCCCGTCGGCTACCGAATATCTCTTGTCCCGCGGCTTCATTGCCGCAATTTTTTTAGAGGAGAGCGTCATATGACCTCAGACTTCAAAAAAGCATTTTGTTATGACGATGCTGGGTACTACCAGCACGAGGTTTCTGTCCAGGTTGTGGACGGAGAGCCTCTCATGCCGCCGTCGGTCACCTTTTCCTGTCCTTGGGGCAAGGCGACGCAAGACGACACCGTCTTCTACCGCTTCGACGGGAAAAAGTGGATTGCTGAGAAGAAGCCGACGTGCGCAGCCGAGTGTGTCGGACTCGTGATCTCTCATACGACGACCACGCCGCATGACGAGGAAATGCGCGAATTGATCCGCAAGTTCTCTCAGGAAGAGGGCTATTGCGAAAAGCGCGGCGAGGACCTCTCGTGGTCCCTCGAGAAGATCCCTGAAAAGACTGAGGAAGAAAAACTGACTGAGGCGAGGCAGTCCGTTCGCTCGAAGCGCGATTCCCTGATCTCTGACACGGACTACCTGCTCTGCGCCGACTACCCGATCAGCGCCGAAGACCTCAAGGCCGTCAAGGCCTACCGTCAGGCGCTTCGCGATGTCCCGCAACAGGAGGGCTTCCCCTTCGAGGTGGTCTGGCCTGAACTGCCGACCATCCTCGCGGAATAACGAATCAATCCGTCCCCCGGCACTCCCGGGATTTTTTTTACTTGCAGGGAGAGGCAACAAAGGAGGTATTTATGCCTGACCGTTATCGGGACATCCTGACAGGTTCTGGCGTGTGGATTGCGCTTTTTGCATCCCTCGGCGGATGCGTTCTGCGCTATCTCGAAGAGTACAAGCACGAGAAAAAGTGGCATTGGAAGTGGCTCGCTGCCGATCTTCTTTCGTCTGCGTTTCTCGGCTACTTCACGTTTTGGGTGCTCTGGGATTCAGCGCACTTCACAGCCTCGCAGTGCGCTGTGGCCACGGCGATCGTCGGCAACTTCGGCACTCGGATCTTTGACGTCGTGCGGTTCGTGATCTTCAAAAAAATCGGGTACGTCCCGCCGAATGAACGCCCCTCTGCCGCCGATGAGGAATCCAAGAAATGAAAAGCTACTACTCATACGACATTCAGCCTGCCTGTGACTTCATCGCGAAGTACGAGGGTTGCAGGCTCACGGCGTACCTCTGTCCCGCAGGCGTGCCAACCATTGGCTACGGCCACACGGGTCCCGAAGTGCGCAAGGGCATGACCATCACGCAGGCCGAAGCCGACGAACTGCTCCGCAAGGATGTGGAGCGCCACGTGCATGATTTCTCGCAATACGTGAACGTCCCCGTCACCGGAAACCAGTTCATCGCGTTGACCTCCCTCTGTCTCTTATACACATCTCCGAGCCCACGAGACCGATCAGTATCTCGT
>ENA-OWYH01001022-OWYH01001022.1-human-gut-metagenome-genome-assembly--contig:-NODE-1022-length-9261-cov-4.724962_pt1 | contig 9261 bp, 7 predicted proteins | sample MGYA00249746_ERZ652078 | MGnify/ENA primary metagenome ERZ652078 (study PRJEB26925, sample SAMN05827095) | human gut metagenome | biome: ENVO:2100002; feature: ENVO:00000062; material: ENVO:00002003... | reverse complement strand
GGCAGCGTCAGATGTGTATAAGAGACAGAGCATATACAGCACCATATCACAGCTCCAGCCACTTAACCCTGATTTTATCAGCGTAACATACGGAGCAGGCGGAAGCACGAACAATGCGACTATCGACATATGCTCGGCTATAAAAAATCACCACAAGATAGAATCGGTGGCACATCTTCCATGCCTTTATCAGACAAAGGAACGAGTATTAGAGCAGCTTGAAGAGATGAAGTCTGCGAATATCGAGAACATACTTGCTTTGAGAGGTGACAGAAACCCTGATTTTGAGCCGGCAGGTGATTTTCACTACGCTTCCGACCTTGTATCTTTCATAAAAGAACACAGCGACATGAACGTAATAGGCGCATGCTATCCTGAATGTCACCCGGAGTGCGACAGCATAGTAGATGATATAAAGCACCTGAAGGATAAAGTAGACGCAGGCTGTTCACAGCTTATCACCCAGCTTTTCTTTGACAACAGCACATTTTACGATTTCAGAGAAAAAACAGCCATAGCAGGGATAAACGTGCCTATCGAAGCAGGAATAATGCCTGTGACCAACAAAAAGCAGATACTTAGAATGACAACTCTTTGTCATGCGACCCTGCCGAAGAAGTTTCTGAAGATAATGGACAAATACGAGAACGACCCAATAGCAATGAGAGATGCAGGCATAGCCTATGCGGTATCGCAGATAGTAGATCTCATCGCCAATGATGTAGACGGCATACACCTTTACACCATGAACAATCCATATATAGCAGAGAAGATATGTGAAGCGGTAAAGTCGCTTTTCTGATCTACACAAACGCAAGCAGGCGGAGAATTGATCTCCGCCTGCTTTTTTGTTTTCCGCACAGACCAACTGTAGGGGCGAACAGTGTTCGCCCGTTTCATTTTTTCACGATCCTACTGATTATTACATTGTATAAACACTGCACCCAAATGTAGGGGACGGCGCCCCCGACGTCCCCACATCGAAACGTTAAGGTTTGATTTATCATAAAGCTGTGTAGGCAAACAAAAGCGGGTCAGAGCTTTACACTCCGACACCGCTTTATTATAGCTTATTATTCATATCTCAAAGCGTCGATAGGATTGAGCTTCGCCGCCTTTATGGACGGAATAAGTCCAAATACTATTCCAACTACCATTGAAAATACCACCGACACTACTATTGACGCCGAGGATATCGCCACAGGCACTTCCGCTACCTTCGCTATTACCTGCGAAAGCCCTATACCCGTCAGCACACCGATTATTCCGCCTATGCTCGTAAGCACTGCCGCTTCTGTCAAAAACTGTGCAAGAATTCTCTTTTTCCTTGCTCCCAGTGCTTTTTTCAGTCCTATCTCTCTCGTTCTCTCTGTTACCGACACGAGCATAATATTCATTACGCCTATACCGCCTACCAGCAGAGAGATGCTAGCTATCCATATAAGCATCTTATTAGTCGATGAACTCAGATCCTGCAATGACTTCGCCTGCTCCAACAGGCTATCGCTCTTGTATTCCACAGAAGCGCTGGTTTCCTTGCTTCCGCCCTTTACAGCCGAAACGTTCTCGTTAAGAATATCCGCCGACTTTTTGCCCGCATTCGTCATCGAGTCCGTGTCCACAGCCTTTACGATACAGTTTTCTGGTTCGTCATAGCGGAAAACTATCCCCCAATCGTTTGTGGGGATAAAGACAAGTCCGCTTGATGTCTGATTGTATGTGTAGTAGTCCTCCACTGAGCTTATAACAGGCTCAAAGTTTGAATTTTTCACAGCCACGCCTATTACAGTAAACGGCTCGCCACTTATATCTATGACCTTTCCCACAGGGCTTTCACCCTGGAAAAGACCCTCTGCAAGCGTCTTGTCTACCACTGCCACCTTGTCAAATTTGGTAAAGTTTCTCTCCGCAAAGCCCTTTCCCTCAACTATCTCGTATCCAACAGTGTCAAAATAATCCTTGTCTACTCCGTATATAGTTGACGAATCCATTTTGTTGTTAAGATAAAACAGATTGTCAGGATTGTTTCTTGTGCGGTAAAAAGTGCTTGACTCCACCTCTTTAAGCTCGTTGATACGTTTTTTAGTGTCCGGTGTGAACATTGCCACATTAGACGGTGGCGCCTCATAAGAAAAGTCGCAAACAGTGTCGCCATTTGAAAGCTGGATCTTCACAGTGTTGTTTCCTGCGCCGATAAGATTGTTCTTTATCTGCTCATTTGTACCCTTGATAGTGGAAACTATAGCAATGATAGCCGCAATACCGATAATGATACCAAGCATAGTAAGAAACGAGCGTATCTTATGTGAAAGTATTCCCTTAAATGAAAGTCTGATATTTTCTATCATATTATCCGCCCCCTTTTAATACTCAGGATAAAGGACTTTGTCGGTCTCCTTTGTCCTTACGCCCTCTTTGACGTCCTTGCCGTATGGGAAGCATATCTTATCTTTCATAGAAAGTCCGCCCTTGACCTCGATATTAGTGCCATACATTATCTTGCCTGTTTTTATGTAGCTTTTCACAAGTCTGCCGTCCTTGTTGGCTTTCATTATATAGTAGTTTCCGTTTTCCTGCCTTACATAATGTATAGGCAGATAAACGCTGTCACTGGTCGTGGTGTCATTCACAAATGAAACGCCTACCCAGTCGCCCACATTGAAATCCGTGCTGTCGCTGAGCTTAGCTTCTATAGTGTAGGTGGAGCTGTTAGGATTGTCACCCCAGTTGTTTGTCGAGTATGACGTAGGCTCGCTGCTTATCTTTGTTATCTCAGCGTCAATGCTCATTCCCGTGCTGTATGAGTTCACCATAACAGTGTTTCCCACAGCCGCTCTGTCAAGATTAAGCTCGCCCACACTAAAAGTAACGGAAACTCCGCCCTCGCCCTCGATTATTGCGAAAGCGTCATCATCAGAGCTGTCACCACTGTAGTCCGTGCTGCCGTCTGTAATGTCCTTATCGTCTTTGTCGTCACCATCGTCCGAATTATCACCCTCTGCGGCAGCGTCGCCTACAGTGCCTATCTTTTTAACGACTCCGTCGATATTAGCCACTACCTTGCCGTCTGTCTTTTTCTTCAAAGCGTCATTGTAGTCAAGCTTTGCAGACTTAAGGTTAAGCTTTAAGCTCTTTATCTCGTCCTCTTTTTCTGATATCATTTTCTTTATCTCTGCACGGCTGTGCATATAGTCCTCAGAGCCTGAATTTGCACCGTCCGTCTGTGACGGGTCAGCAGGAGTGACATCTATGCCGGCGTCATTATCATCATAATCACCGTTATCAGGTATATCCACATCACCGCCATTGTCGATATCATCAGTATCATCGCTATCGTCAGCACTGTCATCACTGCTGTCTGAGCCTGCAGGCAAAACAATAGAGAACTTGCCGAACTGCTCCACAGAAGTGTCAAGAGAAAGCGTACCGCTTTCCTTATCCTCAGTTATCCCCTGCGAAACTGTCCAGTCTGCAAGAGCCTTTTTGCCCATTGTTTCATGGTTGACTATCCACTTGTATATAAAGTTTGAGTTATCATCATAAACGCAAAGCTCCGCATAAGTCCCCGTTGTCTTTATCCTTTCAAGAAACGCTCTGGATACCTTTGTGTTCCTGTTGCAGTTTATAATGTAAGGATCGTCCTTTGTGCCTGCATTTTTCGTCTGGAAAACAGCCTTTACAACATCCACAGTTTCCACAGGCTCAGGAGTTGGCTCAGGCTCAGGAGTTGGCTCCGGGTCTGGTTCCGGCTCTGGTTCCGGCTCAGGCTCTGGATCGTCAGGCTCTTGCGGTGCGTCCTCAGAAGGCTTTAAAAGCTTGTATTTAGCAAGCTCCTTTTCAGCCATTTTGATGTTCTGCTCGCAGACCTTTACCTGATTTTCTTTCTGTGAAAGCTCCAGCTCCACCACCGTCATGTCATATTCAAGTATAGTGTCGCCCTTTTTCACAGTGTCGCCCTTTTTCACAAACACCTTTTTAACAAGCTTCTCGTTGTCAAGAGTAATTCTCTGAGCGTTGGCAGAAACTATCTGCCCGTCCATGTTCGCCGAGCTGTCCCACTCGTAACTATCCGCAGTTTCCGCCATAAGGTCAACAGGAACTACCGACACAACAGTTTTCTTGTCCTGATTTTTCTTATATTTCATTGCTCCCGCATATCCGCCTCCGCCAAGGATAGCTATGCACAGGAGTGTTATTATTACCTTTTTCATTCCTGCTCACCTGCCTTTTCTCCATGAAGCTCGCCGTCACGGATATACATTATCCTCTTTGCACATCTTGCAATGTCAGGCTCGTGTGTTATCATAACGATAGTAACACCGTCGTCATTAAGCTCCTTGAAAAGCTCCATTACCTGATCGCCCGACTTTGTGTCAAGAGCGCCTGTGGGTTCGTCTGCAAGAAGAAGCTTTGGATTGTTGACTATCGCCCTTGCAATAGCCACCCTCTGCTTCTGACCGCCTGAAAGCTGAGTAGGCTTGAACATCATTCTCTGTGCAAGCCCCACCTTTTCAAGAGCCGCCTTTGCTCTCTGACGTCTTTCTCTTTTGCCTACCCCCGCATAAAGCAGCGGAAGCTCCACATTTTCAAGTGCTGATTGTCTAGGGAGCAGATTAAAGTTCTGAAATACAAAACCTATCTTCTTGTTTCTTATCTCCGAAAGCTTCCTATCCTTTGCCTGCATAATGTCACAGCCGTCAAAAACAAAGCTTCCCTTTGTCTGCTTGTCAAGACAGCCTATAATGTTCATGAGCGTAGACTTTCCCGAACCTGACGGACCCATTATCGCCACATATTCCCCCTCTGAGACCTCAAGGGAAATATCCTTAAGCACAGGCACAGCTTCCTTGCCCTGCAAATAATCCTTGTAGATATTTTTCAGTTCAAATACCATTGCAAGCCCTCCTTATTCAGCGAAAGCTGCGTCAGCATCAGCAGCGTCGGCATTCTCAGCGTCGGCATTCTCACCGTCTGCATTTTCTGCATTTTCCTCTTCACCGTAAAGCTTGTTGAAGTATTCTTCTATCTCCTCGTCCGTCATGCTTGCGAGCATATCCTCGTCTATAGCCATGCCGTCCTCACCACTTCCGTCAAAAGCGATGTCCTCGTCACCGCCCTCGGCATCAGCGTCACTGTTGTCGTTCGTGCCAAGGTCATTAGGTGGAACAGACACATCAGCCTCATTTGTGGTAGCCGTCATGCCCTCCTCGATAGACTTGTCAGGATATGCGATATAATCACCCTTTTCAAGACCTGATTTTATCTCGCAGTCACCGTTATCCTCGTCCTTCTGACCTATCTCAACATATCTCTTTTCTATCTTTCCGTCCTTGTCCTTAGCCCAAACGTAGTTCTTCTTGCCGTCCTTGCAGATAAAGTCGGAATAGAGCCATATGCCCGTCTTGTTTATAGAAGTGTCCTGACCGTTGTCTATCTCGATAAGAACGTGCTGACCGAGCATAAGTCCGTCAAAGTTCTCAGGCTTAACATAGAAAGCATAGTTTGAAGACTGGCTCATCTCATCGCTTGAACCGAAGCTGTATATATCATCACCAGAATTTTTCTGCGGACTTGTGTCAACAGAAGTTATCTCGCCCTTCCAAGTGGAATCATCAAGCCTTGACTTTACGATAACAGAAGCTCCCTGCATGATATCTTTGCTGTTCTGCTCGTTGAATCTGCCCTTTATTCTGTAGTCGCCCTCTTCTGTTATCTGCATTATAACGTCGCCGCCGTCCTGCTGAAGCTTGTCCACCGTCTTGACGTTCTTTACAGTTCCGTCGATAGAAGCGGTGACGTATGCGTTCTTTGTGGAAGCCTCCAGCTTTTTGATCTCAACGTTTTTAGCCTTTATATCATATTCGTTCTTAGCATTGTCGCTCTGCAAAGAAAGGATCTGGGTCGTGTATGACACAGCAGCGTCCTGATCGGCGTTTTTCTTTTCCTTTTCAAGCTCAGCTATCTGGCTCTTATTTGAAGCTATCTCGTTCTGGAGCCTCTCCACCTCGAGCTTAGCCTGCTCAAGCTGAAGATTTATAGCCTCAACGTCATATGTAAGAAGCTTGTCACCCTTTTTAACAGAGTCACCGTTCTTAACAAGTATCTCGGCCACCGTCTTTGAGCTGTCATACTTTACGTCCACAGACTCCTGTGCCTCAACAACGCCCAAGAACGAGCGATTAGAAAGCTTGAAGTCCGACGCAGTGTTAAGTGACGATACCTTCTGCACATATACCTTCTGTGAGCTTTTTGAGCCTCCCTTGCCGGTCTTTTTCCATACGAAAAAGCCTCCCACACATACTGTGCAGACGATAACAAGCACTATTATAACAGTGCATATCCTTTTTTTCGTGGTCATTGCAATACCTCCGTTTATGATTTTTTCCAAAACAGCATAAAAAAATCCGCCTGACAGCAGCCAGACGGATAATACAGCCCCACCTTTCCCATAAGGGTATAGCATGAGCGTATTATTCTTTGTTATCTTGCTGTCCTGTTGTCTTTTGTTCTTATCTGTTTTTATGTATACATTATACCATAAAAAGAATACAAGTCAATAAAAAAAGACGTTGTTTTAAGAAGCTCATAAGAATTTCCCTCATCTATAAAGACGTGCAATAACAAAAAAAGTTGCAAACAAAAAAAATTTCTCGTACTATCCCGCAGAGGCACCTGATGTTTTTAAACACTCTCGGTGCAAACAGCATTCACCAATACAGATTGTAACAAATCACCCCAACAAAAAAAGGGCAGCCCACGCCGCCCTAATATGTATTATTTTTTCTTAGCCATAAGCCCTATCATTATAAGCACTACCACCGCACCGCCGCCGATACAGCCGAAAAGCACCCAATCGGTCTCAGTGTTCTGGGTGGAGTTTTTCTGCGCCTTGATAACCTCCTGCTCCGCCATAGCCTCCGCCGCAGAGCTTTCCGTCACAATGGAGCTGTCCTCCGTCTGAGGGCTGTCCGCATACACCGCCCACGGTATTATCATCATAAGCGACATCACAGCCGCTCCAAGCCCCGACAAAAGCTTTCTTGTCCTCATATAAAAAGACCTCCTCCGATACGCCATTTATCAACAGCAAAGCTTTATCACAGAGCTGCTCAAAGTTTTCCTCATTCAATTATACACATTTTCCAATAAAATTACAAGCAGAATTTTGTACAAATCATACATTCGTTTACACAACAATATACACAACACCTCACGAATTACAAATAAATCGCTGTAAATTTTGATTTATCAGTTTATTAATTGTGTATTGTCACAAAAATATATAGCAAAATTCATCAAAAATAGCATTGAAAATCTTGTTCATATGTGATATAATAACGAATAGCAACATACTGTTCACACTTTACTTGTAAGGAGGTCTTTATTTTGGAAGAACGTATGCAAATTATACAGGCAGCAGGCAACAGCAAGATACAGATAGGCGTTATACCGGGTCACTATGCAACTAACCACTCGCATATCAATTATTATGTAGATATAACATCTCTTAAAACTGGTTATAAAATGGCAAAGGAAGCCGCAAAGGCATTGGCAGCCACCTATGTTTCAACACATATCGACACTATCATATGCCTTGAAGGCACAGAGATCATCGGTGCCTTTCTCGCTGAAAGCCTTGGCGAAAGCGGCATAAACAGCGGTGCAGACGTAAATGTAGTAACGCCTGAGCTAAACGCTGTAAATCAGATGATATTCAGAGATAACACTCAGAAGAAGATATGGGGCAAACAGGTGCTTCTGCTTATCGCTTCCGTTTCAACTGGAAAGAGCATAAACAGAGCAATGGACTGTCTGAAATACTATAACGGCAACCTTGTAGGAATAGCTTCCATATTCTCCGCTATCAAAGAGAACAACGGCACTGCTATCCACGCCCTTTTCACAGAAAAGGATCTGCCTGATTACATGACATATACATCATCAGAATGCCCAATGTGCAAATCAGGACAGAAGGTCGACGCTTTGGTAAACAGCTTCGGCTATTCAAAGATATAGCTTGTAACTTCATTCTCCATAAAATAACGTTAAAGGGACGGAAAATCAAATTTCCGTCCCTTTTTCTTTTGCAAAAATGTCAAATCAACGGGCGAACACTGTTCGCCCCTACATACAAACAACGTGAATATGCAAAAGCATATGAGCATAGTTACAATATTATTTATTCCCTTTTCTCTGAACAATAAAGATACCCGAGCAGACAAGGATAAGTGCGGCTATCCCCTGAACGCCAAAAATGCCTTTTTCACCAAGCAGGATAGTTGAAAGCAGCACTCCGCACACAGGGTTCATAAAGCCGAAAATCGCCACCTTTGAAACAGGGTTGTGCTTCAAAAGCACTGCCCACAGAGAATATGCCGCCGCTGATACAAAGGCAAGATACAAAAGCATCAAAAAAGCCTTTGCGCTCATGTGACCAAGCCTGCCGCCCATTAAAAAGCCTATGACAGTGAGAACTGCTCCACCGAAAACGAACTGCCAGCCGCTAAGCATAACAGGGTCTTCTGTTTCGGAATAGCGCTTCATATATACCGATGAAAAAGCGTATGCACAGGTGCAAAGAAAAATAAATCCGTCCCCGAGAAAGTTAAAGCTTACCCCAGAAAGTCCCCCGAGATTTATAACAATGATACCCGAAAATCCAAGTATACAGCCTGCTATTTTCACAGCGGTGAGCTTTTCAAGCTTGTATAAAAGCGATGACACAAGTATCGCAATAAAAACGTTCGCCCCAACTATTATCGCTGCCTTTACCCCCGTTGTGTGGGCAAGACCTATGTAGTAGAAAAAATACTGCAAAATTGTCTGAAAAAGGCTTATTATCATGATCTTTGGTATGGAAGTCTTTGTTGGCAGGAGAATTTTTCTCTCCGCTCCGCTTCCCATGGCAAGAGCCATTAGCCCTGCCACAAAAAATCTTATGCCCCCAAACACAAGCTGCGAACCGCTGTCATTGGTGGTTATGTTCATAAGGCTGTAGCCTATTTTCACACAGGAAAATGCACTTCCCCACAGCATACAGCATATGGACGCAAGGACAGCTACTACCCATGTTTTTGTCAGAATATCTTTTTTCTCGTTCATATATTATCCTATCTATAGCAAATTGTGGATCTTCACAGAAAGACCGCAGCGGCGTAAAATGCTGCTGCGGTCGAAGGTTACTTTTTGTCTTTTTTTGCTTTCTTTTCCTTCTGTCTCTTATACACATCTGACGCTGCCGACGACTAGTCGAGTGTAGAT
>ENA-OWYH01001005-OWYH01001005.1-human-gut-metagenome-genome-assembly--contig:-NODE-1005-length-9391-cov-4.408419_pt1 | contig 9391 bp, 3 predicted proteins | sample MGYA00249746_ERZ652078 | MGnify/ENA primary metagenome ERZ652078 (study PRJEB26925, sample SAMN05827095) | human gut metagenome | biome: ENVO:2100002; feature: ENVO:00000062; material: ENVO:00002003... | reverse complement strand
GATTAGATAGTTCTTTTTTGCTGTGTGATATATTAAAGCCCGTGGGCTTCCATATCGAGGAAATCCACGGGCTTTGTTGCGCTTTTTTTACAGCGCCTTTTTTCATGCCCAGATCACCCACAAATACCAAAAAAATCGGTCAGGAATCCCATTTGGGATCTACTGACCGATCTTGCTGTTTATTCACTTGCACAAAACATAACGTCAGCCTTAAATCAACGTTCCTTGTCCGTCAGCTCAAACCTGATACTGTGCAGGTCAAGCCCATTCTGCGCAAAGTATATCCTGAAAGTTGTGAAACGTGAGAACATAGGCGTTTCCTTTTCCATTGAAACAGCCTTGCCACCAGTGCCGTTGAACGTGAACGTACCCACCGCAGTACCCATGCTGAACAGCGTCATAGGTATCTGCGCAAGCTCACTCTGTGTAGAGCTTGCCGTAACTATCACCCTGTAAATACCGAAGTTTGACAGGTCAAGAGCAAAGCTATAAGAAGTGCCTTTCTTTGTTTCAACATCACTAAGGTCAAGAGTTATGTCACGGCCTACCTTATAAAACTGTACAGGCTTGTCGTCCTCCTGCTCCTCGTCCTCTCGGTTTATCACCTTGACAGTATCTCCTATACCCTCCGCACGCTTAAGAGCATTAGTGTGAAGAAGAAATCCGCATATGTTCGCCGCATTTCTCTGAAGCTCACACCTCTCTATGCCGCCATTTTCAAGGGCAACAAGCGTGTTATCGTCATTCTTTTCTCCGTCAGGACAAACCATGTAAACATCGTTCTGCGCCCTAGCCATAGCTGCAAAATCCGTCTTGTCAGGCTCTTTTCCACGAACGTTTATGTTCGCCCACCAGTCCGTCATGGTGAAGCCCTTGAAGCCCCATTCCTCACGAAGTATCACTGTGTTAAGGTCAAAGTTTCCTGCCGTCCACAAGCCGTTTACTCTGCCGTATGTGGTCATAACAGAGGAAGCTCCTCCCTCTTTTACCGCTATTTCAAAACCCTTTAGATATATCTCCCTGAGCGCTCTTTCCGATACCACCGAGTCGATAAAATGCCTGTTTGTCTCACGATTGTTCGCACAGAAGTGCTTTATCGTACCTGTCACCCCTGCGCCAGCCATGCCCTTTAACTCAGCCGCCGCCATTTTGCCCGTAAGAAAAGGATCTTCCGAGAAATACTCAAAGTTTCTGCCGTTCAAAGGGTGTCTGTGAATGTTCATTCCAGGGCCAAGCAGACAGTCCACCTTGTTAGCCGCCATTTCAAGCCCCATAAAAGTGAAAAGCTCGCTTGTAAGCTCCTTGTTGAACGAGGAAGCTATCATAGTGCCGTTCGGCAGGCTGAAAGCCTTTGTGCCGCAGTCAAGTCTCATGCCCGACGGACCGTCCGAACAGCAGCCAGCAGGTATGCCAAAGCCATTGAGATTTTCCGACACTCCTCCGAACGCCGAAGCCGTACCGGCAGTTACCCTAGGGCTTCCCATGCCCTCGCCCCTTATAATGCAGGAAAGATCATAGTCTGAAAGCTGTGCAATAAATTCGTCCATTGTGTTCTTGCCGTTCTTAACGTCCCAAAGCTTTATGCCCTTGTCACCAGTGTATGCTATCTCTTTCGGAAGCTTCTCCAAACGCCTTGCACTTTCGTCTACCTCAGATACAGGCACAGCCTCTCTGCCAATGCTGAAAGCCCCGCCCTCGCAAACAGGCTTTATCCTCTCAAAACTCTCCACAGGAGCAAGCGACTGAGTGAGCCTTTCTGTTACCAGATCCTCACCCTGCTCAAAACTGCAAGCATATTCAGCACTTCTCACGTCACTGCCCACATAGAATTTATATTCCCCTGCTTCAAGCACATAGCATGACTTGTTGCCCGTCACACCCGAATCGTCATAAGAAGCAAGCTTTGCGATATCCACCGCTATCTCAAACACCTGCTCTTCCTGTGGTACAAGCTCCCTGGTCTTTTCAAAGCCGCAAAGCACTCTAGCCGCCTTGCCGAGCCTTCCCTGCGGAGCTTCGCAGTAGACCTCTATTACCTCTTCGCCCTTGTAAGAACCGATATTTTTCACCGATACAGAAAGCTTCACAGCCCCCTCTGTTATCTCAGCCTTTTCCGTCTTTATCTCAAACGCAGTGTATGAAAGACCAAACCCGAACGGATAAAGCACATTTTCTTTAGCAAAAGTCTCAAAATAGCGATATCCCACATAAATATCCTCAGCGTAAATATCCCTGTTTTTCTCCCTGCCGAAATTAGCGTCCGAAGGGTAGTCCGACGCCTTGTATGCGATAGTGTCAGGAAGCTTTCCGCTTGGGCTGACCTTTCCTGTCAAAACGTCCGCTGTACCCTTTCCGCCTGTCATTCCCCCCTGCCAAACATAAAGCACAGCGTCAGGGGCAATTCTGTTTATGTCGGTCATATCGATGATATTTCCCACATTGAGAAGCAAAACAACTTTCTTGAAATTCTTCCTCACCACCGTGAGCATAGCTATCTCGTCATCGCTTAGCAAATAAGAGCCTGCCTCCAGCCTGTTGTCCTGCTCCTCGCCTGCCGTCCTGCCTATTATCACAATGGCAGTTTCACAGCTTTTTGCAGTTTCTTTGACAAGCCCCTCGTCAAGTGGCATCTCTTTCTGCGACCAAGGCTCTCCGCCCCAGCCCTCGCCTAAGTCGAATGGGTTTTCCTTGTCCCATTTTCTGTATGTGTCAAGAAGCTTCTCATTGACCTTTACACCGTTATCAATAAGCCCGTCCAGAATGTTCACGACCTTAGTAACGTTCACCATTCCTCCCGAGCCTGTTCCGCTTTTATAATAATGAAACTGTATGCGTCCGAAAACAGCCACCTCTTTGTCTGTATCAAGTGGCAGAGCATTATTTTCATTTTTGAGCATAACGATTCCCTCAGAAACCATTTTCGCCGCAGTATCAAGATATTTGTTCCAATCAAGTATTCTTTCCATAGCTTTCACCTTTCCAAATTTTCTATTGAATTTCAAAGTGTATTATAGCACAACCCTCCCACCTATTCAATAAAGATACTATGAACAATGGGTTTACTTTTTATATAGCATATCCTGTCCTAAGGAAAAATATTGCACAATGTGTTTATTTGTGCTATAATGAGTATATATGACTGCACCGCACGCTTCTTGTTCGGTGTTCCTTATTAAAAAAATTATTGTCGGAGGGGTAAAAGTGGATAATATCGTCACTGTCGGCGGACACATAAACGCATCTATAAACTTTGCCATGCAGCAAAACTATGTCCCTGTCATAAGAAGCCTTGTAGTAAATAACAACTCAGAGGAAGTCCTTGAGAATATCAGCCTTAAAATAACCTTTGAGCCTGAGTTTGCAAAGGAATTTACATATTATATCGGCTCTATCCCCGCAAAAAGTTCTGCCGAAATATCCCCCGTGAGGATATCTACCAACACAGATCTTCTTTTCTCTCTTACAGAAAAAATGGTGGGCAATATCACCATTGAGGTGCTTCAAAATGGCGAAAATATCTTCACCTATCAGAACACTATAGAGCTTCTCGCCTGCGATCAGTGGAGCGGTTTGAACATAATGCCTGAGATGATAGCCGCATTTGTTACGCCAAATCACCCTGCGCTCTCCCCAGTTATCCATGACGCTTCCACGTTCCTGAAAAAGTGGAAAGGCGACCCCTCTTTCACAGGCTATCAGACCAACAACCCAAACAACGTGAAGCTTCAAATGGCAGCAATTTTTGCCGCCCTCGTCCAACAGAAAATAGTCTACAACGATCCCCCTGCAAGCTATGAAATCATAGGTCAGAGGATACGCCTGCCGCATAAGGTCTTGAAGCAGAAAATGGGTACTTGTCTTGACCTTGCGGTGCTTTATGCCGCCTGCCTTGAAGCGGTGGGACTTCACCCTCTGCTGTTTTTCATGACAGGTCACGCATTCTGCGGCTGTTGGCTTGAAAACGAAACTTTCGCAGATTGTTGTGTTGACGACGTTTCCGCCATTGAAAAGCGCATTGCGGAAAATGCCGAAGAAATGCTCCTTGTGGAGTGTACAGACTTTGTTGACAGCAACGTTCACGATATCGAGCGTTTCGACCATGCCATGAAACACGGAAAAGACCATATAAGCAACATGGAATTTCAGTGCGTCATAGACATTATCCGCACCCGTGGAAGTGGCATAAGACCTATCCCGCTGCGTCCCGAGCAAACCTATTCAGGTATGCAGCTTGCAGAAGATTCCGACAAGCCAAAAGAAATGCTCGCCCCCTCCGAGCTTAACAGCTCGCTTCTTGGCAAAGTGGCAGAAGGCAACGATAAGCCCGTCACAAAAATGCGCGTATGGGAAAGAAAGCTTCTTGATTTCAGCCTGCGAAATTCTCTTTTGAACTTCCGTGTCACAAAGAACACCATGCAGCTTATGACCGCAGACCTTGGAAAGCTTGAGGACGAGCTTGCAAGCGGAAGTGACTTCCGTATCATGGAAATACCTACCGAGTGGACAGTTTCCACTCGTGACGCAAAAATATTCGCTATCGAGAACGAAAAGGACCTTGTGACAAATATCGCCGAGAACGAGTTCAAAAACAACCGCATAAGAACGTTCCTTAATGAAGCCGACCTTGACGCCGCCCTTAAAAGCCTCTACCGCTCCGCAAAGGTGAGCATGGAGGAAAACGGCAGCAACACCCTTTTCCTCGCTCTGGGACTTCTCCGCTGGTATGAAAGCGACCTTTCCGAAAAGCCACGCTATGCCCCTTTGGTGCTTATCCCTATAGATATCGTCCGCAACACACGCAATAAGGGCTATATAATAAGGAGCAGACAGGAAGAAACTCAGATAAACGTCACGCTTCTTGAATATCTCCGCCAAGACCACGGCATCAGTATCACAGGCCTTGACCCTCTCCCACTTGACGAACACGGCATAGACCTGCCACTTGTTTTCAATACTATCCGTCAGGCGGTTATGGGCAAAAAGCGTTGGAACATCGAGGAATATGCCTTTATCGGTCTGTTCTCGTTCAGCCAGTTCGTAATGTGGAACGACCTTCGCAACCGCTCAGAGGAGATAAGCCAAAACAAGGTGGTGTCCAGCCTTATGGCTGGTTCTCTCACCTATGCCCCCGAGGATATAAGCATAACCCCTGAGAATATAGATTCCGACCTTGACCTTGAAAACATGGCAGTGCCAATGAGTGCAGACTCCTCACAGCTTGCCGCCATTGCCGCAGCAGGAAGCGGACAAAGCTTTGTTCTTCATGGTCCTCCGGGAACAGGAAAATCTCAGACTATCACAAATATGATAGCAAACGCCCTCTATAATGATAAAAGCGTGCTGTTCGTCGCAGAAAAAATGGCAGCCCTCAACGTGGTGCAGAAACGTCTTGCAAACCTAGGGCTTGACCCGTTCTGCCTTGAACTCCACTCCAATAAAACAAACAAGACCACTGTCCTTGCAGAGCTTGACAAAGCCCTTGAAGTGGGCAAAATAAAATCTCCCGAGGAGTATTCAGCCGAAGCCGCAAGGCTCAAAGCTCAGAAAGCCCAGCTCAACGATACCATAACCGCACTTCACGAAAAGCGTAACTGTGGTGTGACCCTTTATGAAGCTATATCAGCCTATGAGCGCAGTATATCCGAAAAAGACAAAATATCAGTTTCAAAAGAAATCTTCGCAAACCTGGCAAAAGAAACTCTCGACCGCTTCAGCGACCTTGTGCATAGATATTCAATAGCCATAGCCGAAACAGGCGACTTTGCCAACTTCCCACTTAAAGATATCGGCATTACATCATATTCTATGGAACAGCGTGACAAGTTCCACACCGAAGCCGCCGACCTTGCCCAAAAAGCCACCGCTTCCTCTCAGTGCGCACAAACTCTCGCACAGGCTTATAGCTACAGCGGCGACCTTGACAAGACAGCAGTAAAAATGCTTTCCCACATATACAAAGCTTCCACTGCTGACGGTGAACTTCTTGACGGACTTCTCTGCGCACCTCACTATGATATCACCCTGCAAAAGATCAAAGATACTCTTGCCATAGGAAAAGAGTATACCGCTCTCTGCACCGATATCCTCAGCCATTTTGAAAAAAGCATTTTTGACTTTCCTGCGTCAGAATCGAAAATGCTCTATAAGCAGGCAGAGCAAAGCTGGTTTTTGCCAAAAGCCATAAAGCTTGGAAAGCTCACAAAGGGAATAAAGCTCCACGCCAAAGACCCTGCTTCCGTTACAAAAGCAAACCTTGGTGAAATTCTCGATAAGCTTTGCACCATAAGCGAAAAGAAAGACTTCCTGCGAAGCCTGCCGTCAGATGTAACAGCGCTTCTCACAGGTATTTACATGAACGAGCAGACCGATTGGAATGTCCTTGAAAAAGCCGTTTCAAAAACCAACAGCATTATGAATGCCATTAAGCAGAAAGCGGGTGCTGACCCTGCACAAATGGCTCAGACTATCGGAAAAGCAAACTGCACTTCTGAAGGGCAGGCTCTCTCCTCGTTCCTTGAAAAGCTTTCAGCCTTTGAGGACAGCTTCTCAGCCAACATGACCGCCATAGAAGCAAGTGCAGATTGGCTTGGCTTATCTGCAGAAAAGCTTAATACCTATGCCGAAAACGCCGATAAGCTTAGATACGCCGCCCAGTTCAACAGCGTTGACAAAGAGCTTTCAGACAACGGACTTTCAGGTGTCAGCGAAAGCTACCGCACAGGCAATGTTGACAGCGAAAACGTAGAAAAAGCATTCTCCTGCACAGTAAATTATCAGCTTGCACTTATGATAATAAACGGCGATAAACGTCTTAGCCAGTTCAGCAGTAACAGTGCAAACGACCTTATCACACAGTTCAAAGACACTCTCGATAAATTCTCACGCCTGACTATACAGGAGCTTTTGGCTCGTCTTTCCGCAAAAATACCTGCCCAAGGCTCAGCCTGCGCTTCCACCTCTGAAATGGGCATACTCAAACGTGCCATAAAGAGCAACGGCAGAATGATGTCACTTAGAAGCCTTTTCGATAAGATACCAAATCTTCTCCGCAAGCTCTGCCCTTGTATGCTCATGAGCCCCATATCAGTTGCACAGTATATAGACCCGTCATTCCCGAAATTCGACCTTGTTATCTTTGACGAAGCTTCACAGCTTCCAACAGCCGAAGCCGCAGGCACTATCGCAAGGGGCGAGAACGTTGTTATTGTGGGCGACCCTAAACAGCTCCCACCAACAAACTTCTTCTCCTCAAATCGGATAGACGAAGAAAACAGCGAAAAAGAAGACCTTGAAAGCCTCCTTGACGATTGCCTTGCTATCTCCATGCCGCAGCAGTATCTCAAATGGCATTATCGTTCACGCCACGAGAGCCTTATTGCCTACAGCAACATGAAATACTATGACAATAAGCTTCTCACATTCCCGTCCCATAACGACCTCATTTCAAAGGTGAGCATCGTCCACCCCGAGGGTCACTATGACAAGGGCAGAACAAAGCAGAACAAAGCCGAGGCAAGAGCCGTTGTTGACGAGATAATAAGACGAATGAGCGATGAAAAGCTCCGCAATGACAGCATAGGTGTTGTAACATTCAGCTCCGTTCAGCAAAATCTCATTGACGATATGCTCTGCGAAGAGTGGGCAAACCACCCTGAGCTTGAAGAGCTTGACAGAAAGTCACCAGAGCCGGTCTTCATCAAAAACCTTGAAAACGTCCAGGGCGACGAACGTGACGTTATACTCTTCTCCATCGGCTATGGTCCTGACGAAAAGGGACAAGTTTCAATGAACTTCGGCCCTCTCAACCGTGACGGCGGCTGGCGAAGACTTAATGTAGCAATATCCCGTGCAAGAAAAGCCATGATAGTCTACTCTGTCCTCCGTCCTGAGCAGATAGACCTTTCAAGAACACGTTCCGAGGGCGTTGCAGGACTTAAAGGCTTCCTGGAGTTTGCCGAGCGTGGAAAGCTTGCCGTAACAGCCCACAGCACCACAAAAAGCACAAGCGACAGCACTGTAACAGAGTGTATCGCAAAAGCCATAAAAGAGCTTGGCTATGGGGTAAAATGCAACATCGGAAGCTCCGAGTTCAAAGTTGATATCGGCATAATCGACCCTGACAACGAAAAGGAGTATCTCTTGGGCATACTCCTTGATGGTGAAAACACTCTCCACAGCTCAACCGCACAGGATAGATTTATCCTACAGCCAAGCGTGCTTAACGGTCTTGGCTGGAATATCCTGAGAGTGTGGACGCTCGATTGGTTTGACGATAAGGACCGAGTTCTGGGAAACATAAAAGCCGCCATAGACAGCGCACCAAAGCATGAAGCCGAAACCGCTCCCCCCTCAAAGCCTGCCGTCTATTCCACATCGCAGTTTGAAAGAGAAGAAGCTTCCGCCCTCACATCAGCCTTTGCACAGCCCTATGTGACCGCAGATATTGGCATAATGGGTACATCTGATGACTTTTATAAACCCGAAAACAAGCAGAAAATAAGGGAAACAGCCGAAAAGATAATCGCTGTCGAAGCACCAATAAGCGAGAAGCTTTTCATGAGAAAAGTTTTCACCGCATGGGGCATAACACGAAGCGGCTCAAGAGTGGAAAGCGTCTTTGCCGATGCCGCACAAGGCGTTTCACCATTCGCCACAGCCGATGAAAACAGAGTTTTCCTTTGGAAAGAGGGGCAATCCCCTGAAAGCTATTCTATCTATCGCACAAGCGATGATACCAACAAGCGAAGCATGGAGGATATCCCCTCCGAGGAGATAATAAATGCCGTGAAAGAAGTGCTTTGCCAGCAGATAAGCCTTTCAGAAGCCGACCTCGTAAGAGAAACAGCCAAGAAATTCGGCTACACAAGAGCCGTAGGCACAACGGAGAGCGTAATAAGCTACACCCTGAAAAAAGCTCTCACCGCAGGTCTTATCAAAAAATCAGAAAGCGGAAACATCTCCGCAAAATAATACGCAAACAAACCCAAACCACCGCCGAGAGCTTTCCTCCCAGCGGTGGTTTCTATTCATATCAGTATTTCCATTTCTCCGAGCAAAGCTGCATCTCAACCATGTGCTTGTAGATACCGTTAGCCTTTTTAAGCGCCTCAGGTGAGCCTGTCTCAGCCACCTTGCCGTCTTTAAGCACAACTATCTTGTCCACACCGTCAACAGTTCTCATTCTGTGTGCTATTATAAGCACAGTCTTGTTCTGTATAAGCTTTGCAATAGACTCCTGTATAAGCGACTCGTTGTCAACGTCCAGAGAAGCCGTAGCCTCGTCCATAAGAATGATAGGAGCGTCCTTTAGAAATGCCCTCGCTATGGATATACGCTGTCTTTCACCTGTCTCTTATACACATCTCCGAGCCCACGAGACCGATCAGTATCT
>ENA-OWYH01000990-OWYH01000990.1-human-gut-metagenome-genome-assembly--contig:-NODE-990-length-9448-cov-6.663366_pt1 | contig 9448 bp, 7 predicted proteins | sample MGYA00249746_ERZ652078 | MGnify/ENA primary metagenome ERZ652078 (study PRJEB26925, sample SAMN05827095) | human gut metagenome | biome: ENVO:2100002; feature: ENVO:00000062; material: ENVO:00002003... | reverse complement strand
TCGTGGGCTCGGAGATGTGTATAAGAGACAGGCATAATGTAGAAATCATTGAAAAAAGCGATTGCGCCATACAGCAAACGCAAGAGAATGAGCATCTTCTTAACTCCTTTATATCAGCCAAAAAGATAGAGGGATGTTCAGACAAAACTCTGGCTTACTACCGTAATACCATTGAACGATTGCTGGTTACACTTTCTTTGGCTATTTGCCACATCAGCACAACGGACATCCGCTCCTATCTATCCGATTATCAAGAAGAACATCAATCGAGCAAAGTAACCATCGACAATATGAGGCGCATCTTCTCCAGCTTCTTTGCATGGCTTGAAGATGAAGATTATATCGCCAAAAGCCCGGTCAGACGTATTCACAAAGTAAAGACTGATTCTCTTGTAAAGGAGGTACTTTCTGACGAACAATTAGAGCAACTTCGTGATTGTTGTTCCAACAAGAGAGACCTTGCCATTATAGACATTCTTGCCTCCACAGGTATCCGTGTGGGTGAGTTGGTTAAACTGAACCGTGAGGATATAGATTTCCATGAGCGTCAATGCGTGGTATTCGGAAAAGGTAACAAAGAGCGTGTAGTTTACTTCAACGCCCGTACAAAACTACATTTGCAACAATACCTTAATGAGCGAACAGATGATAATCCAGCTTTATTTGTTTCCCTCAATTCGCCACACTCACGACTGACTATCAGCGGTGTGGAAGTTAGAATCAGAAAAATGGGGCAATCCCTTTCTATGCCCAAAGTTCATCCTCACAAGTTCCGTCGAACCCTTGCGACAATGGCTATCGACAAAGGTATGCCCATCGAACAGGTGCAGCGACTACTTGGTCATGTACGCATTGACACCACACTGCATTATGCTATTGTGAATCAAAACAATGTAAAGTTGGCTCATAAGAAGTATTTGGGATAACTGAATCACAAGAATCTGCCTAAAATTATGTAACTTTGCATTCAAATTGGATGCAAATGAAGAAATATAAATTGGGAGACATTGCTACTGTTGAAATCAGTGGCGTTGATAAAAAAATAACAGACGGAGAAAAAGAAATCCGTCTCTGTAATTTTGTTGATGTTTATTATAACTGGGCTATCACTATAGCTCAGCATGACAGTTTTATGCTTGCCACTGCTCGCCCCAATGAAATTTCCAAGTTCCAACTGAAAAAGGGACAAGTTGCATTAACAAAGGACAGTGAAACTCGTTATGACATTGGTATTCCCACTTATATAGCAGATGATTTTGAGGATGTTATATTAGGTTATCATTGCGCTCTAATATCTCCAAACAAAGATATTTTAGATGGACGCTATCTGAACGCACTTCTACATACCGACTACGCAAAAAAATATTTCGCTTGCAATGCCTCTGGAAGCGGACAACGTTATGCTTTATCCGTAGAAGTACTCAATTCTTTTCCTATCCCAATAATCCCATTGCATGAACAGAAACAAATTGGCGAAATATTTTCTGCTTTAGACAAAAAGATTGAACTCAACCGTCAGATAAATCAGAATTTAGAGGCGATGGCGAAGCAACTCTATGATTATTGGTTTGTGCAGTTTGATTTTCCAAATGAAGATGGAAAACCATATAAGTCAAGTGGTGGCGAAATGGTTTGGAGTGAGAAATTAAAACGAGAAATTCCTGAAGGATGGGATAATTGTACATTAGAATATTTTCTGACCATCAAAAACGGACGTGACCACAAACATTTAGCAGAAGGTTTATATCCCGTTTATGGTAGTGGTGGAGAAATGCGTAGAGTAAATGAAAATTTATATAGAGGAGAGTCGGTTTTAATGCCAAGAAAAGGAACATTAAACAACATTATGTATGTTGATGAAGCCTTTTGGACAGTTGATACAATGTTCTATTCTGAAATGAAAATACCACATTGTGCTAAGTATATTTTCTTTACAATTAAAGACATTGACTTTACAAGATGGGATTCAGGAACTGGTGTGCCAAGTATGACAGTTTCAACTTTTTATACCTTATCAATGGTGAAGCCTAATAAAAATTTACTCAAAAGATTCGACAAAACATTAGCTCCGATATTCTACAAAATAAAACAAATTAGGGTAGAATGTGAAGAATTGATTAAGCAGCGTGACCAACTTCTGCCTCTTCTGATGAACGATCAAGTGTCAGTAAATTCTGATTTATCGCTCGATTAAGTTCAATTTTGCGGTCTATTGAAGCAAGAATAGATACTAATTTATTCTGTTCATCCTTAGTAGGAGGCATTATTAACTTCAACTTTTTTAGTTCTGCTTGCGAAAGATTATCTCTTGCAGAGCCACTGCTAAGACCGACAAGATGATCATAAAGTGTATCAATACTATATTTAAGGAATGCAGAACTATAGTCTTTGTTTGGAAGAATCGCACAAATAGCTTGATTTGTACACGCTTCCATTTTAAGTAAAGATGCCTTACCTGCAGTAGCACCATACATTGCTACAAGCACCGTATCAATAGGGTATATCTCAGTACTTGAATTTTCAAATCCTACCTGTGATATAAAATTTGTTGTGTTATAAATATACGGACTTGCTAATTCGCCACTATTAATCCAAGGAATAGTACCGTTTTCATAATAGCTTGCTTCCGTGGACAATGGTGTAGCACCAGAGGATGTGTTAAAAGCCTCTGCAAGTGTTATCTCTTTCCAACCTTGTGGTGTGATCCTTTTCTTTTTATATTTTTTCAATTCCATTTACTGCATTGCTTTATTAATATAATCTTGAATCAAAGATAGATTGACCTCTATCTCTTTGCGCTTAATCACTAACTGATTAAGATGTGCTTTTTGCTGCGCTTTTTCTTGTACGGCTATGATATGATCAATTCTTGCTCCGCCAACAAAAGGATATACGGTATCTACTTCCATTTGCGCCTCTTCAATTCTGCCATCTAATTCTACAAGTTGCTGTTGGTATTTTCGCTGTGCTTCTACGATGTCCAAATTATTTGCCGCCACAAACACATCAAGCAGATGGCGAATAGCCTTAATCTGTTCCTGTGCATCTTTCGATGAGTTATTAGCAACTCTTAATGCAACAATTACAGCAATCACACTAATTATAGGACTTAATAGTGTAGCCCATTGGATTAACTCATCAATCATTGCTCTTTATCTCTTCATTTATCCAACATTCTCCTAACTTTTTTGTCAAAGTCAGAATCAATCTGTTGAGTTTTATTAAAAATATCGTATTCGCTTTCTGCCTTTATCTTGGCTTGTGCCACAGATATGTGCCCTTTGTCTGGCAATATCTGATATTTGCGGAAAGTAAGAAACTCATTGACACTGGCTGCAAACTGCTCCATATTAAACGTATTCTCACGCTCAATGAGATCCTCGATATAATCAAAATATCCCGTTACTGCACGTTCCAAACGGCGGATTTCATTTTCCTGCAAATAGTTCTTGGCTATTGACACATCAGATTTCAAGATACGCCCATCAGGAGCATTCTTCCATGTGGTCAATCCCATGTGTTCCTGGGTATGGTCTGCTTTAGAGTAGATGATTTCAGCTGCCGTTTGCCCTGTAATGGCATAATGAAAACGGTTCTGTATCATGGCATAGAAATCGTGTGTTGTAGGCGAGTTCTTGTCATAGTCAATACTACACTCTGCATATATGTCGGTAATCTGCTGCCAGATACGTCGTTCACTGGTACGGATGGAGCGTACCCTTTCAAGCAATTCACGGAAATAGTCTTTCCCGAATACTGCCGTCCCCTGTTTTAAGCGCTCATCGTCAAGCACAAAGCCCTTCTTGATATACTCATTGAGAATCTTGGTAGCCCATTGGCGGAACTTGGTAGCTTTTGGAGAAGAAACACGATAGCCGACTGCGATAATCATATCAAGATTATAGAAATCGACCAACTCTTCAACCTCGCCTCTTATGCCCCGATTTACGACAGTTGCAATTTTTGCAACTGTCGTGTCTTGCTGTAATTCTTTGTCCTTGAATATATTGGCTATGTGGCGGCTAATACCCGATTTATCAATGCCGAAAAGCTCTGCCATAGCCTTTTGTGTACACCAAATGGTCTCGTCTTTTATAACCACCTGCACCTTTCCCTCTTTATCGGGAAGATTGTATAATAGGAACTGTATTTCATTACTCATTGCTACCTACATTTGAGTTGAACTGCAAAGCATCCAACTGTTTCATAATCTCTTCTTCCAAACGATGACTCTCAGCAAATTGCTTAGCGAGAGTTTGCTTATAATTCGCCATACGAGCATTAAATTCTTCTTCCGTTATATCTACATAATCAATCTTGATGTCGAAATATTGTCCGGCGGAGAGAGAATATCCCTTTTCCTTTATTTCATCGTAAGTAACAGCTACAGAGAAATCTTCTACAGCTTCTTTGTTGCGGAACGTATTGACTATTAAGTCTATCTCATTATCAAGCAAACGTCGTTTCTGGTTATTGCCTTCTTTATATTCTTCACCTAATTTGCTTGCATCAATCAAAATTACTTTATCTGCCGTTGCCGACTTATCAAAGAATATAACGGAAACATTTGTTCCAGTGGTGGCAAACACATTGCTCGGCATAGATACACAACCATAGACCCAATGTTCATCTACCACACGTTGTAAAATTTTCTTTTCAACACCACTTTTGGCTGTAATAAATCCAGTAGGAATAACTATTGCGCCTTTCCCTGTTGTCTTTAGTGAATTTAAGACGTGCTGAATGAAACAGGTGTAAATCGCCATTTTAGGTTTCATCGGATCTACCTTTTTAACCGCATTCGGAACTCCTGCCCAAAAACGAATCGTATCAGCAGCCAATGTATCACGATACTCCGGGAAGTCAAGTTTAAATGGAGGATTTGAAACGATAAAATCAAATTTCTTTAATGCGCCATTTGATTCAGTGTGCGATGGTTCTGTCAATGTATTGCCTTGTACAACATTTGGCAGAGAAGCAGACAAACTATTTAAAATAAGGTTCAGACGCAACATTTCGCTCGACTTTTCTGATATATCCTGACTGAAAATCGAGCATCTATCCTCTCCTATCTGATGAGCAAGAGCCATGAGCAATGTACCTGTTCCAGCCGATGGGTCGTAACAAGTCACACCTCGTAAATCCGCATTGTCCCCTACCAATAATCTCGCCATAACTTGTGCTATGGCACGTGGCGTATAATATTCGGCATATTTACCACCTCCGGCATTATTAAATCCCTTTAGCAAATGCTCGAATATTCTTGAGAAGAAGTCATACTTCTCGATAAACACATGTTCAAAATTGAATGAGGCTACATTACGCATCAGCGATTTTGCAAACTCATCACGCTTTTGAGTGTCAGTGACAAAGGTTGTTATGGCACTGAAGATGTTCACCTTACTTTTCCCGGAAGTTGTCACAGAAAAAGTGTCAGCATTGATATTGGCTATATCTATTAATGTAGCATCCAACAATGTAGAGAAATCTCCCTTTCCTGTGGAATTATATAGATGTGACAATGTATGTTCCGGTTTAAGCCTCGGCACAGAAGCCGGCAAATAACTGAAAAGGTCTTCTACCTCTTCCTCTGTAAATGTGTCATATTCGGCATCCCACTTTTCTGCTTTGCTTAGCCGTTCACCGTACATTTTATCTCGTTTGGCTTCATAGCCGAACTTATCATTAAAGAACTTGTACAGAAACATCTCTGTGACGATTTTATATTCGCTTCCTGTTCCTGCCAAACCAAACGCACCTGTTGTACTTTTCAAAGAATCAATCAAGGCAATCGTTGATTCTGTTATATTTATATCGCTCATAATCAGTATGCAAAATTACGTTGTTGGAAATATTCCGTTGTAATAAGATTGTTGATATATTTACGGTCTGTCAAATTTGCCTTGATTCCAAGGTCTATTAATTTATGACCTATAATAGCCAATACATCACGCTTAAAGGCATCTTCGTTATCCAAAATATTGATATTCAGGAATAACATATTATCTATTTGAGATTTCATCTGTGACAGATTCTCGGCTATTTCATATTCGAGTGCAGATATAATCGGCTGTTCACGTTTTTGATTTTCCTCCTCAATCCGCTTGTGAATACGAACAAAACGCTCATCACCCTTATATTTTTTCTTCAATATATTATTCCGTCTGTTTATTTCCCGAATCTTTTTCATTACATTATCCATGTAATCAATACTGTCTTTTGCATCTTGAGCATTTTGCGGAACAAAACCTTTTTTACGGAAATATGCCCGGAACTCATCTGCAAGGATGACATATTTTTCTTCATTCCTATCAAAATTGGCATCAAATTCGGCTTGTACCTTTTCGCAACGTTCTCGAATATCATTAACGACAATTCGCAGTTCCTCAGACATACCCTTTTTGAACTCAAACTCCAATTCTGACAGAGCCACATTGATTATTCCGGAAACATCTGCCTTATGCTCTGTACTTTCAAACAGATTCATCCTCTCTATGCGATGTGTAACCTCTGTAATCAAAGTAGGAATGCCACCAAAAGCCAAAGACTCTATTTTTTCTTTCAATTCATCATCGCCAAAAGCTCTGACTTGATTCAGAATAGCTTTAGCACCATTCAATACCGACCGTAATTCATAGAGCTTGTCTTTATCCTCTATTTCGTCAATTTCCTGTCTGAACTCTTCCGGATTATCGCAAGTGAAATTAAAGAGAACACTCTTGATTTCTTTCATTTTAGCTATTATCTCTTCCTTATCTTCGATAATAGCATTGCCAACAGGCTCGTTTTGTTTGGTCTCTTTAATATCCGCTGTACGGTTTAATTCTCTCAGATAGCGGTCATTTGTCGAATCAAAGTTTTCTTTTATATCTACAAAATCAACCACATAACCATATTTGAAATCTTTATACGGACGGTTTACACGAGTAAGAGCCTGTAACAAATCATGACCGTCAAGGCTACGTCCCAAATATAGTTTTTTCAATCTGGGAGCATCAAATCCGGTAAGCAACATCTGATTGACAATCAGCACATCTACTGTCTGCTGCTTCTTATATTCTTCAATATATGCTTTTCGTTCTAATTTGTCTCCTTCATCATGCAATATCAGAGAGGCACGCAATGGTTTGGCATGACCATACGCAACCATTGGCTCTGCGACCATTCCCAACTGCTCTTCCCACTTATCTTCAATATGCTGTGCAAATCTGAAACGCTGCTGCCATAAACGGAACATTTCACGAGCCTGTGGATTTGTTTTGCATACAATCATCGCCCCGATGGAATCATCCGCTTGTTCTTTTCTGAATCTTCGCAAGTCAGAAATAATATAATCAAGCAAAGCGTTCAGGTAACTTTCATGCTCAATTATCTTATTCTTGTCTATATCGCTTTTCTTGACTTCTACATTTCCTGCCAATTTATCAAGAATGCTCTCAATACGTTCTTTATAAATGGTTTCTATCGGTTCACGCATCAACTTTAGCGTATAACCATCCGCGATTGACTTATCATAATAGTAGGTATCAATGTAGTCGCCAAAAACACGCCAAGATTCTTTTTCTTCTCGTAACAAAGGAGTTCCTGTCAATGCGATTTTTACAGCATCCTTATCCGCTTCTAAAAGATTTGCAAGAAAACTACCCTGTGGACTATATCCTCTGTGTGCTTCGTCTATAAAGAATACACGTTGAAGATTAGTATTATAGCCAGACTCTATCTGTATCTTGGTAGAATCCTCTTTAAATTTCTGTATGTTTACAACCATTATTTCCGCTTTACCCTCACTGTTCACTACAGGAGTGGTATCGCGGATGTCTTTCATTAAATCGTCCCTACTATTGACATTCCTTACAACTAAGCCACGTGCAACAAACTCATCGCTCGCCTGCTCCATCAGAGCAATACGATCAACTATAAAGTAGAATTTAACAGCCGTCTCACGTTTTGCATAATAATCGGTCAGACTACGAACTGAATAATACGCCAATGCTGTCTTGCCACTGCCTTGCGTATGCCATATTATTCCACTCTTGACACCTTTAGATAATTTTTTGCGAATAGCCAATGAAGCAAACAATTGCTGATAGCGCATCACATGTTTTTCGAGAGTTGTAATTTTACTGCCATCTTCCAGTTCTGCAGTTCTGTTAACATAAGCAAAGCCATATCTTAACAGAAACAAGAACCTCTCTCGGCAAAGCATTGATGTCAAGACACGATTCGTTGGAGTATCTACCTTTTTATTTGTTTCATAATCGGGCAAGTTTTTAATAACGATACAGTTCCTATGTTTGAGAACTTGTTTTTCTGTATTTTTAGTCAACGCTATATATAAATATTCCGACACAAAAGTAACATCAGCCTCTCTAAACACATTAAAGAAAGCTTTCTCTTTTGATGCACAGCAATAAAACGCCCCTTGTATCGGAACCCTGTTTTCATTATCGTATTCCTGATTATTGGAAAAAATCATCAATTGGGTAAGATTGATAAAGCGACGAAAATTCTTGTTCCGCATCCGTTTATTAATCCTATCCCGCTCTGCTAAAATTCCATCGTGATTATTAGGTTTCTTGACTTCGATAAAAGCTAAAGGCAAGCCGTTTATAAAGCATGTAATATCCGGACGGAAGTTATCACCGGATTCAACATTTTCGCATGTAAATTCTGTCGTAACGTGCCATTCATTATTATTTGCATCAGCGAAATCTATCAACTTCACACCACTGTTGGAAGAAAGCATAGTATAGAATTCCTTGCCCAAATCATCGTTGTTCAAGATTCCGACAATTTTATCCAGCAACTGGCTACATTCCAAGTCCGTCAAAGCAGGATTCAGACGTTTTACTGAACGGATAAAAATATCCGTCAAAATATTCGTTTGGGGATTGTATGATGTTATATCATCCAAATATGTATAACCGAGCTTGCAAAGATGCAATGCAGCTGGGACTTGTACTCGTGTATTCTCCGTAAAGTTTTTCATTGCATTTTACCTTTCCTCTTTATCTGTTATCAAATCCTTTAAATCCACCTGTAGAATCTCAGCAATCCTCTGCAGTGTTTCCAAATTCGGCTGGATTCTATTGCACGCATAAGCATTGACCATGCTAAAACTTTTATCAAGTTGCTTAGCCAACCATGTCTGAGAGATGCCTTTATCTAACAAAACGGTCTTTATTTTATTTAGCTTCATTGTTTAATGCAATTTTATAGTGCAAATATAGCGAATTATATTAGATAATGGTGTATATTTGCATTAAGAAAAGGCGGTATTTAAATGAGTTATACCTCAAAGTAGTTGAATTTAGGCGTATTTGTGTAAAATCATTCGATTACGAATATAACAGTAAATACAACTATCCTCAAAATCACTGAAATTGAATAATAATGGGAAAGACAGTAACAACATATCTCATTGATGGAGACCCAAAAGGAACTCAAT
>ENA-OWYH01000980-OWYH01000980.1-human-gut-metagenome-genome-assembly--contig:-NODE-980-length-9507-cov-6.399492_pt1 | contig 9507 bp, 8 predicted proteins | sample MGYA00249746_ERZ652078 | MGnify/ENA primary metagenome ERZ652078 (study PRJEB26925, sample SAMN05827095) | human gut metagenome | biome: ENVO:2100002; feature: ENVO:00000062; material: ENVO:00002003... | reverse complement strand
GGGATTCGCTAATGGATATCAAGGGCAAGTTTCTTGTTTCCTACAATGACTGTCCAGAAATCCGTGAGATATGGGATAAGCCTAATATTCACATTGAGGAGATCAGCAGACTGAATAATCTGGCGCAGAGATACGACGGCGGCTGTCAGTATGCGGAGCTGCTCATATCCAATTACGATACAAGCGAGAGATTACAGGCGGTTCGCCAGCTCTCGCTGTTTGACGATGAAACAGACAATTTGGAGGTATAATTTTATGAGAAAGATTATTTTTGCACAGGTACTCACGACTAACGGAACTACCGAATTTTCGGGACTTTACGATGAAAACGGAAATCCCGTAAGCGTGGAAACTGAGAAAGATGACGGCGGAGTTACGCTTACAATATGGCGTGATGTCCCCGACAAAGAACGCCGTGACTGCGGAATTTCGGAGGAAGAAATACAGCGTACCTGTTCCATGTACGAAGATTGCGATGAGTGTCCGCTTAATGACTACTGCGGAGAGGAATCGGAGGTGGTTTCATGAAAATACTTGTGTTTGAACCGATGAAAAAGCCGTATGTGAAGGATATTAAAGATAATATTCACGCTATGCAGGAAATTGTGGGCGGCAGCATAGAACCCATATATTTTGAACCAAAGCAGGATGCTATTTGCTGGTGCAATGATGAGTTCCTGCTGAACGGTTCAAAGCCTAACAGGATAGTTGGAAATACTCTTGTTCACGGCACTTTCTATATTTCCGGCAATTATCGTAACGAATACGGCGAATGGGATTCCTGTTCACTTACCGATGAACAGATAGAAAAGTACAAGCAGCAGTTTGATCATATCATAGTAGATCTGCCCGAGATCGGGCTGGTTGCTGTGAGAGAAACAAAGCCGGAAGTGATCCAACCGCTTGAAGAATATGAAGAAGAACCGGAAATCGAACAGACAATGTAAAGGAGAATGAAACTATGAGAATACACGCATCTATCAACAGAATGGTAAACAAAGAGGATTCAGCAATCAAGGCATATGCCAGCGTAACGATGGACGGTATGTTCGCCGTTCACGGACTGAGGGTCATCGAGACCGAAAAGGGCAGATTTGTCAATATGCCCTCCACCTCATACACCGATAAGGACGGCAACAAGCAGTACAGCGACACCTTCCACGCCATAACCAAGTCGGCGAGAACTGCCGTAAATCAGGCTGTGCTCAATGCTTATGATCTCAAGCTGCAGCAGGTTCAGCAGACGGATATCGAGGTGGAGAACACTCCCGATGAGGAAATGTCGGAGCCTGAAGATGAACCTGAACCGGAGCTAAGTATGTAGTTTGCTAAAGCATTTGCTGTGTATCTTGTAACAAAGGTAGAACTTTTGCAAAAAGTATAGATTTGTGGGCGGATATATGATATATTGCTTGACAAGGAGCGTGATGATATGAAAAGAGCGATATTAATTTTGATACTCTGTGCGGTGTTTTTATCAGCCTGCGGAAATGCAGCGGAAACTGCCGAAAGATCAGTAAGCGTCGACACTTCGGCAGTGAGCCAAACTACGACTGCGGTCACAGTTTCCGCAGTAACATCTGCAAAGGAAGAAAAGGATACAAGCGAAGCCACAACTACTACTTTTAAAACAAGTTTGCAGACGGTATCCGAGACTTCAAAACCGACAAATATCACAGTAACTACGACCAAGAAATCAGATCCGTCAGGTTATTCGGGAAATTCCAGTCAGGGACAGAACAATTCTGTGCAGAATAATAACTATCAGCCTGTGCAAAATGATCCGCAGCCCGATAACTCGCCATCCGATAATAACCGGAGCAATAACGGAGCGGAACAGAATAACGATCCGACGCCTCCGACTACAACTGCAAAGCCTGCGGTAACAAATCCGCCTGACACAACGACAAAGCCGCAGACTACAAAAGTTCCGCAGACTCAACCACCCTTGCCGGTGCCTATTGAGGAAGAAAGATATATGGATATCGGCAGAAGCTTATTTCATAACGGCTCTGATTACAGCAAGGCAGAGGCGGTATACAACTGGATGACTGAAAACGGTTCGGGAACTTGTGTGAATTATTCGTGGCAGACCTACTATTTGTGCAAAGGTACAGACCTGGAATGCTATCTTACATGGATGCCGTCAAAACTGTATGGTCATGTAGCAAATGTTGTTAAGGTAAACGGAACATGGTTTGTTCTTGATACGCAGGGACAAGGATTTCTGCTGAATAACGACTGCGGATTCAGCGAAATAATAGATATTGATGAATCATATGTATCAGGGGCGGATTTGATAAGCAACCAAAGATATGATGAAATATATTAAAATGTGCAAACGAAAGAGCTGAAATCCGGCTCTTTTTCTTTGCAAAAATGAAAAGGAGAAATGCACTTTATGTTCAAAAAATCGAAAATATTAAAGAAGCTCGGTGCAGGGTTCATGGCAGGACTCTGTGCTTTTTCTATGCTCGGTTCATCTATGAGCGGAGCTATCACAGCAAGTGCCGCAAGCACACCTATGGAAAACCCGACCTTCCCGTCAGCGGATACGGTGATCGCAAAGGCGGCGACCTTGCTGGGTACACCGTATACCTATGGAAACAAGGGCTACTGGTATGCGTATGATCAGGGACAGTACACTCCGCTGTCGGTGCAAACGATCAACAACCTCGGTATCGACTGTTCGGGTCTGGTGTACTATACGCTTACACAGCTTGGATACAAAACATCGGGATTTTCATGGAACAACCCTGTGCCTGTTGACACAGATCATTGGCTTACAGTCAATGATAACTGCACCATAACTTACGACGGAAAGACTTCAAAGGTCGAAGTCGAAAAGAAAAACATCAAAACAACGGACCGCCCGTATTGGGAGTGTGCTGACGGTTCGGTTATTACAGCAGGTTCTGTGGTGGTCGCTCAGAATCCGGGTGGTGAGGATCACGTTTGGATATATATGGGTGAATTTGATTCAAGAAATGATGTAATAAGCTATCTGAGATCTATTGGTGTTTCAGAAAAACTCATAAACTCAAAGACAGTTGGCGACGGCACAGGTGCAGGCGGAAAGCATTGGAGAATAGAATCCAGCGGTTCAGAAGGCGTTGTTATCAACAACAAAACAGACGGCAAGACCGCTACCGCTATGAATATGTCGGCGTTCAGGATCACAAAAAATGATGTGAAATTTGAAATAACCAAGGTTCTTGCTTCGGACAAAACGGTTAAAATTTCAGGTACAAGCAAGGTGGACGGCACGGTTGCAAAATACGGAGTATATACCGATAAGGCTTGTAAAAACAAGGTCGGCGAGATCACTATCGGCAAGGACGGAACAGGTTCCATTCAGTTACCTGAAAAGCAGTATTACGTTAAGGAGATCTCCGCACCGACAGGTTACAGTATCTCTGAAGAAGTGTTCGCATTAAAGGCTGACGAAAATATATTTGTGACCGAAGATTTTACGAGAGGCAAAATTAAGGTCAACAAGATCGCCGAAGATGGGATCGTAAGCGGCAGAGAGTTCAAGGTCACAGGAAACGACGGCAGCAGTTACACCAAGAAAACCAATGCAAACGGCGTTGCCGAATTTAACGGATTAAAGGTATACAACACATCTACGGGCAAAGCGATCACCTACACCGTATCTGAGATCAATGTAGATACAAGATACGAAGTCCCTAAGGCTCAGAATGTTACGCTGACAAGCGGAGATGTTGATCTGACTGTGAATGTGAAGTTCAACAATCAACTTAAAACGGGCTCGATAAAGATAAATAAGCAGTCCGAGGACAATCAGAACGGCGACAGAGAGTTCACTATTACGGGCAACGGTAAGACTTACACAATAAAAACAGGTTCGGACGGTATTGCAATCCTTTCCGATATTCCCGTTTACAACAGCAATAATGAGAAGATCGTGTACACCATTTCCGAGAAAAATGTTCCCGTAAGATATGTAGTTCCTGCGGATCAGACTGCAACCCTTACGGCAGATGCGACCACAACCAAGACATTCAAAAATATCCTCAAAAAGTTTACAGTTGAGGTAATAAAGCAGGATTCTGAAACAACATCAGCACAGGGCGACGGAACGCTTGCAGGAGCAGTTTACGGACTGTACAAGGACGGCGAGCTTGCCGATACCTATACGACCGATGAAAACGGATATTTCAAGACAAAAGAGTATGTCTGCGGAAACTACACTGTTCAGGAAATTTCGCCAAGCGAGGGCTATCTCCTTGACAAAACAGTTTACTCAGTTGGTGCAGAAGCTGAGAATTATTTCATTGAGCATAACCCACTTTCTATGACAGTGACTGAGGACGTTATCAAGGGAAATATCGCAATGATCAAGCATTCCGATGACGGCTCTACTCAGATAGAAACTCCAGAAGTGGGAGCTGAATTTGAGGTTTATCTGAAATCTTCGGGTTCTTATGCAAATGCGAAGGATTCCGAAAAGGACTGCCTTGTGTGCGATGAAAACGGCTTTGCACAGACAAAGGATATGCCCTACGGAATTTACACCGTACACCAGACCAAGGGTTGGGAAGGTACTGAGTTTATTGCTGATTTTGATGTCAACATCAGCGAGAACGGACAGACCTACCGCTATCTTATTAACAATGCAGAATTTAAAAGCTATGTTAAGGTGGTAAAGGTGGATTCCGAAACGGGAAAAATCATTCCTTATGAGGGCGCAGGATTTGAGATATACAATGCAGACGGAGAAAAGATAGCTATGACGTACAGCTATCCCACTCCTACTGCCATTGATGTGTTTTACACTAATTCTGAGGGATATCTGATTACTCCCGAGGTTCTTCCCTACGGCGAATATTCTCTTGTTGAGGTTCAGGCTCCTGTGGGTTATGTTCTGGACAGTACGCCTGTGTCTTTCACAGTTTCTGCTGATAACGCAGAGGAAGAAAATGCCCTGACGGTTATTAAAGTCCGCAAAGAAAATACCGCTCAAAAAGGAAAAATCAGCGTTCGGAAAACAGGCGATATTTTCACAAGCGTGAATATGGCAAGCTCTGCTTATACAGACGAAAACGGCGAGCTAGTTGTCAATCCAACGACTTACACTCCCGTGTTTGCGGGCGGAAATCTTTCCGGCGCAGTATTTCAGGTGATCGCTGTAGAGGATATCGTTACACTCGACGGTACAACAAGAGCTTATGCAGGAGATGTTGTTTCAGAGATCACGACAGACGAAAACGGCTATGGCGAAACCGAGCCGCTTTATCTCGGCAAGTATGAGGTCAGAGAGATAAAAGCTCCATACGGTTATGTGTTGAACAATAAGCCTAAAGATGTTGAGCTGACATATGCAGGGCAGGAATTTGAGGTGAGAGATACTGTGAATACAGCTTTTGAAAATGAGTATCAGAGCGTGAGGATATCGCTTTCTAAGGTTATGGAAAGTGATGAACTGTTCGGGATCTACGGCAAGGACTGCTATACAAGCATTCGTTTCGGGCTATTCGCCGCAGAAGATATTACTGCCGCTGACGGTTCTGCTATTCCTGCGGACGGACTGCTTTCAGAGGTTTCACTTGATGAGGATATGGCCGCAAAATTTGATGTACAGATACCTTTCGGCAGGTATTATGTCAAAGAAATTTCTACTGATGAACACTATGTTCTTAACGGTGAAAAGTATCTTGTGAATTTTGAATATATGGGACAGGATATTCAGAATGTGGATATTGACTGCGGACAGTTTGTAAATCTTCTCAAGCGTGGCAGGATAGAGGGTCACAAGGTAGATGATAAGAGCGAACCACTTGAAAATGCGGTGTTCGGTCTGTTTACTGCCGACTGTGTGAAGTTCAGCAGAGATACTGCAATAATGACTGCCGTTTCAGATGAAAACGGATATTTTGAGTTTGACGAAATCCCATACGGCGAGTATATTGTCAGAGAAATCGAAGCTCCGACGGGATATATTCTCAGCGGTGAAAGCTATCCCGTAACTGTTTGCGAGGACGGCGAAACTATCACAATTCGTACAGTTAACAAGCCTATTACCGTTGAAGTGTCTAAGGTTGATGTATACGGCGAGGAATTAATCGGCGCAGATATGCAGCTTGAAAATGCTGACGGTGAAATCATTGACGAATGGATTTCCGATGGTACAAATCATATTGTAACCGAGCTTCCAGCCGGAGATTACACGCTCAAGGAAATTGCGGCTCCGGACGGATATGTGATAGCTACGGATATTGAATTCGAGGTTTTTGCAGACGGTACAATAAAGATCAGAAACGTTGATTCTACGGCGATTTCAGAGGACGGAAATCCGCTGATTGTTATGGTTGACGACACAACAAAGGTGAAGATCTCAAAGCGTGATATTACTACGGATAAGGAGCTGCCTGGTGCAACTCTCCAAATTATTGACGAGGACGGAAATGTGGTTGAGGAATGGGTATCTGCGGACGAGGCTCATCTTGTCGAGGGCAAGCTGATCGCAGGCAAGGAGTACACGCTCCGTGAAACAATTGCTCCCGACGGTTACGAGATCGCAAACGAGATCAGGTTTACTGTCAACGAGGACGGTTCTGTGACCGAGGTCGTTATGTATGATGAGCATACGCCTGATCTTGAAACCCCTCCTACGGTCATAATAGATATTCCTCATACAGGTGTATCCGCAGACAATAGTGCTGAGCTTTATCTCGTAGCCACAGCGGTTATTATGGTTTTCGGTATGGTCATATACAAAAAGAACGATAAGGAACAGAGAAAGGATGATGTGAAATGAGATCTAAAAAGAAATTGATCGCAGCAGCAAGTTCGGTGTGCTTTGCAGCTATGATGTCGCTAACCGCTTATGCTTCGGGCGATGTGGCCGGAGCGGTCACAAGCACTTGGAACACAGCCAGATCGCAAATAGTGTCGGTAGTGAACAATGTTGTTTTTCCGTGCCTTGATGTTATCCTTGCGGTATTGCTGTTTGTGAAGATAGGTGCGATGTATATGGACTACCGCAAGCACGGACAGATAGAATGGACTCCTGTTGCGATAATCTTCGCCTGCCTCATATTCACACTTACCGCTCCGCTGTATATATGGTCTATTGTGTAAGGAGGTATGACAAATGAAGAATATTCTTATACTCGCCGCACTGTCTGCGGTGATCCTTACAGGCTGCGGAAATATCTCGCCGCCGTTCAAAGCCGAGCAGACAACGGTCACAACAGCCGCACCGACAGTAAGTGCGGCTGCCTCTTCGGAGGCTGAAAGTACCGTCGATGAAGAACAGGTAAAACATGATACCTTTATTGCCGAGTTTTTCGACTCAAATATATGCTTTGTTGACACAAGCACATTGGTAACAGAGGCAATGAAAGGCTGTTCTTTTGATAATGAAACTGATAATTCAAATGGTGTGCAGAAGATAACGCTCAAAGGCACAAACGGCGGAGGAACTATTGATGTTATGTGCGTCGATCTATCGCAGGCTCAGCTTGATCACGATATGGAATATATCCTTGAAAACTTCGGAGATTACTACTTTGGACAGACCTCCGCACAGATGAGCGGTATCACTGAGGACGATTTTGTGTCCAATTACAGAATGACAAGCAGCGTTGTATCAAAGGGCAAGTATCAGCGTTACGTCTCTGTTCAGAAGTCTGACGGTATGGCGACGCAGTTCGGTTACGCAGAAACCTACGCTGTGCTGAACGAGAACAAGCTTACTGTTGTTTCGGGGGCATTTCTCAGCTCGGATATGATGGAAAGGCAGAGTTTTTCGGGGCTGATGAGCAGATTTGCGGAGAGTGTGAAGTATTAAGGCGGTGATAAATTGCCATACATCCCATTCACAGACGAACAAAAAATCCTTGCCAACAGCGTTGACCTCGAAGAATTCCTGAGAATGCGAGGCGAGAAATTAGAGCGTGTTGGCAGAGAGCATAAGCTCATTTACTACGACAGTTCAGGCAAACACGACAGCATAACGCTCCGTGGTTCGACATGGTTTGACCATAAAAATCAGGTTGGCGGCGGAGCAATAAAGTTTATGCAGGAGTTTTATGGTATGGACTTTCAGACTGCGGTACAGGAACTGTTGGGACAGAGGGTAACTCCGCTGTCCCACAGTCCGCCGAAAGTATCGGCAAAGGAAGAAAAGAAAGAGTTCAGACTTCCCGAGACAAACACAAATATGCATAGGGTTTATGCCTACCTGATAAAGCAGAGGTTCATTTCTCCCGATATTATCAGCCATTTTGCAAAACAGCACACGCTTTATGAGGACAAGGAACATCACAATGCCGTGTTTGTAGGAATTGATGAAAACGGCGTTCCAAGGCAGGCAAGCAAGCGTTCAACAAATTCTTACGGCAATAGTTTCAGGATCACTTGTCAAGGTTCTGACACAAGATACAGCTTTGCACATTTCGGTGAAAGCAAAAGGCTCTATGTGTTTGAGGCTCCCATAGATATGATGAGTTTTCTTACGCTTTATCCGAAAGACTGGCAAAAGCACAGCTGCATTGCAATGAACGGAGTGTATGAAAATGCTGTGCTTGCGGCATTAAAGAATCATTCTAACTTATCGGAAGTAATTCTCTGCGTTGATAATGACGAAGGAGGGATCGAGGCCGTTGACCGCTTAAAAGATATTCTTTCAGAGAATGGATATACCGATGTGAAACGACTTGCACCGAAGTTTAAGGACTGGAACGAGGTGCTGAAAGCAAAGAACGGGGTCAAAGCTTTACCTGCTGTTCCTCACAAGCGGAAGGAAGAATATCATCGTCAGGTGGGAAATTTGCAGTATCTCAAATGCCGTCCGGATAAGCTGACGTCTCAGATCTATGCCACCTTCAAGAACGAACAATACAAATATCTTGCTGAGTATGCGCTTGCGTTATACCATTAACGAAGAAAAATAAAAATGAACCGAATAGGAGCTATTACAAAGCTGTTGTATGTCACCATAACCATACAACAGCTTTTATCATTTGATTGGAAACTCCAATTCCAGAACAAACTCCGGGAACTGCTTTGGTATTCTCATCTCTCCGCCAAGCTTTTCGACAGTCCTGCGAATGTTGTATAACCCAAAGCCGTGATTATCTTTGTCGAGCTTAGAGGTTTCTGTGGAATTTTTGTTGTCTGGATTTGGATTTGATAATTTAATCACCTGAACATTCTGTACAACAGCACATTTCACCGTTATAACAGCCGAATCGGTTAAGCTGAGTTTTTCACAAGCCTCGATAGCATTATCCAAAGCGTTGGAAAGCATTGTACATAGATCGACTGCAGGAATCTCATCGGAAATAAAACCGCTGAATTGAATCTGAGTGCCGATATTTGCGGCTGATTCGCTTTTCTCCGAAAGTATCGAATCAGCGATCTGATTTCCGCTTGAAAACTTATTTGCATCAATTATCTCCTGCTTGGTTATACTTTTTACATAGTCAAGTGCCTGTCTCTTATACACATCTCCGAGCCCACGAGACCGATCAGTATCTC
>ENA-OWYH01000938-OWYH01000938.1-human-gut-metagenome-genome-assembly--contig:-NODE-938-length-9748-cov-4.874239_pt1 | contig 9748 bp, 10 predicted proteins | sample MGYA00249746_ERZ652078 | MGnify/ENA primary metagenome ERZ652078 (study PRJEB26925, sample SAMN05827095) | human gut metagenome | biome: ENVO:2100002; feature: ENVO:00000062; material: ENVO:00002003... | reverse complement strand
CGAGATACTGATCGGTCTCGTGGGCTCGGAGATGTGTATAAGAGACAGATATCAAGGAGCTGCGGGACCTGATGGAGTATGACGAACTGGAACTGGATACCCTGGGCGACCAAAAGACGGCGCTGTTTGTGATCCTTTCGGATACGGACAGCACTTTCAATTTCGTGGCCGCCCTCATGTATAGTCAGCTTTTCAATCTGCTCTGCGACAAGGCGGATGACTTCTACGGCGGGCGGCTGCCCGTCCATGTCCGTCTGATCCTGGACGAGTTTGCCAACATCGGCCAGATACCGAACTTCGATAAGCTGATCGCCACCATCCGAAGCCGTGAGATATCGGCTTCTATTATTTTGCAGTCGCAGAGCCAGTTAAAGACCATCTACAAGGATGCGGCGGATACCATCGTCGGTAACTGTGACAGCACCTTGTTTTTGGGAGGCAAGGAGAAATCCACGCTCAAGGAAATTTCGGAACTGCTGGGGAAAGAGACCATTGATCTCTATAACCAGTCCGAAAACCGGGGCAGCCAGGTTTCCCACGGCCTCAGTTATCAGAAATTAGGAAAGGAGTTGATGACCCAGGACGAATTGGCAGTGATGGACGGCGGCAAGTGTATCTTCATGCTGCGGGGCGTGCGCCCGTTCCTTTCGGACAAGTACGACCTCACCCGACACCCGAATTACAGATACACGGCCGACGCCGACCCTAAAAATGTCTTTGACATGGAACGGTACATGAAGAAGCAGCGTGCCGTGGTAAAACCCACGGACACCTTCGATGTGTACGAGATTGACGCAACAACTTAACCCAAAATCAAAAACATTTTTTAGGAGGATTATTTTATGGAATTTTTCAACAGCGCAGTTGGTGTTTTGCAGACTCTCGTAGTGGCCCTGGGCGCAGGTCTTGGTATCTGGGGCGTTATCAACCTTCTGGAAGGTTACGGCCAGGACAACCCTGCTTCCAAAAGCCAGGGTATGAAACAGTTGATGGCCGGCGGCGGTGTCGCCCTCATCGGCATCACCCTTGTACCTCTGCTCTCCGGCCTGTTTGGTTGATCGTCTGGCGGTGATCGCTTATGGGCGGCATACTCGACAAACTCGATGAATGGCTCCGAGGGCTGCTCATTGAGGGAATCACGGGAAACCTGTCGGGCATGTTCGATACGGTCAATACCAAAGTAGGCGAGATCGCCGGTGAAGTGGGACAGACGCCGCTGGCATGGAACAGCGGCGTCTTTTCTATGATCCGAAACCTCTCTGAAACGGTGATCGTTCCAATCGCCGGGGTTATCCTGACATTCGTAATGTGTTATGAGCTGATCCAGCTTGTGACAGAGAAAAACAATCTGCACGATGTAGATACCTGGATGTTCTTCAAGTGGATTTTCAAGACATTCTGTGCCGTTCTCATTGTGACGAACACATGGAATATCGTCATGGGTATCTTCGATGTCGGGCAAAGCGTTGTGAACAGCAGCGCAGGCGTCATCATCGGAAATACCTCCATTGATATCAGCAGCGTCATCACGGATATGGAGGCGCAGCTTGAAGCCCTGGGCACGGGAGAATTGTTCGGGCTGTGGTTCCAGTCCCTTTTCGTGGGGCTTACCATGAACGCCCTTTCCATCTGTATCATGCTTGTCATTTACGGCCGCATGATTGAGGTGTATTTGACAACTTCCGTTGGACCGATCCCGCTTGCCACTATGACGAACCGGGATTGGAGCCATACAGGACAGAACTACTTGAAATCCCTGTTTGCATTGGCGTTCCAAGCATTTCTAATCATGGTGTGCGTGGGAATCTACTCTGTTTTGGTACAGAGTATCGCCACGGACGGAAATATCTCAGGCGCGATATGGGCCTGCATGGGCTACACGGTCCTGCTGTGCTTCGCCCTGTTCAAGACCGGCAGCCTCTCTAAGAGCCTGTTCGGAGCGCATTAAGGAGGCTTGATAAATTGGCGTATGTAACCATTCCAAAGGATTTGACGAAAGTAAAATCCAAAGTGCTGTTTGGGCTTACCAAACGGCAGCTTATATGTTTCGGAGCGGCGGCACTCATCGGAGTACCGCTTTTCTTTTTGCTCAGACGCACGGCCAGCAACAGCGCCGCCGCGTTCTGCATGATTATCGTCATGCTCCCGTTCTTTCTACTTGCCATGTATGAGCGGCACGGCCAACCCCTGGAAGTGGTGGCCGGACAGGTCATCCGCTGTATGTTCCTGCGGACGAAAGAGCGGCCTTACCAGACAAACAATTTCTACGCAGCCTTGGAGCGGCAGGCCCAGGTGGAAAAGGAGGTGAAAGCCATTGTTCAGAAAGCGAAAGCCAGAGCCGCAGGCACGGCAGGCGGCAAAACCCACGGTAAAGCTGACCGCCGCAGAAAAGCGTGAGATCAGCCGTATTCTGGAAACCGCCAGAGGCGACGGCAAGGTACATTCCGCACAGGATACCTTACCGTTCCGCCAGATGTACCCGGACGGCCTGTGCAAGCTGGACGATCACACCTGGTCGAAGTGTATCGAGTTCGAGGATGTGAATTATCAGCTTGCAAAGCCTGACGATCAGACGGCGATCTTTGAAGCCCTCTGCGATATGTATAACGCCCATGACGCTTCTATCGGGATGCAGCTTTCCCTTGTGAGCCGCCGCATGAACCGGGAGGATTTTGTGAAGCGTATCGAGATCGCGGCGCAGGGAGATCATTTCGACCATATCCGTGAGCTTTACACACAAATGCTCCGCAAGCAGCTTGAACGGGGCAACAACGGTCTTATCAAAACAAAGTATCTGACCCTCACTATCGAGGCACGGGACAGCAAAACCGCACGGGCACGATTTTCTCGGATCGTCATGGATGCCCTCAACCATTTCAAGGTCATGGGTGCTCTGGCAAAAGAGCTTGGCGGCAAGGAGTGGCTGGAAATGCTCCACGGCATCCTGCACCCGGACGGGGAACGGTTTGCCTTTGAATGGAGCTGGCTTGCCCCTTCCGGCCTGTCGGTTCAGGATTTTATCGCACCATCTTCCTTCCGCTTCGGTGAAGCACGGAAGTTCACGATGGCGGATAAATTCTGTGCCGTGTCCTTTCTGCAGATCAGCGCACCGGAAATGGATGACCGTATGCTCACTGAACTGCTGGATACGGACAGCGGGCTGCTTGTCAGCCTCCATATCCGCAGCATGGACCAGAACGAGGCAATCAAAACGGTCAAGCGGAAGATCACTGACATTGACAGTATGAAGATCGACGCACAGAAAAAGGCAGTGCGGGAAGGTTTCGATATGGATATCATCCCCACCGATCTTGCCACCTACGCAAGCGAGGCAAAGAACATCCTCCGTGACCTGCAAAGCAGAAATGAGCGAATGTTCCTGATGACCTTCCTGGTGGTGAACTTTGCGGACAGCGGGCAAAAGCTGGAGAATGACCTGCTCCGTGCGGCAAGCGTGGCGCAGAAATATAACTGCTCCCTGGTGCGGCTGGACTTTCAGCAGGAGGACGGCTTCGTGTCGGCTCTGCCCCTGGGTGTCAACCGCATTAAGATACAGCGCGGACTTACCACTTCGGCGGTGGCGGTGTTCGTTCCCTTCACCACGCAGGAGATTTTCCACGGCGGTGAAGCCCTCTACTACGGGCTCAATGCCACTTCCGGCAACATGATCCTTGCTGACCGCAAAAAGCTGAAAACGCCCAACGGCATGATCTTAGGTACGCCCGGCAGCGGCAAGAGTTTTTCAGCAAAGCGTTCCATCGTGGGTGTGTTCCTGAATACAAAGGACGATATCCTGATCTGCGACCCGGAGGCGGAATATTTTCCGCTGGTGAACCGTCTGGAAGGCCAGGTCATCAAAATCTCGCCTACCAGCACGCAGTATGTGAACCCTATGGATATCAACCTCAATTACAGCGAGGATGATAACCCGCTGGCGTTGAAATCTGACTTTATCTTGTCATTCTGTGAACTGGCGGCAGGCGGCCGGAACGGTCTGGAGCCAGTGGAAAAGACGGTCATTGACCGTGCCGTGCGGATCGTGTACCGCCCCTATATTGCAGACCCTCGCCCGGAGAATATGCCGCTGCTGGAAGATTTGTATGACGAGATCAAACGGCAGCCGGAGCCGGAGGCACAGCGGATCGCGGCGGCACTGGAACTGTATGTGCATGGCAGCCTGAATGTTTTTAACCACCGTACCAACGTGGATATCAACAACCGCATTGTCTGCTTCGATATCAAGGAGCTGGGAAAGCAGCTCAAAAGCCTGGGTATGCTGGTGATCCAGGACCAGGTATGGAACCGTGTTTCCCAAAACCGGGATCAGGGTAAATCCACCTGGTACTTCGTGGACGAGTTCCACCTTCTGCTGCGCGGCGAGGTTGGTTCCTGGAGCGTGGAGATTTGGAAACGCTTTCGTAAATGGGGCGGTATCCCCACGGGGATCACGCAGAACATCAAGGACCTGCTTTCCTCCCCGGAGATCGAGAATATCTTTGAAAACAGCGATTTTGTGTACCTTCTGAACCAGGCCAGCGGAGACAGAAAAATCCTCTGTGAGCGTCTGAATATCTCCAACCAGCAGGCGGCGCATATCAGCAACGCAGGCCCCGGCGAGGGGCTGATCTTCTTCGGTAATGTGATCCTGCCTTTTGTGGATGACTTCCCGAAGGACAATGAACTTTACAGTATTATGACGACAAAACTTGGTGAAACCGGGAAAGGAGAAAACGAACATGAATGATCCCCGCTATTTGCATACGGAAGAAAAACAGGAGGGCGAAACCTTTTTTGATGTGATGAACCGGCTGATTGCCAGAAGTAAGGCGGTCACGGCGGATATGGAGGCGGTTCTTGTGGAACTGGAAAGTGAGATTGAACCGTTCCGTGCACCGAAGAACCATGAATAAACTGACCCATGTGAGCCTGTTTTCCGGCATTGGCGGTCTGGACCTGGCGGCGGAGGCTGCCGGGTTTGAAACCGTCTGCCAGTGTGAGTGGGCGGATTTCCCGCACTCCGTCCTCTCCGCACGATGGCCGGATGTTCCCAGGTTCCGGGATATCACTACTTTCACGAAGGAGGCGTTTTTTGAAAAAACAGGACTTGAAACAGTTACCGTTATCTCAGGCGGCTTTCCCTGTCAGCCCTTCTCCACCGCCGGAAAACGGAAGGGCTTTGCGGATGAACGCTACCTGTGGCCGGAAATGTGCCGCGTTATTACCGAGCTGCGGCCCCGTTGGGTGCTTGGGGAAAATGTTGCTGGCTTCATCAATATGGGGCTCGACAAAACGATCTTTGACCTGGCAAAAGCGGGATACGCTGTTCTCCCATTCGTATTTCCGGCTTGCGGTGTCGGCGCATGGCATGAGCGCCAGCGAACTTTTATCGTCGCGGCTGATGTTTCCCACACCCCTTGCCTCCGACAACAACACCGCCAGGGACGCGGCAAGCCTGGATGTGTTCCTGTCGGACAATGGGATATTCCGCAAGAGGAACCGAAACGGGGCGATCTGGAGCCTCAGCCTGTCGGCGGCGGTATTCTATCTGACCCCGGTGGCGTCGGACGGTTTCCGCTCAACCTTGAAGCCATCGGCCTTCAATCCGGCGAAGAAGGACGGGAACCTGTCGGCGCAGATCATCTCCCAGGAGCGGCCGGTGTCCGAAACGGCGGCGCTGAATCCGGATTGGGTGGAATGGCTCATGGGCTTCCCGAAAGGATGGACGGACGTATCCTCTGGGCCGCCGAACCGGAAGGAATCCCCCGCATGACCGAGCGCATGGATGACCGGGCGCTGCGGCTGAAAACATTGGGAAATGCGGTCTGCCCGCCCCAGGCCTATCCCATTTTTCGCTATATCGCCATGATCGAGAATGGCATCTGCGGCGACTTTTGCCCCTATGGAAAGGAAGGTGACTGCCTATGAGGGAACTGAAAGCGACCGATAAGATCACGCAGAAAATGACCCGTGACGGTGCGGTATCGGAAAACCTTGTCACAGGCGAGATGAAACATATCAGCAGCCGAGAGCCGGAAACGGAACTATCCGCTTCTTCGGAAGAATCCGCTGGCGCTGCGGCTGACCTTGCCCTGCGTGCGGCGGAACACCATGAGAAGAAAAGCGCACGAAAGGCGGAAAAGGCTGACACCCAGGCGGTGCGGGATGGTTCTGCCGCAAGGCAGCGCCCGTCCTCCCGCCTGCAATTTACCGAGGAAGAACGTGCCGATCCCGCACTTGGAAAGTACATCGACTGTTCCGACCGTGCGGCGGACAAATTGGATGCGGCAAAAGCAGCCATCCCCACAAAGAAAGTTCTCCGTACCGAGCGTGTTTTTGACGAGACAGTCGGAAAAGGCAAAACGCAGCTTCACTTTGAAGAAGTGGAGAAACGCCCCAATGGACGCCTACGGCACAATCCACTTTCCCGGCCGGTCCATGAGATCGTCCATGCCGCCCATGCGAAGGTGCATGAGGTAGAGCAGGAAAATGTGGGTGTAGAGGCCGGACACAAAGGCGAGGTGCTGACGGAACGCGGGCTTGCCTACGGAAAAGGCAAAGTCCGTGCCGCTGTCCACCATCACCGCACAAAGCCCTGGCGTGATGCGGCGAAGGCAGATCAGGCTTCTTTTAAGGCAAACGCCGATTACCTTTACCAAAAGGCACTGCATGATGATCCTGCATTGGCGGCTTCTAACCCGGTATCCCGCTTTCTGCAGAAACAGCGGATCAAGCGGAACTATGCAAAGGAACTGCGACAAGCAGAGAAAACCGCAAAGAACACAGCGGCTACGGCGAAAAGTGCGGCGCAGAAAGCAAAGGACGCCTTCAAGGAAACTTTCCTCTACATCAAGCACCATAGCCGGGCGGTGCTGTTGGTGATCGGCATTGGTGCCTGTATTGCCCTGCTGTTTGGTGGGGTATCTTCCTGTTCCATGATGGCGGGCTCCGGCGTGGGCGGTGTATTTACTTCTTCTTATCTCTCCGAGGATGCGGATATGCTGGCTGCGGAGGCGGCCTATTGCGAATTGGAGCAGGAGCTTCAATATGAGCTGGACCACTATGAGGCTCTGCACCCCGGATATGACGAATACCGTTTTGATCTGGACGAGATCGAACATGACCCTTATGTGCTGATCTCCATTCTCACGGCGTTCCATGAAGGTGTGTTCACCATCGACGAGGTTCAGGAGGAACTGCAAATGCTCTTTGAAAAGCAGTACATCCTGACGCAGACAGTGGAAGTGGAGGTACGCTATCGAACGGAGACACGGACAGACAGCGAGGGAAATGACTATGACGTGGAAGTGCCGTATAACTACTATATCTGCAAGGTGAAGCTGGAAAACTTCGACCTTTCCCATGTTCCGGTCTACATCATGGACGAAGAAACGCTTTCCTTGTATGCGGTCTATATGGCAACGCTGGGAAACCGGGAAGATTTGTTCCCCGGCTCCGGCTATGTGGACAAGTACACCAAACCGCCCACCACCTATGATATCCCGCCCTCTGCACTGGAAGATGAAACCTTTGCGGCGCTCATTACCGAAGCGGAGAAGTACATTGGCTATCCTTATGTCTGGGGCGGCAGCAATCCAAACACTTCTTTTGATTGTTCCGGCTTCGTGTCTTGGGTGCTGACGCAAAGCGGCGTCTGCAATACGGGCAGGCTGGGAGCCCAGGGGCTCTACAATATTTCCACCCCGGTATCTTCTGCCAAAGCAAGGCCCGGCGACCTGATCTTTTTCGTCGGCACTTACGATACACCGGGCGTTTCCCATGTGGGTATCTATGTGGGAGGAGGAAAGATGCTGCACTGCGGCGACCCCATCCAGTATGCAGATATCAACACAAGCTACTGGCAATCCCACTTTTACGCTTTCGGGCGACCGCACTACAACTAAAAAACGATATGGAGGTAATTTGATTTATGGCAACGACACAGAAAATCCGCAATGACATTGCGAAAACCAAAGAAAAGATCACGGAGCAGCAGAAACGCCTTCGTGCGCTGGAGGCGCAGCTTGCGGAGGAAGAAAATCTGGAAATCGTCCGCATGGTGAAAGCCGTGAAGATGGATAACAAGGAACTGACCGCCTTCCTGAAAGCCTATGCCAGCGGTATGATCTCCCTGCCGGAAGGTATGCTGCAGGAGGGCAACACCGAGAATGAGGAAACGGAGGGATACGAGGATGAAGCATAACTTTATGACAAAAATGGTATCGGCTCTTTTGGCGGTGGTGCTCAGCACTGCCGCTTTTTCTGTCACCGCCTTTGCCAGCGGCGGCGAGGAAAGCACGGAGTCCGTGGCTGAACAGGAAACGGCCGGTGATGTCTCTGATCTGCTTTCCGCTCTGGCAGGCAGCCAGGTCACGGTATCCGTCGCCGAGGACGGTATTCAGTTCAGTTCCGGCGAAAATAACTCCGGGCAGACCGGCACCGTCACCACGGGCGGCGGCAATCTGAATGTCCGCACGGGTGCGGGAATGGACTACACCGCCTTCACCCAGCTTCCCAACGGAACGACCGTGAAGGTGATCGGCACGGACGGCGACTGGCTGAAGGTCATCCTGCCAGAGAAAATCGGCTATGTCTATTCCGGCTACATGACGGTAAGTGACGGCGAGGCTGGTTCCGGGGAAGGTTCTTTCTCTCTGGACGCGGAAACGCTGGAAAATCTGCTGGGGATGCTGGGCGGCGGTCTGAATGGCGGTGCCGCTTTGACGCCGGACGGGAACCTGTCGCTGATCGACGATATTGGCAGCCCAACCACCAGCGGCAAGCAGTTTATTACAGTAGAAACGAAAAACGGCAATGTGTTCTATCTCATTATCGACCGTGACGACGAGGGCGAGGAAACCGTGCATTTTCTGAACCAGGTGGATGAAGCCGATCTCATGGCACTCACGGAGGACGGAGGAAAGGCGGAAACGCCTATTGTCTGCACCTGTACGGAGAAGTGCCAGGCCGGAGCGGTCAATACCTCTTGCCCGGTCTGCGTAAAAAACCTTAGTGAATGTGTTGGCACAGAACAGAAAGCTGCGGAGCCCACCGAGCCGGAGAATCCGGAACCCGAAAAGAAAAGCAATACCGGGGCGATCCTGGCGGTGCTGCTGATCCTTGCAGCCGGAGGCGGCGCGGCGGTCTATTTCCTGGTGCTGAAACCGAAGCAGGGAAAGAAAGTTCCCGCTGATCTGGATGATTTCGACCTGGAGGATGAAGAAGAATATCTGACTGAGGACGAGGAAACGGAGGAAAAGAATGAGTAAACTGATTATCGCAGAAAAACCGAGTGTGGCAAAATCTATCGCGTCGGCCCTGGGTGCTTCATCCAGGGCCGATGGCTTTTATGAAGGCAACGGCCTTCTCGTATCCTGGTGCGTGGGGCACCTGGTATCCCCAATGGATGCGGGCGGCTATGACGAGCGTTTCAAGAAATGGCGTTATGACGATCTTCCCATTCTGCCGGAGCCATTTCGCTATGTGCTGGTACCAGGCAAGGAGGATACTTTTGAAAATCTCCGTGCCCTGATGAACCGCCCCGATGTGGATACCATTGTCAATGCCTGTGACGCCGGGCGTGAAGGTGAGCTGATTTTCCGACTGGTGTATGAAATGACCGGCTGCCGCAAGCCGGTCCTTCGCCTTTGGATTTCCTCGATGGAGGACAGCGCTATCCGAGAGGGCTTTTCTGACCTGCGCCCCGGCGCCGATTATGAAGCCCTGTATCTGTCTCTTATACACATCTGAC
>ENA-OWYH01000922-OWYH01000922.1-human-gut-metagenome-genome-assembly--contig:-NODE-922-length-9850-cov-15.275957_pt1 | contig 9850 bp, 10 predicted proteins | sample MGYA00249746_ERZ652078 | MGnify/ENA primary metagenome ERZ652078 (study PRJEB26925, sample SAMN05827095) | human gut metagenome | biome: ENVO:2100002; feature: ENVO:00000062; material: ENVO:00002003... | reverse complement strand
TAATACGGCAAGGTCGCCGTCCTCGGTAATCTGTGTTACATATAAGCCCTTAATCTGTTCGGACTTATCGCCAGCCTGCATATATGCACCGTCTAACAAGTAGCCGTTTGGAGCTTTTGTTTCCTCAACAGTTAGCGTTCCAAGTGGAAGAACCGCTTTACCGTCCTGCATATAGAAGCTGTCGCCAGATACCTTGTATGCGTCCGCTAATTTTGTGATGTAATGAGTTGTCCCATTGCTGTCTGTTTCAGCGATTGTCTTTGTAACCCATGTACGAGTAGCTTCGGCAGGGAGATTGTCTTTGTTATAGAAGCCAGCATAATACTTCCATGTAAATTCCGCACCTGCTAAAGAAGCGTTCCCCTGCGGATTGTCTTTCTGTGTTTCCATATCAATCTTGAAAAGCTCAATCAAAGTGTCCGTTACTTTCGGTGTATCTGATACTTTCAAGGTTGCTGTCTTTCCAACTTCAACCTTTAAAGAATATACAGTTTTATCCACTTTATATCCTGCTGGTGCGGATAATTCCTTGATATAGACTGTGCCTGCTTTTACCTCTACAATATCTGTATTTCCGTTTTCATCAGTCGTAAGGGTGGCAAGCTGTTTCGTGCAGTCCTTATCAGAAAAGACACCATAGGTCGCACCTGCAATAGAGTAATTCCCGTTACCGTCTGTAATGCTGGTATTACTGGAAACCTTTTGCAGTTTCGTATTTCCGACATTCAGTTTCGCCCAGAATTGTCCCAATTCCTGCCCCTCGCCAGAGTAGATATAACCGCCACATTCATAGCGTTCTTTATTTTCTTTGACAAAGGCTCTTGCACCAGAGAAAACTTCGTCCTGCGTAGCCTTTGGTATTTCATCATAAGAAGCTCGCACGTTATCACATTGCCAGCCAAGATGTACGCTCAATCTCTGCCAGACAACACATTGTTCCAACAGATAGACTTGTTTATAGTTCAATTCCTTGTGAGCTTCGCCATACTGTTTGACATACTCTAAGGATAACGCCACATTTGAAATCTGGTCGGCACTCATGCGTGAGCTTGCGTCAGCTCTGGTCTTGTAACCATTCTTAAAGTCTGTGTTAATGTCGATACAGTAAGCGTCCTCGCCCTCAACGGTCAAATGTCCCTCATTAAAGGTAGAACCAATCGAACCGTCATTCATTACTTTTTCAACGATACCGACACGCTCTTTTGACTCCGTCCAGTATTGCTTACTTTCTGCATGAACGGGTGTAGTCGGTAAAGCAGTAACGACAGTCGCAAGAGCTAAAAAGCCCGTACACAATCGTTTCCATGTCTTTTTCATAGTTTAATGCTCCTTTCATTTTTGGTAATAAAATAGCCGTCCAATAAGAACGGCTGGAAATAGAAAAGGAACGTCATTTTAGGCGTTCCATAGTCTATAAGTTATTCAATTTTTTCTTGTTTCAATACTGATGTGCTGTACCATATCTTTGCATATCTAGGAAAACTTGCGTATCAAGGCTCATTCGTTAGTAGTAAATAAGTAGTAAATTGATGTGTTTGTTTCCTTGAAAATGCTGATAGATACTGTGTTTTAGCGGATAATCAGATTTTTATTGTGTTTTTAGCATAAACATTTTTAACCTAAAAAATCCCGACCACCATCCGGTAGTCGGGATTTATCATACATTTATCTTATTCGCAAACGTATGGCATAAGAGCAAGATGACGTGCTCTCTTGATTGCTACTGTAAGAGCTCTCTGGTGCTTTGCACAGTTTCCTGTGATACGGCGTGGAAGGATTTTTCCTCTCTCAGAGATGTATCTCTTTAATTTGTTTGTATCTTTGTAATCAATGACATTGTCTTTTCCACAGAATACGCAGACTTTTTTTCTTCTACGCATTGGTCTTCTCTTCATTGATGAACCATCAGCTGATTTATTGTAAGCCATTTTTGTTACCTCCTTGAATATTTGTCCTCGTGGACACTACTAATTGAATGGAAGCTCCTCGTCGATTCCGTCCGGAATGTTCATGAAGCCATCCCCAGCAGCCTGGCTAGGTGCAGGTCTGTCTGCCGGTGCAAATCCGCCTGCATTTCCTGATGCGGCTGATTTGGACTCTGCAAACTCTGCATTCTCAACCACGACGTCAGTGGTGTATACCTTCTGTCCGTCCTTGTTTGTATAGCTGCCGGTCTGGATTCGACCCTCAACAACAAATTTTGTTCCTTTACGGCCAAATCTCTCAAAAAATTCTGCTATCTTTCCAAAAGCTACGCAGTTGATGAAATCCGTTGACTGCTCCTCTGCATTCTTGCTGTAGCGTCTGTCTACTGCAAGTGAAAATCTTGCTATTGCAAGTGAGTTATCCCCCTGGGCATAGCGGATTTCTGCGTCTCTGGTTAATCTACCCATAAGTATTACTTTGTTCATAATACAATCTCCTATTTTCTTATACTATGCCTCGTCTTTTCTAACGCATAAGAAACGAAGAACATTGTCCATGATACGAACGTCCTGCTCGATTTCTGCTGGGACTGTTCCCTCAGCATCGAACTGGATGAAGTAATAAAAGGCCTCAGTCATGTGCTGAATCTCGTAAGCTAATCTCTTCTTACCAGCCTCCTCAACTTCTGTAACAGTACCGCCGGCACGTGTGATGTACTCTTTTGCCTTCTCGACTACTGCTGTTCTCGCATCATCCTCGATCTTTGCACTAACGACGAGTGCTAATTCATATTTGTTCATGCGAATGTTACCTCCTTTTGGTCTCTGGCTCATAAATCTGATTATGAGCAAGGAATTTTATATCACGAGTCTAGATAATAACATGAATCGTGGTACTTTTCAAGGGGTTTTTGCAATTTTTCTTTAATTTTTATCAGGTCGGGATATGCGCTGTTTCTATTACTCAAGCCTGCTTCTTCGTGAGGCCGCGGTCATTTTTCTCGACCAGCTTTCTCGGCACCATAACCTGGTGTCCGCAGCCCATGCATTTCAGGCGGAAGTCTGCGCCGACACGCATGATTTCCCACTCGCTGCTGCCGCACGGATGTGGTTTTTTCAGTTTTACGATATCTCCTACTGCGTATTTATCCATCCTATATTCCTTCTCTACCTATATCTGCCATATTATATACTATGATATGAGGGTCAAAAGGTATTTTGCCCCTCATACTACACCTCTATCTGCTCAAATACAGAACCCAGTCCCTGCTGTATCAGAAGGTCTGCTCTTGCGTCCATCGGTGTGGTGGACTTGTTGATAAGCACGAGCTTGTTTCCGTTGTAATAGTCTATGAGGCCTGCCGCCGGATATACCGCAAGTGATGTACCGCCCACTATGAGCACATCGGCGTGACTGATGTAGTAGATTGCATCCTCAAGCGTTTTCTGATTTAAGCCCTCCTCGTACAATACGACATCCGGCTTTACCGGACCGCCGCACTTTGGGCATTTTGGCACGTCTGTCGAGTTGAGGATTTCCTCTGCGCTTACAAACTGCAAGCATCTCTCACAGTAGTTTCTCAGCACACTGCCGTGCAGCTCCATCACATTTTTGCTGCCGGCCTTCTGGTGCAGTCCATCTATGTTCTGCGTCACAACACCCTTAAGCTTTCCGGCTTTTTCAAGCTCTGCCAGCTTATAATGCGTGATGTTCGGCTCTGCATCAAGGCAGAGCATCTTGTCACGGTAGAATCGGTAAAACTCCTGCGGATGCTTCCTGTAAAATGTATGGCTCAGGATGGTCTCGGGCGGATAGTCATACTTCTGATTATAAAGTCCGTCCACGCTTCTGAAATCAGGTATGCCACTCTCGGTTGATACACCTGCTCCGCCGAAAAATACAATATTGTCCGAAGCCTTTATCCACTGCAAAAATGTTTCTACACTGCTGTCATTGTTACCCATATGTATCCATCCTTTCTTCTTTTCTTCTTTAAATTGCTGCCTATTATTTTTTGAGCCGCACTTTTATAGCTTTCGCACCAGCTTGTCCACATCTGCATTCAGTCCAAGCACCATCACTGCATCATCTGCCTTGAACACATAGTCCGGCAGCGGAAGCACGCGATTCTTTCCGGCTTCCTTTACTGTAACGATATTTACATTGTATTTCTGACGCACATTATTTTCCATGATGCTCTTTCCTACCCAGCTTTCAGGTGGATTTATCTCGTAGATTGAGTAATCATCGTTTAATGCCACATAATCAAGCACATGGTTGGCGCTGTATTTCTTTGCCACTCGTTCTGCCATGTCGCGGTCAGGATAGATAACCTCATCCGCACCGTTTCGAAGCAGGAACTTGGCATGCACATCCCTGTTTGCCTTGCTGATGACGTATTTTCCGCCCATCTCCTTAACGAGACTTGTTATCTCAAGTGAGCTTTGGAAATTGGTGCCGATGCATACAAAAATCAAATCGAAATTGTTAATTCCGAGTGCTTTTACTACCTGTGGGTCGGTACAGTCACCTATCTGCACCTTGGTCACGTCATAGATTAAATCCCTGACCTTGGCCTCGTCCTTGTCCATCACCATAATGTCGTTTCCATTTTTTATCAAATCCGCACACAGATGGTGTCCGAATTTACCCATTCCAATAATTAAAATTGATTTCATTGCGTTTCTCCTTATCCTTATCCAATGATAACTTTTTCCTCCGGAAGCTCTATATTGGCTTTATCCGGTCTATGCACAAACGAAAGCACAAATGTCATGCTTCCGATTCTTCCACAATACATCATAATTATGATAATTATGCGTCCTACTGTATTTAAATCTCTTGTGATGCCTGTTGTCATGCCGACCGTACTGATTGCAGAGTATACCTCAAACAGTACATCGTCCATCTCCATATTGGATGTGGCAAGTATAGCTATCACCGCTGTAAGTCCAAGCACCAGATTGATGATAAGCACCATTCCGGCCTTTTTGATTACCTCACTGCTTATTTTCCTGCCAAACACATTGCAGCCGTTGCTTCCTCTCAGATAAGAAACAATATAGATTATCATGACCGCCATTGTTGTGGTTTTGATTCCGCCGGCTGTCGAGCCCGGGCTTCCTCCTATGAACATGAGCACTATAGTCAAAAGCTTGCTCTCCGGTGTCAGTGCTGCTGTGTCTACTGTATTGAAGCCTGCCGTTCTCGCCGTAACCGAGCCGAATAATGATGCAAATATGGCACCCGGTGTATCCATGCCTGCTATGGTATTACTTTTTTCAAAAATATACATAAACAGTCCGCCGCCGAAGACAAGTATCAGTGTGGTTGATATTACTATCTTGGCGTGGAGCGAGTATCTGCTAAGCTTAAGCTTTTTGATTCTGACCTCATTCCATATGGTAAAACCGATACCGCCTATGATGATAAGCAGCATAATTGTGATATTTACCAATGGGTCTGCGGCATATTTTGTAAACGATGAGTACTCCTCGTTTATGCCCATCAGGTCAAAGCCCGCATTGCAAAATGCAGATATCGAGTGGAACACCGAGAAATATATGCCTCTTAATATGCCAAAATCCGGTATGAAGCGGATTGCTAAAAGCACCGCTCCTATGCCTTCGATAAGGAAGGTTCCCTTTATTATCACGCTGAAAAGCCTAACTATTCCACCAATCTCGAGTGCATTGACGCTCTCCTGCATCAGATCCCTCTGTCTAAGTCCGATTTTTTTGTGCAGGAGCATGGAAAATGCCACACCGATTGAGATGAAGCCCATGCCTCCTATCTGAATCAGCACCAGAATTACAAGCTGCCCTATGATACTCCAGTGTCTGAAGGTGTCAAACACAACAAGACCTGTCACACATGTTGCGCTTGTTGCCGTAAAAAGTGAGTCCAAAAAATTGGTCCATTGTCCGTCTCTCGAAGAAAACGGAAGGCTCAGCATTATTGCCCCTGATAATATTGTCAGAAAAAAGCCAACTGCGATGTATCTGAACTCTGACAGGTTCTTATGTCGTTTTTTTATGTCATGTTTTATATCGTTCATATCCAATCCTAACTATTTGCTGCAGAATGTATTATTGTCAGCTTACAGAAGCTGTTTGTATATATCCCTCTTGCTGACACCTCTGTCCTTTGCCACGAGCTTCATGGCTTCCTTCCTGTCGATGCCCTGTGACTCATAGTGTGCCATATGCGCTTCAAGCGGCATGGCTTCCCAGCTTTCCTGCTGCTCCTTTGCTATTTCAGCCACATTTCTGCCACAGATCACAAGCACATATTCACCTCTTGGCTCCTGTGTCCTTGAACGCTCCAAAAGCTCAGAAAATGTAGTCTGCACCTTTTCCTCGTGCTTTTTCGTAAGCTCCCTGCACACGGTAAGCTCTCTGTCTCCGAGCGCATTGTAAAGCTCTGTGACCGTCTTTATAAGATGATGAGGCGCCTCGTAGATGATGATTGTCCGAGTCTCGTTTTTAAGCTCCTCAATGACGCGCGCGCGTTCCTTTTTATCCCTCGGCAAAAATGCCTCAAACGCAAACCTCCTGGTCGGCCTGCCCGACATGGTGAGCGCTGTAATGCACGCTGCTGCCCCGGGAAGCGAGGTAACAGGCACGCCCTCCTCGTAGCAGATGCGCACAATGTCCTCACCCGGGTCAGAAATGCCGGGTGTTCCGGCATCAGTGATGAGGGCTATATTTTTGCCCTCCTTAAGCTTTGCCACAAGCTGGTAGGCTTTATCTATCTTGTTGAACTCATGATAGCTCGTCATGGGTGTCTTTATCTCAAAATGATTGAGCAGCTTTATGGAGTTTCTCGTATCCTCCGCTGCGATGAGGTCTACCTCCTTAAGTGTGCGCAGCACACGGAATGTGATGTCCTCCAGATTTCCTATCGGAGTTGCGCACAGATACAGTGTTCCTGTCATATGATTCTCCTGTTATTTTCCGTTATTCCGGGGCTTATCGCCGTATATCTCATATATCTCATCCGTGTATACATTAGGCTCCTTGTATACAACTAACGGTTTTTCGATGGTTATACGGCTTTTGCCGCCCTTTAACCCCTCTATGAGCACCATGTTCGGCTCCCTGTCCGCGTAGGGATGCACAAGGCGCATTCGCTTTGGCTCGATATGATATTTCATCATAGTGCTAAAAATCTCTGCCAGCCTGAATGGTCTGTGAACCATGTAAAAACGCCCATTGAATTTGAGCATTTTTGCGCTCTCCCTGACTATATCGTCAAGTGTACACCTGACCTCGTGGCGTGCTATAGTCATGGCATCGTCTGCATTTTTGATACCGTGCTGACCTATCATATACGGCGGATTTACCGTCACCACCTCCACGGACTCTCGACCGAAAAGCTCTGAGGCATTGCACACATCTCCCTCTTCTATGGTCACTTTGTCCTCGAGATGGTTATATTTCACACTTCTTTTCGCCAGGTCTGCACACTGAGGCTGAAGCTCAAGCCCGCTGTAATGCTCTCCGTTATTTTTTGCCTCAAGAAGTATCGGAATCACACCGTTTCCGGTGCACAAATCCACAGCTCTCTCGCCGCGCTTTACCTTTGCATAGTCAGATAAGAGCACGGCGTCTATGCCGAAGCAGAACAGCTTTGGATCCTGTATGAGCCTATAGCCCTTGCGGCACAAATCGTCTAGTCGCTCATTACTGTGTATCAGTGCTTCCATTGTCTTTGTCCCTGTTGTAATCTTTATTATACTCTTTATTATAGTTTTTGTTCTTGTAATCCTTGTTGCGGTTGTATTTCTGCTTGTTTGGTCTGTTTTTGCCGCCCTTGTACGGCTTTTTGTAACCGTCCTTATTTTCTCTGCCGGCATTTGCGGCATTTACTTCATTTGTCTCATTTGCAGAAGCTTCCGCTACCTCTATGTCCGCCCTGTACGGACGTCTTTCTCTGTTGTCACGCTTATCACGGCGCTCGCGATATTCATTTTTGTTGTCACGGTGTCCACGGTTTCTCTGCGGTTTCTCCTGTGACTTGTCCTCCATCGTCTCGTCGCCGCTATCCTCGAGATCCTTGAGCTCGCGAAGCTCCTCCTCGGTGAGCTTTACATCCTTTTTCTGGCGCGGCTTTAAGCGCAGATCATCTACAGTGTACTCACGAAGCTCCTTCTCCTCGCCGTTGTCAATGACAACACGCACGAGCTGCCTGAGCACGCTGACTGACTTGACCTCTCCGATGATTCCATCAGGTGTCTTGACCTTTTCTCCTACCGACGGCATTCTGCTGTTCAGATACTCATATGTATCCTGCTCATACTTGAGACAGCACATAAGCCTTCCGCATACCCCTGATATCTTGGTCGGATTGAGCGAGAGATTCTGCTCCTTTGCCATCTTTATGGAAACCGGCACAAAATCCGCCATATAAGAATGACAGCAGAGCGGTCTGCCGCAGATTCCTATGCCTCCCATCATCTTGGTCTCATCCCTGACACCGATCTGACGAAGCTCGATTCTCGTGCGGAATACCGCTGCCAGATCCTTTACAAGCTCTCTAAAGTCAATTCTGCCGTCCGCTGTAAAGTAAAACAGCAGCTTGTTTCCGTCAAAGGTATACTCTGCATCCACCAGCTTCATCTCAAGTCCGTGCTTGATGATTTTCTCCTTGCAGATGGCAAATGCCTCTTTTTCCTTTTCCTTATTTCTTTCAATCGTTTTCTCATCCTCATCGGTTGCCACTCTGATGACAGGCTTAAGCGGTGAAACCACCTTATCATCATCCACCTCCTTCGGCGGAATGAGGACAGTTCCCATCTCTATGCCTCTTGCTGTCTCCACGATAACATGCATTGCCATGTCGAGGTCGAAATCAGCCGGATCAAAGTAATATATTTTGCCTGCTGTCCTGAATCTGATACCAACTATTTTTGTCATGTGATTAGTTCTCCTTTATGGTCATAAGCAGCAGCTCAATTACCAGGTCAAAATTGACGTTTGCGTTAATTCTTATCTTCGCCTTCTCAAGTGCCTCAAGTATTGCCTCGATTCCCTGATAGGAATGCTTTGCTGCCTGTTTCTTTATATCATAGACCTCATCCTTGAATATGAGTCCGTTAACATCGTTTGTCGCCTTCATATACAGCACATCTCTGTACCACACCATAATCAGGTCAAAATAATCCTGCACCTTAAGCTTGTACTCAGCTATCTGCTTTACCGCTGCACCCAGCTCGTAGAGATCTATGTCATCGAGGCGCTTTATAAGCGACAGTGCTGACTCCTTTAGCTCGTTGAACTCGTCTGATGAGGCGAGCTTAACAGCCTTTCCGACGATGCCCTGTGCAAATGCGGCACTGATATCTGCCTGATAATCCGGAATATGCTTTTCATTCATCAGGTATGCCTTTATCACCTCGTCCTTTACCGACTTCATATTGAGTGTGATGCAGCGCGACCTGATGGTCTGCAGAAAACTGTCTGCATTGGTGGTGAGAAGCATGATGACCGCATATGCCGGTGGCTCCTCAATGGTCTTTAAAAGCGCGTTCTGCGCCTGCTGGTTCATTTTTTCAGCCTCATCCACTATGTAAATCTTGTATTTACTGCTGTACGGCTTTATCACTATATCGTTGTTGAGCTGTGTCCTGATGTCGTCAACCGATATGTTGTTGGGCTTTTCATGACTGACATATATGATATCAGGATGATTGTGGTCATCTGCCTGGTGGCACGATTTGCACTCTCCACAACCGTCTGTGCCCTCCTTCTCACACTGCAGTGCCCTGGCAAATGCCTCGGCTATCATCATTTTGCCGGACAGCTGTGGTCCGTTTATTATATATGCATGTGAGACCTTTCCCATTGATATGGCATTTTGCAGATGCTCTATTATCTGCTCATTTCCTACTATATCCTTAAATCCTGCCATAGCTGCTGCCTCC
>ENA-OWYH01000888-OWYH01000888.1-human-gut-metagenome-genome-assembly--contig:-NODE-888-length-10108-cov-5.276136_pt1 | contig 10108 bp, 6 predicted proteins | sample MGYA00249746_ERZ652078 | MGnify/ENA primary metagenome ERZ652078 (study PRJEB26925, sample SAMN05827095) | human gut metagenome | biome: ENVO:2100002; feature: ENVO:00000062; material: ENVO:00002003... | reverse complement strand
GTCGTCGGCAGCGTCAGATGTGTATAAGAGACAGGTTTTTTATTGCTCAAACGCGGGATCAGTCACCCTCGTAATCATCGCCGCCGTTCTTCACGGGAGGCGTCAGCGACGAGGCGGGCGTATTGGCCCTGATCCACTCCTCGGAAAGCAGCGACTCGGGCGGGAAGCCGAGGTCCTCGATACGGCTCACCGAGATCTGGTACTGCGCCCAGTCCTCCGAACCTCCCGTGAAATCGCTCTTCTTCGCATAGATGCCGTAGATGCCCAGCACCGTACCCTCCGTGCCGTCCTTCGGGATGGGCTTCATGGCGAACTGGCTGTAACCGCTCGTACGGATGCCGTAAACGCCCGGGTCCGAAGTGTACTCCGCCGCATCGTTGTAGCTCATCAGCACCGAACCGTAGAGACGGATATTCTGCTCGCTGTTGTTGTAGGCCCAGCGATACCACGCGCCGAAGATGGGCGTTCCCCAGTCGGTCACGATCCAGCTCGGATAGGGATTCGCATTTCCGCCGTTTTTGAGGTTCGGAGGCGTCACGCCGTCCTGATTCTTCACACCCGCATAGCGGATCTTGATCTTGTTGAAACGCACCAGCCGGCCCAGATCGGCCTCGCCGAGCGACGTGTAGTTCGAACCGTCGACCTCCTTGATGTCCGAGTCGTCGAGCGTCGTGTATTCGCCGCGGAAGACGTTCAGGGCGGCGACCTTCGGGTTGTCGAGGTTCGAGTTGGCGTAGAACTTGTGGTTGCCGGCCGTGTTGATGCCGTCCGAGGGAGCGCCTCCGATCGAAAGCATCATGCGGTAGTTACCCAGATAGAGACCGTCGAGACGCACGTAGACCCACTGGCTCTTGATCGGCTTCGAAGCCAGGTCGAGCAGGAAGTCGAGATAAAGGCCGTTGTAGAGCTTCAGCTCGATACCGGCCGTGCCGTCGTAGATATAGAGCGACTTGTAGATGTTGCCCTGACGGTCGCTGCTGATCACCTTGCCCTTGATGTAGTATTTCGAAGCCTCGGGCCACTCCATGAGGCCGTCGAACTTGGCCTCCTCGGACGTGCGGGTTCCGAACTTGAGGGTCTTGGTCGTGGAGAAATTGTCGTTGGTTCCCGTATTGGAGATCGGACCAAATTTTTCCTTCACTTCGGCAATGGTGATCCGAGTAAGCCCCATTGCGGCCATATCGTCGGCCGTATAGAGCTTCTGCGGAGCCGGAGTGTCGAAATCGTTGTAGCAGCTCACGGCCACCAGACCGACGAGAGCCGCCAATGCTATTTTAAGACTTTTCATAAATTATGCTTTGCGCGATTAGAAACGGAAATAGACATTCAGGTAATAGGTCGTACCGAACAGGTAGAAATACTTCGAGGGGAAGCGGCCGTAAATCTGCTCGCCGCCCTCGCCGCGGACCTTGCTCATACGCATCTGCTCGTAACCGCCCGTGCGGATGTCCTGATCGTTGAGGATGTTCTTCACCTCGAGGCTGAAGCCCAGCATGTAGACCCGGTGGATATACCAGTTCTTGCCGATATTGGCGCTCAACGTATATGCGCTGTCAAACTTCTCCTGCTTGCGGAGGGTCTTGATCGACGAGAGGGCCGATGCCTTCTGCGCATTGGTGGCCGTATTGGAAGTCAGCACATTTGTATAATACTTAATGGCGGTAGCCGTACGGTACATCGGGTTCATCGAAAGATAGATGTTGTCGTAGTAGTTGAAGTTCACACCGGCGAACCAGTTGCGCGGTCCGCGGTAGTCGAGACCGATGTTGAAAGCCAGTTGCGGCGAGCTTTCCACATGATAACCGTCCCAGTTGACCTTATCTTTCAGTACGATCTTGTCCACGTTGTCAACCGTCTGCACGAAGTTGGGATTCGACGTATAGGTATAGTCGCCCCAGCTCAAGGCACCCACGACCGAGAGGCCGTTCCATACGGGAACCGAAAGGCCCAACTCAACGCCGTAGTAGCGTTTGTCGATACCGCTCATGGCGAAGTTGGTGAACGAACTGCGGGTATCGTCGTAGAACGAGATGACCTTCGACTGGTCCTCGATCGTCGTATAGTATCCCGAAAGACGCGCCTTGATGTAGGGCAGGTTGAGGTTATAGGTAAGATCGGCTGCGAAAATCTTCTCGGCCTTCAGCCCCGGCGTGGTCGTGTTGCGCGTACGGGGCGACACGAATGCCGTCGCGAACTTGGGCGCCTGCTGCATGTAAGCCACATTGGCCTCGATCGAATGCGCTCCAGAGAACTTGTAGCCCAGCGCAAGTTTCGCATCGTAGGTCAGGTAGTCGAGTTTCTTCGAATCGCCTTTCGAATCGTTGGGGAACAATCCCTTGCGCCACATGCCCTCGCGGTACATGTTCGAGTAGCCGACCGATCCGGAGACGCCCAGCGAGAAACCGCCGATGCCCCACGTGTAGTTGGCCCAGGCATTGGTTTCGAGCAGGTGCGCCCGGTAGTAGTAACCGTACTTGTCGCCGACACGGGCAATGCGGGCGTGCCCCGTAGCCCAGTAGTAATCCAGGTCGTTCTGGTAAGCCTCGGCGCTGGCCATGTCGCGCTCGGCGAACTTGTCGATGTCATACCAATAGTCGCCGCCCAGCAGGTCCTTGATCTCCGAGTAGTAATTCGTGCGGTTGACGCGCAGGTTGGCGCCGCCGACGATGCGCATGTTGTGGCGCATGTTATGCTGCACGTTGACCGCCAGGTTGTAGTCCAGCTGGTCGGTGTGACGCTCCTCGATCATGTAGTTCGAACGACTGTTATTGCCCATCAGTTTGGACAGCACCGGATCGGTGTCGATATTCCGCATATTCGTCTGGAAGAATTTGTCGTAGTCGAGCATACCGTCCCACACGCCTTTCGCTATGGCGCCATCCATCGCGTAAAAATAGATCGTCTCGTCGGTGGTTATGCCCGGCACGATCTGCGTCTTATCCGAATTCGGCATATAGCGGTAGTAGTCGCCGCGGGGGTCCGCTCCGGCGTTCCACGTCAGGGCCGAATAGCCGTTCCTGCCGAAACGCAGCGACGTGGCGGCGTTCAGGCGCGTGTTCTCCGACATGTCCCACGTATAGTTGAGCATCACGATCGGCTCGTGGGTGTTGCGCACGCGCGAGTTGCGGAGCTTGCCGGCCTGGTAACCCACATTGGGGTTGTAGTAGTTGTTGCCGAACAGAGCGTAAGCCTCGTCGGTCGAAGCCTGCTGCGCGCCGCGCTCCGAAGGCGAAGCCAGCAGCGTCAACGCAAGGCGGTGGTTCTGTCCGAAAAGCTTCTCGGCCGAAGCGAAATAGGAATAGGAGTTGTAGTAAACGCCGTCCACATAGCCGTTGCCGCCCTGGCGGGTTCCCACCGAGAAGGCGTACGACCAGCCGTTGTCCAACTGTCCCGAGCCGTAGGAAACCATCGCACGGAAACGGTACATCTGGTTGCCGTTCGACACGCTCACGCGGAATCCCTTGCGCATCTGCGAGGCGCGGGCGTTGACGTTGGTCATGCCGCCGATGCCGCCGATGCCGAAATCCGACGCTTCGAGGCCCGTGTAGTTCTCCTGGTTACGCGTCGCGTCGTTCAGTCCGCTCCACAGCGACCAGGGACCGTAGCCCGTCATGGCGTCGTTGAAGCGGATGCCGTTCAGGTAGATGTCCGAGTACTGCGAATCGTAGCCGCGGACGTTGAAACGCATCTCGCTGAAACGGTACGATGCGATGTTGTTGAAGAGGTCCTTCGACGAAGAGAGCGACGAAGGCAGCGCCTGCGTGTCCGACGACGAGGAGTCGCTGTCGAATTCGGCGAAAACGGCGTCGTCCAGAACCGCACTCTGCCCCGACGGCACGATGATCACCGACTTGAGGTCCTGCACATGCTTATCGCCTACGCGGACCATCAGGTTGAGATCCTCGAAGTCGGGCGTAGAGAAGAGCACCGTGTAGCTGCCCGCAGGAAGATTCTCGAAGATGAAGTTGCCGTCCTTGTCGGTCATGGCCGTCAGACCCAGCGATTCGATCTTCACCTGTACATTGCTCAAGGCCACGCGACCGTTGCGCGAAACCACCTTACCGCGGATGCCTCCGTCCTGCGCATAGGACGTGAAGGTCACGGCGGCGAGCATCAGAATAAGTAGAACTTTGAGTTTCATACAAATATTTTAGAGTGTTTATTTGGCGATGTAGATATATACGGGGAAGTGGTCGCTGAAACCGCCCTGGAAATCGTTGCCCACGAACGTACGCAGCGGATAGCCCTTGTACTGGCCCTCCTTCTGGATCATGTAGGGACGGCGGAAGATGCCGCCGTAGAACTTCGAGTTGCCGGCGGGCTGGATTTTCAGACTGCCCGTGGAACCGGTGGCGAGGTTCTCCGAAACGATGATGTTGTCGAACAGGTTCCACTCGTCGCGGTAAGCCAGCGTGCCGTAACCCGCTTTCAGCAGGCCGATGAAGGGATTGAACATGTCGCCCTTGCCGACCTCCTTGATCTTGCCCTTGGCGTTGAGGCCCTCGACGATGCTGTCATCCGTGGCATCGTCGTTCAGGTCGCCCATGACGACCACCTTCGTGGCCGGGTTGGCGGCGGTCACCGAGTCGACGATGTGCTTCACCTGCTTGGCGGCAGCCAGACGCTTGGGGGCCGAAGCCTCCTTGCCGCCCAGACGCGAAGGCCAGTGGCTCACGAGGAAGAAGAACGGCTCGCTGTCGATCGTGCCCCACATCGTGACGAAATCACGCGTCCTGAAGTTGGGCAGTTCCGGCATCTTGAACGGAATGGCGGCGCTTCCCTCCAGCTTGAAAACGTCGGGACGGTAGTAGAACGCCACGTCGACGCCGCGTGCGTCGGGCGAATCGTAATGCACGATGCGGTAGTTGCCGGGCGCGAGTTTCGGCTGCGCGATCACATCCTCCATCACCGAGCGGTTCTCGATCTCCGAAACGCCGATCACCACGGGATAATCCTTATCCTCGGCGGCGATGTCGAACAACACCCGTTCGAGGTTCCCGATTTTCCTGGTGTACTTGGCCGAGTTCCACTTCTTGGGTCCTTCGGGCGTGAACTCCTCATCGAGGACGCCGGGATCGTGAATGGTGTCGAACAGGTTCTCGAAGTTGTAGAAGACCACTTTGTAGGGCTTCTGCGCGAAGCATGCCACCGCGATCAGCGAGGCAAACAGTCCTGTCAAAAAGATTCTCTTCATAAACGATTTTTGTTGTTAAGGTTCAATTCATTGTATCATAATCCCTACCAGTCGGCGAGGTTCTTCTGGCTTTTCACCGCATCGGCCACGGCCGGGTCGAGGTTTCGGAAGAACTTGAAGCCCGTCAGCTCCTCGATCTCCTTCACCGAACGGACAGCCGATTCGATCGACGTGGCGGCTCCGGCGTCATCGTTGGTGAACACGAAGCCGATGGCTTTCAGTTCATCCGCCTTGAATTGAGAGATCTGCCGGTTCTGGTTGCCCCGCTGGCACAGCAGCACTTTCCAGCAATGCGACGGCACGGCGATCGGTCCGTTGGCATTGTCGATGGTCTTCGTGCTCTTGAAAGCGGCTCCCGTCACCACATAGAGCGTATCGTAGGTCTGCAAGCCTCCCCAGCCACGGACTTTGCCCTCCAGCGAGGCCCAGATATTCTGATTCAGCGTGCTGTTCTGGGGCATCATGTTGGTGCCGTAGTAAGTCATCCGGTTCGGCTCGTAATTGTTGTAACGCGAAGCCTGCGGAAGCATGTGCCCGCGGTCGTAACCCCATGCACCGTAACCGCGGCCGTTGCCGCCTGTCCCGATGTATTGCTGGTCGCGGGTGGGAATCACGGGCAACTGGTCATTGGGATCGTAATTGAAATCGTTGACCCGTCTCAAAACGGGCGTTTCGTAGACCTTCTTGAAGATCGGATAAGCCACCCAATGCGAAATATGCCGGTCGACATCGTAGCATACCGAATAGTTGCGCAGTTTTCCGCCCGGAAAGAACTGATTGCTCACAAACGTCGCATAATAGGTCTTATAGATATAAGCGTCGTCGGAACGATATTCGGGCTGTTCGCCCCACGAACGGTCGTAGTCGATGAAGCCCGCGGCCCTCTGCGTCAGCGTCAGGGAGGTGGAATAACCGTTGGTATAGGTTACGTCGATCCGCGCCGTGCGGTCGTCGTCGGAATTGTTTTTGTCCAAATAGAGGTAGGCCGGGTCCCCGACGTTTCCGCCGGCGGAGGATACCTGCTTATTCAAATCGAACGAACACCACTCCGCATCCCCGCCCTGCGAGACGATCGTCGCCTCGAAGGTGATGCCCGACGGGCCTTGGGTCGAAATCTTGTTCGTTGTGGTTGAACTGCTCACGGTCTCTGCAACGAGCGTCGCGAGGGACTCCTTGTCGCCCCCGTCGTCCTTGTCGCCGCATCCCGCAAACAGGACAAGCATCGCCGACATCGTCACGAGCAGCATGCCTATCTGTCTAATTTTCAACATCATTCAGAATAAAGTATAACATTTGGTCCGCAGACCCATTTAGAAACCAAACTCTTGACGGGGAGTTATCCCCGCCAAGAGTGGTTGGTTTTACAAGTCGGTTTCCTCGACTGTTAGAATTATTCGGCAGGATTAATTGCAATAGACTTCAAATACATTGCCTTGACTGTATTTGTTAGCTCAATCGTAATATTACCCGAAACCGGCGAAGATGGAGTAAACGTATAATCCGTAGCGTTCAATACCAGCGTAGTTATTTCACCAATTTGAGTACCACCGACTTTTACCGTCAATTTACCATCACCACCACTGGCAACAGAGGCGTTAATGACAATTTTAGCTATTTTTCCGGAATAAGCTGTTGTTGAAAGCGTATAAGTCCCATTTACAGGATTTTTACTGGATCCAAACTGAACACCCTTTCCATTATTCTGATCCCAGCCAATATAACCTACAGCAGATGAAGTCCACTCCATTGCAGGCTCACCTTTGGTTACAGTTCCGCCAGCAGTAGTCATATCACCCGACGCCAACGTCCAAAGATAAGCAGGTCCCTCATCACCGCTCGCAGGCGCAGCCTGCTTCAGAGCAACCGTTGCAACCGTCGCACCGGCAACTTTGGCAACCAGATTGGCCGTATAGGCTGTCTTATCCGTGTTGTCGCCTTTCGCGCTTACGACGATGGTGTTATCAGTCTTGGCGCCGAGCGAGAACTTGTCGGCATTCGTACCCTCGATTGCGAACGTTACAGCCGAAGCCGTCGTGTTGGTAACCGTATAGTTGAGCGTTTGAGCCACGGGAGAGGTTGCAGCGAACTGCTGGGGAGCGGAGATTTCAACAATCGGCGTCGAAGAATCGACCGTCACCGACGTAGCCATCGTCTGGAGATAGTTGGCCGTACCGCCCAGCAGCCAGCCTTCGACAGTCACCGGTTTGTCCTTAAACGACGCCCACTCCGATTTGCCATAGGCAACAGAGCCTTTCGTGGTCGTACCGGCGATAACGACATTGTAATAGTTGCCGCTGACTGTAAACTCACCGTTGTATTTCACATACTTGTACACAGCCTTATTTTCCAAGGCCGTTGCGATATAGGCCGTGACAGCCGTGCCGTCCATCACCTCGGGAGCAGGCGTGTTATAGCTGCCCGTGCCGGTCTTGGCGACCGAAAGACCCTCCTTGCCGAACTGAATGACGCCATTCCGCAATTCGGTCGTTCCCTTAACGGTAACGGCATCGTTAACAGCTACCGCAGGAGCCTCGCCAAGGAATGCCAGCATGACACCCGACGCATCGCCGATCAGGATACCCTGCGTGTGCATGGCTACGACCGTAGCGGCAACCTCGTAGTTCTTGCCGGCTCCGGCTGCGATAGCCTCGGCAACCGTACCCTTCGTATAATCCACCGAAGGAACGACGAGTTCCGAACCGTTGCCGCCTTCATAAAGTTTGAAGTCGTCGAGACGCAGACCGTGGTTTTCAAGTCCTGCATAGCCGTCGAAACGAACCCAGATCTTATCGGTCGAAACACCGGCAGGCAGTTTGAATTCGGCGGTGCAGAGATACCAGTAGCCGGAAGCGACTTTTTTGACTTTCAGAGCAACGGGAGCATAGCTCGAACCATCGGTAGACACCGAGAACCGAATCGTTTCATCCGTCATGTCGCCCAGCACTACGCCATTGGAATAGTTAATCTGTTGAGCGGCAGTAAACGTGAAGGTGAAGTTGGTGTTCGATGCGATATTGATGTCATTGATGTTGAAAACCGAAGTCGATTTGTTCATCGAAACATAGGGAGGACCCGTAACTACCGTCGTTTCATCCTCGGCAGGATCGAAAACCTTGCCGCTGTTGGCTACCGAAGCGCTGTTGCCGGTGTAAGTAACGGCCTTCTGATCGAGCGAACCGCCGCGGGTCCAACCTTCGAACTTGTCCACATAAGGCCAGTAGCCATCGACTTTCTCGACCTTCGTGCCGCAGTTCTCGCTGTAAAGAGCGTTACCCGTCGGAACATCGCTGTCGCTCTGTACGACCGTGATCGTAGCCTCGTCCGTAAGCGGGAAGCCCTCGACCATGGAGCTGGCGGTCAGAACAAGGATTGCGCTGCGCTCTCCCGAAGCCTGACCCAGCGTGAAGGTAAGCTGCGTCGTACCGGTCTTGCCCGACATCGCGCTGGGAGTAACCCACTGCGAATCCCCGGAGTTCTTGAATGTCAGGGTCCAGTCGCCTTTCGAAACGACCTCGACCGTCTGTTCGAGCTTGCCGCCCTCGAGTTTCCCGGCGACAGTCACCGACTCGCCGCCGTTCACGGTAATTTCGGGCATGCCCGAATAACCGCCCTCTTCGTCATCGTCCGAACATGCGCTAAAAGCCGTCACGGCCAGCGCTGCACAGAACAATGTCTTCCAAAAATTTACTACTTTCATAGAGTTGAGTGTTAGTTAAAAAATGTATTGTTTGTAGCCAAAATTCTTTAAATTCACTACATAATGACAATATATTATGCCTCAAAGTTAAAATTATTTTCCGGACCTGCAAAGGTTTGTAACATTCTTTTAATAATCAGATCGGTCCGAATTGCAACCCTTTTCCGTCCGAACAGCAGTTCGCCGACGGAGACAGAAGACCCGGAACATGCGCTCGGGCATACTCCGGGTCAGCAGTATCCGCTCGATCAGCGTATTCTGTCGGCTGCGCGCACCAGCAGTTCGTCGCGGAAAATCGCACGGGCCGCCAAATAGGCAAACAGCAGGCAGACCAGAGGCAGCACAATGGCGGGCTTGAAGCCCTGCGTATGGAACGTCAGGTCGGAGAAGACCCGCCAGCTCAAAAAGTAATAGACGCCTTCCATCACCAGCGAGCCTAACAGCAACACCATTTCCACCACACAGAGGCGTATTTGCAGCAAACGGCGACGGAACAGGAAAATCGTCACCAGCGGCAGCGCGCAGGCCAGCGCCAGCAGGACGCCCATATAGACGGTGGACTGGACAAGCTCCCCTTCGGCGGTTTTCAACCCGAAGGCGTAAAGCCCGAACTCGCCGGCGTCACCCGCAAACCACGCCAGCCCCGAAAAGAGCGTCACGGCCATAAGCGCCGCAATGATCAGCAAATAAAGCGTTTGGATTCGTTGTATCATCATTTACAAAGTTTTGTCGATCAGATATTTGTTCCGCTCGGAAGACCCTCTGTTGATCAGCTCGCCCAAAAATCCGGCCAAAAACAGCTGAACGCCGAGAATTACGGCCAAAATCGCCAGATAAAACAGCGGCTGGTCCGTAACCGCCCGCAGGGGCAGGGCGTGGCTCTGCTTCCAGAGCTTCTCGGCGATGATCCACACCGTCGTGCCGCCGCCCATGAGGAACATCAGCGTTCCGAGGCTGCCGAAGAAGTACATCGGCGAACGCCCGAAATGCGTCATAAACAGCACCGTGATCAGGTCCAGATACCCTTTCACCGTGCGTTCGAGGCCGAATTTCGAACTGCCGTACTTGCGGGCGCGATGGTCGACGACCTTCTCGCCGATGCGGCCGAACCCGGCCTGCTTGGCCAGGAACGGAATGAAGCGGTGCATCTCGCCGTAGACCTCGATGGCCTTCACCACCTTGCGGCGGTCTCTTATACACATCTGACGCTGCCGACG
>ENA-OWYH01000882-OWYH01000882.1-human-gut-metagenome-genome-assembly--contig:-NODE-882-length-10167-cov-6.163964_pt1 | contig 10167 bp, 4 predicted proteins | sample MGYA00249746_ERZ652078 | MGnify/ENA primary metagenome ERZ652078 (study PRJEB26925, sample SAMN05827095) | human gut metagenome | biome: ENVO:2100002; feature: ENVO:00000062; material: ENVO:00002003... | reverse complement strand
AGATACTGATCGGTCTCGTGGGCTCGGAGATGTGTATAAGAGACAGACGGATAACTACCGCTTTCTCACAATAATTCATCACATCATATTCTCCTTCCAGCTTAGTAGTGCCATATACAGAATCCGGACAAGGGTCACAATCTTCCGTATAAGGAATGTGGGCAGTGCCGTCAAACACATAATCGGTAGAAACCTGTATCATTGCCGCACCATTAAATTGTGCAGCACTTGCCAACTCTTTCGCCGCTTCACAATTCAACTTATAGGCCAGTTCTGGGTTATCTTCCGCTTTATCTACCGCCGTGTAAGCTGCACAATTCACAATCAATTCTATTCTCTTTTCCGCAATATAAGCCCATACAGCTTGTTTATCACAGATGTCCAGTTCCTGCACATCTGTGAAATAATACGTATGTTGTGGATTCTCTTTTGCAAGTACTTGCATTTCGTTGCCAAGCTGACCGTCGGCACCCGTTACTAAAATTCTCATTTATTCATCAAGTTTTAATTCACCTTTACGGTCTTTATCATAATAGTTTGCCAGCATAGAAAGAAAACTACTGATAGCCTCTATCGCTTTCGCCGTCCCTTCACTGATCGGCTTCTTTTGCAAACGTAGTAAGAGCACACCGTACAACGCTTCAAAGCACGTTTCCAGTTCCGGTTCCTCCTTTTTCCCGTTCTTAGTCCGTAGCTCTACAATAAATGGCAATGCCTTGAAATAGGCAGCACTGTAAAAAGGGAATTTAGGAGAAGAAGATAAAGCATTATGCAACTCCGTCAGGTTGAGAATAACATTCTTATTGATCTGTAAATGTCCTTTCTCACGTACCCCTTCTTCACTCATCATCGTTATCAGATTGCCATACCACTCTCTCATGGCAGCACGCTGGTCCTCCGGATAACGGACAATCACATTAGTCTCCAGTTCTTCCGGTTCACAATGATTGGCACGGATGAGGTCTTCTTCCTGCCACATATATATAAGATATTCGGCAATGTTTCTCTCTTTCAGTTGTTGAGCTATTTGATTCATAATGTTATCTCCTAATAAATTGACTCTCCCAACAAAGTATAAATCAATCCAGCTACAGATACCAACATCACAATGCTTCCAATGACACGATTCAGTATCCAAATGCCACGCAGATTGAACTTAGTACGTACCTTGTTCACAAAGTAAGTGATTCCGAGCCACCAAGTCAATGCGCCGGCAGCGATAGCAAAATATCCCGTTATCTCTTCAAAGACTAAAACGCCCTGTTGCACAAAGGCAAAACGGGCAAAAAGTCCGATGAACAGGAATATGATTAAAGGGTTAGAAAGAGTGACGAAAAATGCAGTTATAAAATTATGAAAATAAGATCCCTTATTGGACGAAGCCGGACGGATAGAATTTACCGGATTACTGCGAAAGGTATAAATTCCGAAAACAAGCAACATAACGCTGCCGAGCAATTGCAGATAAAAACTTCCTTTATTAATATAATCGGAAACGAAGCTCATGCCATAACCCGTAAGCAGAGCGTAAGCTATATCGCTCAAAGAGGCTCCCAGGCCTGTCACAAATCCGTACCAACGCCCCTTATTCAAAGTCCTTTGGATGCATAATACGCCCACCGGACCGAGAGGTGCGGACACAACAACGCCAATAATAAAGCCTTTAACTAATATATCGAATATTGTCTCTATCTGAATCATTCCGCAAATATCGCACTTTTTTGTGATATGAGAATAGGATATTAACGTTTTTTCCAACGAATCATCCCTAATTCATGAAGCAGGAGAAATTTAAAATAAGACTTCGAAAACGCGGACAGCGCAAATTATTCCCTTTATCCCTAAAAGCTAAATCTTTGTACACAGAGAACTAGCAGCCCGTAGGTATTAATTTATTCGTCTGACAGCTGTCTGACGAATAAATGGTTGCAACATCAGGAACAGTTTTTAGGTATACAACAAATAAATCCATAAGAAACCGATATTAATTCATCGCAACGCAAAAATAAGTCGGCCCATAAAAAGGAAAGCCGACAAGATATTTATTTCCGTTTTATTTCTCACCACCAACGAATTTGCTTATCTTTGCACCACAGAAAAAGAGAAGAGTTTCTCCCGTAGAAACTTCAATCGTAAATCGTAAATCGTAAAATCGTAAAATCGTAAATATACAACATGATTCTTTTTTTCAGAACCCCTTCCAAGAGCGTGATTGCCGTAGAGAGCAACCATCAGCTCACCCCTGACGAAAGTAATAAACTCTGCTGGCTTTTTGGCGAAGCCGTGATGGAAAGTGAAGAAAACCTGAAAGGCTGTTTCGTTGGCCCACGCCGCGAAATGATCACTCCCTGGAGTACAAACGCAGTAGAAATCACCCAAAACATGGGGCTCGAAGGCATCAGCCGCATCGAGGAGTACTTCCCTGTTAAGGACGAAAACGCAGACTACGACCCGATGCTCCAACGCATGTACAAAGGACTCGACCAAAACGTATTCACAACAAACCGTCAACCGGAGCCGATCATCTATATCGAAGATCTCGAAGTGTACAACGAAAAAGAAGGTTTGGCTCTTTCTAAAGAAGAAATGGACTACCTGAAGAAAGTAGAAAAGGACCTCGGACGGAAGCTGACAGACTCTGAAGTATTTGGTTTCGCACAAATCAACTCCGAACACTGCCGCCACAAAATTTTCGGCGGAACGTTTATTATCGACGGCGTAGAACAGGAATCTTCTCTGTTCCAAATGATTAAAAAGACGACACAGGAAAATCCGAATAAAATAATCTCTGCTTATAAAGATAACGTAGCCTTCGCTGAAGGTCCGGTTGTGGAACAGTTTGCTCCGGCAGATCATTCAAAACCTGATTTCTTCCAGGTAAAGGACATCAAGAGTGTTATCTCACTGAAAGCGGAAACTCATAACTTCCCTACTACTGTAGAACCATTCAACGGTGCTTCTACCGGTACGGGTGGTGAAATCCGCGACCGTATGGGTGGTGGTAAAGGTTCATGGCCGATTGCAGGTACTGCTGTTTACATGACTTCTTACCCGCGCACAGAAGAAGGACGCGAGTGGGAAGAGATTCTTCCGATACGTAAATGGTTGTACCAAACTCCGGAACAAATTCTTATCAAAGCATCCAATGGTGCTTCCGACTTCGGTAACAAGTTCGGTCAGCCGCTGATCTGCGGTTCAGTACTGACTTTCGAACATACAGAAAACAAAGAAGTTTATGGGTACGACAAAGTAATCATGCTTGCCGGCGGTGTGGGTTACGGTACACAACGTGACTGCCTGAAAGGCACACCTGAAGCAGGAAACAAAGTGGTGGTAATCGGTGGTGACAACTATCGTATCGGATTGGGTGGCGGTTCTGTATCTTCTGTAGATACCGGCCGTTACAGCAGTGGTATCGAGTTGAATGCCGTGCAACGTGCCAACGCAGAAATGCAAAAACGTGCCAATAACGTAGTACGCGCTCTTTGTGAAGAAGAGGTGAATCCGGTGGTTTCTATCCATGACCACGGATCTGCCGGACACGTAAACTGTCTGTCCGAACTCGTGGAAGAATGTGGTGGTTTGATCGATATGAGCAAGTTGCCTATCGGTGACAAGACTTTGTCTGCCAAAGAAATCATCGCTAACGAAAGTCAGGAACGTATGGGTCTGCTGATTAAAGAAGAGGCTATTGAACATGTACGTAAGATTGCCGAACGCGAACGCGCTCCAATGTACGTAGTCGGTGAAACAACCGGTGATCATCGTTTCGCTTTCCAACAGGCTGACGGTGTACGTCCGTTCGACCTTGCCGTAGAACAGATGTTCGGTTCTTCTCCCAAAACCTATATGGTAGACAAGACCGTAGAACGTCATTATGAAATGCCGAAATACGAATTGTCTAAACTACATGAATATCTGACGAATGTATTGCAGCTTGAAGCTGTAGCCTGCAAAGACTGGTTGACAAACAAGGTAGACCGTTCGGTAACAGGCAAAGTGGCTCGTCAGCAATGTCAGGGTGAACTTCAGTTGCCGTTGAGCGACTGCGGTGTCGTAGCACTCGACTACCGTGGCGAGAAAGGTATCGCTACCTCTATCGGACATGCTCCGCAAGCAGCATTGGCTGATCCGGCTGCCGGCTCTATTCTTTCTGTATCCGAAGCGCTGACCAATCTTGTTTGGGCTCCAATGGCGGAAGGTATGGATAGCATTTCACTGTCTGCCAACTGGATGTGGCCTTGCCGCTCTCAAGAAGGTGAAGATGCCCGTCTTTACACAGCTGTAAAAGCTTTAAGCGATTTCTGTTGCGCGCTGCAGATCAATGTTCCTACCGGAAAAGACTCTCTATCTATGACACAGAAGTATCCGAACGGCGAGAAAGTGATTTCTCCGGGAACTGTGATTGTTTCTGCCGGTGGTGAAGTTTCCGACGTGAAGAAAGTGGTATCTCCGGTATTGGTTAACAATGAAAAGACTACGCTTTATCATATTGACTTCAGCTTCGATGAACTGAAACTGGGTGGTTCGGCTTTTGCACAATCTCTGGGTAAAGTTGGTGACGAAGTACCTTGCGTACAAGATGCCGAATATTTCCGTGATGCTTTCCTTGCCGTACAGGAACTTGTCAACAAAGGATTGATTCTTGCAGGACACGATATCTCTGCCGGTGGTTTGATCACTACATTGCTCGAAATGTGCTTCTCTAATGTAGAAGGCGGTATGGAAATCAGCCTCGACAAGATGAAAGAACAGGATATCGTTAAGATTCTGTTTGCTGAAAATCCGGGTATCGTTATCCAGATCAGCGACAAGCATAAGGATGAAGTGAAGAAGATTCTGGAAGATGCAGGCGTAGGCTATATAAAGCTGGGTAAACCGACTGACGAACGCCACATTTTGGTATCTAAAGACGGTGCTACTTACCAGTTTGGTATCGATTATATGCGTGACGTATGGTATTCTTCTTCTTACCTGCTCGACCGCAAACAATCTATGAACGGTTGCGCAAAAGCACGTTTTGAAAACTATAAGATGCAACCTGTTGAATTCGCTTTCATGCCGGAATTCAAAGGTAAGCTTTCTCAATACGGTATCACTCCGGATCGTCGTACCCCAAGCGGTATCCGTGCGGCTATCATCCGTGAGAAGGGTACAAACGGTGAGCGCGAAATGGCTTACTCACTCTATTTGGCAGGTTTCGACGTAAAAGACGTTACAATGACCGACCTCATCAGCGGACGCGAAACACTGGAAGACGTAAACATGATCGTTTACTGCGGTGGTTTCTCTAACTCCGATGTACTGGGTTCTGCTAAAGGATGGGCAGGCGCATTCCTGTTCAACCCGAAAGCTAAAGAAGCATTGGATAAATTTTATGCACGCGAAGATACATTGTCATTGGGTGTCTGCAACGGTTGCCAGCTGATGATGGAACTCAATCTTATCAACCCGGAACTGAAGAAGAAAGGAAAAATGCTACATAACAATTCACACAAATTCGAATCACGCTTCCTTGGTCTTACTATCCCGACTAACCGCAGTGTGATGTTCGGCTCTTTAAGTGGAAGCAAACTGGGTATCTGGGTAGCTCACGGAGAAGGAAAATTCTCTTTGCCATATGACGAAGATAAATATAATGTAGTAGCGAAGTATAGCTATGATGAATATCCGGGCAATCCGAACGGTTCCGATTATTCTATCGCAGCACTGGCCAGCGCAGACGGACGCCACTTGGCTATCATGCCTCACTTGGAACGTTCCATCTTCCCATGGCAGAACGGTTGCTATCCGGCCGACCGCAAGAACAGCGATCAGGTTACTCCATGGATAGAAGCGTTTGTCAATGCCCGCAAGTGGGTGGAAGCGAAAATGAAATAAATCATTTCCATATTTTACAGAGGCTGGTACTTTAAATAGTGCCAGCCTCTTATTTTACGGAACTTTCCATTCTACCGGAAGACTTCTGATAGATACCAAAATACCGAAAACAAACAGTATATACAAATAGTTATAAAATAGTCTATTTTCTTCATTTTTGGAGCGCTGTTATCTTTCATCAAAATTTTGTAATATCAAAAAATCTTCTTAATTTTGTCAAACTTTCCCCCTCAGAACAAGATTCAATAACCCTTAAAAGTCCTATTTATATGAAAAAATGGATTTTTCTAATCTTATTGTTTCCTCTAACCTGTATCGCTCAGACGTACCAATATATTGGAGTGGAAGATGGGCTAAGCAACCGGCGAGTTTACTATATCCAGAAAGACAGAACCGGATATATGTGGTTCCTCACCCATGAAGGTATTGACAGATACAATGGAAAAGATTTCAAACGATACAAACTAATGGACGGTGACGTAGAGGTTAATTCGCTACTGAACCTCAATTGGCTATATATTGATAAGGAAGATGTATTATGGGAAATCGGGAAAAAAGGAAAGATATTCCGGTATGACCAGATCCACGACTGCTTCACACTCGTATATAAACTGCCCATAGAGAACTTCCGTGATTTGCCGGCTCCGGTAAGTTTCGCATGGCTCGATCAGAGCAAGCATATCTGGTTGTGTAATGAGGAAACTATCTTTATTTATAACACGGATACAGGAGAAGTCACTCACATAAAGAATGACATCAGTGAAGAAATCAATGACATCGAACAGATTGACGACACACATTACTTCATTGGCACGGAAATGGGAATCCACTATGCCAAGTTGGAAAACAACACACTGGAACTTATTCACTGCGACAAGCTGGAGAATGTGAAAGCACAAATACTCGATCTACATTTCGACACAAAGATTCGTAAATTGTTTATCGGAACTTTCCAACGGGGAGTGCTCATCTATGATATGTCGACCAAGTCCGTCACACAACCTCCACATAGTCTGAAAGATATCAGCATTACACGAATCAAGCCCTTAAACGCCAAAGAATTGTTGATAGCGTCAGATGGCGGCGGTGTACATAAAATGAATGTTGAAACCTATCAGATGGAGCCTTACATTATTGCTGATTACAACAGTAATAACGGCATGAACGGCAACAGTATCAATGATCTTTATATAGAAGAAGAACGGATATGGTTGGCGAACTACCCTATCGGAATCACCGTACAGAATAATCGCTATTCCAGCTATAAATGGATCAAGCATTCTATCGGCAACAGACAGTCTTTGATAAACGACCAGGTTAATTCGATTATCGAAGACAGTGACGGTGACTTATGGTTCGGAACCAATAATGGAATCAGTCTCTTAAATTCCAAGACCGGACAATGGCGTTCCTTCCTCAGTTCTTTTGAGAAGAACCAGGATAGCAGAAGTCATATTTTCACTACCCTGTGCGAAGTGCTTCCCGGAGTTGTCTGGGCCGGCGGATACTTCTCCGGCATTTATCAGATAGACAAGAGATCTTCCAATGTCAGCTATTTTACTCCGGCTTCGTATGCATATGAGAACATACGCCCGGATAAGTATATACGTGATATCCGTAAAGACTCACAAGGAAATATCTGGAGCGGAGGATTTTATAATCTGAAACGTATCAATGTACACACTAAAAATATACAACTGTACCACGGACTGAACTCCATTACTGCAATTCTCGAACGCGATGCCAAAAGTATGTGGATAGGCAGTGCGACCGGATTGTTTTTATTGGATAAAGAATCGGGTAAATATGAACGTATCAAACTTCCCGTAGAATCAAACTATATATATTCTTTATACCAGACCAAGAAAGGATCGCTATATATAGGAACCAGTGGCTCCGGATTATTAATTTACGATCCTCACACCAAACTGTTCACTCATTATCATACGGGAAATTGCGCATTGATTTCCAACAATATCTATACCTTGCTTTCAGACGCTGACGAAGATATTCTGCTTAGCACGGAAAGCGGTCTGACCAGCTTTTATCCTAACCAAAAAACATTTCACAACTGGACAAAAGAAATGGGACTTATGACCACACATTTCAATGCATTGTCCGGTACCCTGCGAAAGAACAACAACTTTATTTTCGGAAGTTCGAACGGGGCAGTAGAGTTCAATAAAGACATGAAACTTCCCAGAACCTATTCTTCCAAAATGATATTCAGCGATTTCAAACTGTTTTATCAAACGATCTACCCGGGAGACAAAAATTCCCCGCTAAAGGCAAGTATCAACAATACGAAAGAGCTGAAATTAAAATATAACCAGAATATTTTCTCGTTACAGGTTTCTTCTATCAACTATGACTATCCTTCTAATGTCCTTTATTCCTGGAAACTGGAAGGCTTTTACGAAGAATGGAGCAAACCGGGAACAGAAAACACAATCCGTTATACTAACCTCGCACCGGGAAAATATACGTTAAGGGTACGTGCTATCTCCAATGAGGACCAGCGTATTATGCTCGAAGAAAGGAGTATAGATATTATCATCGCCCAGCCTTTTTGGCTGACCGTTTGGGCAATGTTGCTCTATATCGTTATCCTTGTCTTTATCGCTGCTGTCTCATTACGTATTCTGATCCTAAGGAAACAACGTAAAGTGTCCGACGAAAAGATTCATTTCTTTATCAACACTGCACACGACATCCGTACTCCGTTGACGCTTATCAAAGCGCCACTGGAAGATCTTCGTGAAAAAGAAGAACTAAGCAAGGAAGGAATATCCAATATGAATACTGCATTACGGAATGTAAATGCCCTGCTACGTCTCACCACCAATCTAATAAACTTCGAGAGGGCGGACGTATATTCCTCCGAACTATATATTTCGGAACATGAACTGAACACATTTACAACCGAAATATACAATGCTTTCCAGCAGTACGCCAATATCAAACATATCAACTTCACCCACGAAAGTAATTTCAGGTATATGAATGTATGGTTTGATAAGGAAAAAATGGAATCAATCCTGAAAAACATAATCTCGAATGCCTTGAAGTACACTCCGGAAAACGGTAATGTACAGATTTTCGTGTCCGACAATACAGACTCGTGGAGCGTCGAAGTCAGGGATACAGGAATCGGAATTCCGGCCAGCGAACAGAAAAAACTGTTCAAGCTGCATTTCCGTGGCAGCAATGCAATCAACTCCAAAGTGACGGGTAGCGGGATCGGACTGATGCTTGTCTGGAAATTAGTGCGGCTGCATAAAGGTAAGATTAATTTGTCGAGTGTGGAAAATCAAGGTTCGGTTATCAAGGTATCTTTCCCGAAAGACAGCAAGCGTTTCCGTAAGGCACATCTGGCAACACTGAGCAAACAACGTCAGGAAAACAGAACCCTAAGCAATGTACCTGCTCCCTCACCCGAAATATACGAAAACGCACATAAGAAGTTGAACGGTGAACACCGGCGGATTCTGATTGTGGAGGATAACGATGAATTACGCAACTATCTGTTGCAGACATTATCAGAAGAATATACTGTACAAACGTGTTCCAACGGAAAAGAAGCGTTGACGATCATCCCCGAATACAAACCGGAGTTGGTTATCTCTGATATTATGATGCCGGAAATGCGGGGAGACGAATTATGCAAGGAACTCAAAAACAACATAGAGACATCGCACATTCCGGTTATCCTGCTGACAGCTCTGAATAATGAGAAAGATATCTTGTCCGGACTTAAAATCGGTGCCGACGAATACATCTTGAAACCGTTTAATATAGGTATATTAAAAGCGACTGTCGACACTCTGCTGACTAACCGTGCTCTTTTGCGCAGTAAGTATGCCAATCTGGAGCTGGATGATGAGGAAGAAGATGACGAATGCATCAACTGCTCACAGGACATTGACTGGAAGTTTATTGCCAACGTCAAAAAGCATATAAAAGACAATATAGATAACCCGGCCCTTACCGTAGATGTACTTTGCAACCTGGTAGGCATGAGCCGTACAAGTTTCTACAACAAACTCAGGGCATTGACCGACCAGGCTCCGGGAGATTATATCCGTCTGATCCGGTTGAAGTATGCCGTGCAATTATTGAAAGAGAACACACATAGCATAACAGAAATAGCAGAAATGACAGGATTCAGTGATGCGAAATACTTCCGTGAAGTATTCAAGAAGCATTTTAACGTAAGTCCCAGCCAATACGGCAAAGAAAAGAGAACAAACAAGAAAGGAGGAGAAAAGAAAGAATGAACATTTATCT
>ENA-OWYH01000871-OWYH01000871.1-human-gut-metagenome-genome-assembly--contig:-NODE-871-length-10240-cov-5.186942_pt1 | contig 10240 bp, 10 predicted proteins | sample MGYA00249746_ERZ652078 | MGnify/ENA primary metagenome ERZ652078 (study PRJEB26925, sample SAMN05827095) | human gut metagenome | biome: ENVO:2100002; feature: ENVO:00000062; material: ENVO:00002003... | reverse complement strand
TGTGTATAAGAGACAGCATAAGAGTGGTAGACGTGTTCTTTATCAGGAATATAACTTTTAATGAGTTCAACCTGTTTTCTCAAACGCAGGCTTTCTTCCTCACTCAACTCTTGCCTGGTATGTAATTTCTTCAACTGACCCGCCTGTTGCAGACGGATGCCGGATGTCATAGCCATTATTTCCTTTTTCAATTCAGCAGAATGAATGATGAGATAGCCCTTGAAATCGGCTGAATAAGCTGTGTGCTCTATAATATCATCCGGATACACCTGCATCACCGTGTTCTTTTTCAGTGTATGCGATAAATAGTTTATTCCTATTGTAATTTCTCCGGAAAGAACAAAGATGAGGGAATAGCCTTTCAAACGTATCGGATAGTTTTTGACTTGAACCGGTGAACGACGGGAGTTATCCATATCTATGACGGACAATTGCTCCTGAAAGGTAGCTTCTGCGGATATTCTTTCAAAGTATTCGGGCAAAGCTAAATCTACCACCTGTTCCATAAAAACACTATTATAATTTGTAGAAAACAAAGTTCGCACTATTCTTACAGAAAAAAGAGAGTATAGGCCACTTTGTTTTAGTCAGAATCCGATATTACATATTTTTAAGACGATAGCGTCTTCAATCGGGAGAAAAACAGACATTCAACTTCGTTTTCCATAATAATTACTTATATTTGTCCGGAACAGAATATAAAGAGAAGCGTTATGAAGTATTTACTAATATATATAGGGTTACTTTGTACATCCCTGCAATTGTGGGGACAAGAAACGGTTGCTACAAGAATCGCTCCTCCGACGGGATATGTCAGGGAGGCTTGTTCCGATCATTCGTTTACAGGTTACTTACGTAATTTGCCTTTGATGCCGAAAGGTAGTAAAGTGATGCTTTATAATGGAAAAGAAAAATCGAATCAGTCTGCAGCTTACGCTGTAATTGATATGGAGATAGGTAACCGTGATTTGCAACAGTGTGCCGATGCGGTAATGCGTTTGCGAGCGGAATTTCTGTGGAAACATAAACGATATGGAGAAATAAAATTCAACTTCACCAATGGTTTCCTTGCCGGGTACAAGAAATGGGCGGAGGGAAATCGGATAAAAGTCAGCGGCAATCAAGTGCAATGGTATGCTGCGGGCAAAGGAGTGGATTATTCCTATAAAACTTTCCGTAACTATCTCGATATGGTCTTTATGTATGCCGGAACGGCTTCTTTATCCCGCGAGCTTCAGGCTGTGTCTTATACTTCTTTGCAACCCGGTGATGTATTTATTAAAGGAGGCTCACCCGGACATGCGGTCATTGTTGTAGATATTGCTGTTCATCCGACTACCAAAAAGAAAGTGTTCCTGTTGGCGCAGAGCTATATGCCTGCACAACAGATTCATATTCTTGTAAATCCTGTCAGTCGCAGCCTTTCCCCCTGGTATGAATTGGCGGAAACGGATGCGGGGAAACTATATACTCCGGAATGGATTTTTAGCCGGAAAGATTTAAAACGCTTTAAGGAGTAGAATCTTTTCGTTATCTTTGGCATTTAACAAACCGTTTTAATCATACAACAACGAAAAACAACCGATTATGAATCAAGATTTGTCAATGAATGCTAACCAGTTGGTAGCATTCCTTCAAAAGCCAACTTCAGAGTTTACCAAAGCCGACATTATCTCATTTATCCAGCAAAAAGATATCCGCATGGTTAATTTTATGTATCCGGCGGGAGACGGGCGTCTGAAAACTCTGAACTTTGTCATCAACAATCAAGCTTATCTGGAAGCTATTCTTACTTGTGGAGAACGGGTAGACGGTTCCAGTCTTTTTTCTTTCATAGAAGCGGGCAGTAGTGACCTTTATGTGATTCCCCGTTTCTGCACTGCATTCGTTGATCCGTTTGCCGAGATTCCGACGCTGTCCATGCTTTGCTCTTTCTTCAACAAAGACGGCGAACCCCTCGAAAGTGCACCAGAACACACCCTTTACAAAGCAAGCAAAACTTTTACAGAAGTTACCGGAATGGAATTTCAGGCAATGGGCGAATTGGAATATTATGTAATAGCCCCGGATACAGGTATGTTTCAGGCAACCGACCAACGTGGTTATCACGAATCGGGCCCATACGCTAAATTTAATGAGTTCCGTACTCAATGTATGTCTTATATCGCACAGACAGGCGGGCAAATAAAGTATGGACACTCCGAAGTGGGTAATTTTACGCTGGATGGCTATATTTATGAGCAGAATGAGATTGAGTTCTTGCCGGTTCCTGTATCGCAGGCGGCAGATCAGTTGATGATTGCCAAATGGGTGATTCGTAATCTGGGATACAGATATGGATATAATGTGACCTTTGCTCCTAAAATAACAGCTGGTAAAGCAGGATCGGGCTTGCACGTACACATGCGTATCATGAAAGACGGCAAGAACCAAATGTTGAAAGACGGCGTTTTGTCAGAAACAGCGCGTAAAGCAATTGCCGGAATGATGGTGCTTGCTCCTTCAATCACTGCCTTTGGAAATACCAATCCTACTTCTTATTTCCGTCTTGTTCCTCATCAGGAGGCACCTACCAATGTTTGCTGGGGAGATCGTAACCGTTCCGTATTAGTACGTGTGCCATTGGGATGGGCCGCAAAAACAGATATGTGTACATTAGCTAATCCGTTGGAAGCCGAAAGCCATTTTGACACCAGCCAGAAGCAGACTGTAGAAATGCGTTCTCCGGATGGTTCGGCAGATTTGTATCAACTGTTGGCTGGTTTGGCTGTTGCCTGCCGTCATGGTTTTGAGATTGAAAATGCATTGGATATCGCTCAAAAGACGTATGTGAATGTGAATATCCATCAGAAAGAGAATGAAGATAAACTGAACTCACTGGCACAACTGCCGGATAGCTGTGAGGCTTCTGCTGATTGCTTGCAACAACAACGGGCAATATTTGAACAATATAATGTCTTTAGTCCGGCAATGATTGATGGTATCATCCGCAGACTTCGCAGTTACGAAGATAAAACGTTGCGTGCGGATTTGGAAGGAAAGCCGATGGAGATGTTAGATCTCGTACATAAGTATTTCCATTGTGGCTAATCTGCAAACTGATATATAAAATAAAAGACTATCTTCTGTTTCAAAGAAGGTAGCCTTTTATTTTCTGATGCAGAATTAACTATAAGTATTTGTTTTTCAAAGAGCTTATAACAAAGAAACTATAGAAGGCTAATCAGATGATTGGTGGCAGATAGTTTGATATAATAGAGTTTAAACGTTAAGTATTGGCCTATTTTCATAAAAAAGATGTTTTGAGAAAAGAAAAAGGAGGGAGTATAGTGCATTATCTCCAAATAATGCTTTCCTTTGTACCAACAACAATAAAGAGGTTTATTACGATTTGATTTTTTTACGTGAATCTTCTCATTTATTTGAGCATATCCATTTCTAATTAAGATCTTCCTAAAACTTTCTTATTGAATTATTAATTTTTTATATTTGTATTTTATGAATTTGTACATTGGAAATCTTAGCTATAATGTTAAGGAATCAGACTTGAGAAATGTAATGGAAGAGTATGGAACAGTTGCTTCAGTAAAGTTAATCACAGATCGTGAAACTAGAAGATCAAAAGGTTTTGCGTTTATCGAAATGCCGGATGATACAGAAGCTAACAACGCTATCAAACAATTGAACGGTGCAGAATATGTAGGTCGTTCAATGGTAGTGAAAGAAGCATTGCCAAAGAACTAATACTGAATAAATAGACAGTAATAGAGAAGGGCGCACTAGGAAACTAGCGCGCCCTTCTTCTGTTAATCCTCATTATTATCTTCTTCATCATCCACCATATTATTGAGTTCCAATTCCAGGTCTACCAGCTCTTGTTCCCATAATTTCAGGATATTCTTCGGTGTATCTTTTGCGGCTTTCTTTATTCTTTCTTGAGCAACAGATACTTCATGCTCTAATTGTCTACGTCTGCTCATATTTTTATTGTTTTGATTATGAAATGATAACAACTCGTGTGTGGAATAGTTCGACAGGCAAAATTAAAAAGTAGTGGGCTGAACTATTCGCAAATAAAGTATGTTTTGTAGTCTGAATCTTTTAAAACATACAATCATGCTCAATTTAATAGCCGTATTCTTAGTCTGTTCAGGTATCGGAATAGCAGTACATATTGCCATAGACCTGACACATCGTCCGCAATCAATGAAAATAATGAATGCAGTTTGGATATTATCTGCATTGTGGGGAAGTTATTTAGCTTTATGGGCGTATAATAAGTTCGGACGGAGCAGTCCGATGAAGATGGAGGATGACGGGATGAAAGGGATGGGCATGTCTGACATGAAAGATATGGATATGTCCGGTATGAAAGATATGAATATGCCTGATATGAAGGGGATGGATATGGGGATGTCAATGGGAGAGATGAGGCGTCCTTATTGGCAATCGGTAGCTCTGTCGGCTCTTCATTGTGGCGCAGGCTGCACATTGGCAGATATCATAGGAGAGTGGTTTACGAATTATGTTCCTGTAACTGTTGCAGGCAGTCAACTTGTTGGGAATTGGGTACTTGATTTTGTATTGGCTTTGATTATTGGCGTTTATTTTCAGTTTTATGCGATTCGGGAAATGGAAAAAATCTCTGTGGGGAATGCGCTGACTCGCGCTTTCAAAGCAGATTTCTTTTCTCTTTTATCCTGGCAGGTAGGAATGTACGGTTGGATGGCAATTGTTTATTTTGTGCTGTTCATCAATGAGCTATTGCCCAAAGATACATGGATATTCTGGTTTATGATGCAGTTGGCTATGCTTTTCGGTTTCTTCTGCGCTTATCCGATGAATGCTCTTCTTATAAAATTAGGTATAAAGAAAGGTATGTAAAATAAATGCAGATTCACTTAAAATGATAAGTATGAAATTACTTATTTTGAGTGAATCTGCATCTGTAATATTACTATTTCTGTTTTTCATTTCTCTTTTGGAGATTACTTTTTCAATAGTTTGGGTATATCCGAAGGCTCTTGTGCCACCCGGATACCAGCTGCTTCCAAAGATTCAATTTTCTCTTTTGCCGAACCGGAACTTCCCGAAATAATAGCGCCCGCATGCCCCATTTGTTTTCCCGGAGGAGCTGATTGGCCGGCAATAAATGCAACCACAGGTTTAGTTACATTATTACGGATATATTCAGCTGCTTGTTCTTCCGCATTTCCTCCAATCTCTCCAATCAGGACGATTGCTTCTGTTTCCGGATCATTCTGAAACATTTCCAGCAGTTGGCGAAAGTGAAGCCCTACAACAGGATCGCCCCCGATGCCGATAGCGGTAGATTGTCCCATTCCATTAGCTGTTAAGTGATATACAATCTCGTAAGTAAGTGTTCCGCTGCGGCTGATGACACCTACATTTCCTTCTAAAAAGACTTGTCCTGGTAAGATGCCAACCATGCTTTTTCCCGGAGAGATAAGTCCCGGACAGTTAGGCCCGATCAACATGGCGCCTTTTTGTTCGGCAAACCGATGCGCCTTAATCACGTCCAGTGTGGGGATTCCTTCTGCAATGCAGACTATGATCCGGATGCCTGCGTCTGCTGCTTCCATGATAGCATCTGCCGCAAAACGTGCCGGAACGAAAATGATGGAGGTATTAGCCTTTGTCTGCTCGACAGCGTCATACATGGTGTTGAATACGGGGATTCCGTCCACATCTGTTCCTCCTTTACCCGGAGAAGTACCCCCGACCACATTGGTTCCATATTCTTTCATCTTCTTGGCATGGAAAAGCCCATCTCTGCCAGTGATTCCCTGCACAATCAAACGGGTGGATTTATCTATTAGTATGCTCATAATTGCTTTATTTTTTAGTGATTTGGTACGTATTATGCTTTCAGAGCCATAAGAGCAGCCTCTTTCATCGTTGTGGCTATTTGGAAACGGCTGTAATTCCGTAACAGTTCCCGTCCGATATGTTCATTGGTGCCTGTAAGCCGGACGATGACCGGGACATTGCTGTTTATCTGCTCGAATGCCTGAAGAAGTCCCATTGCTACATCATCGCAACGAGTGATCCCACCGAAAATATTAATCAGGACCACTTTTACTTTCTCATCCTGCAATAAGAGTTTCATAGCTTCAATAACCTTGACAGGATTGGAGCTGCCACCGATGTCGAGAAAATTAGCAGGCTGACCGCCGTAAAGTTTAATCATGTCCATAGTAGCCATGGCAAGTCCGGCGCCATTTACCATACAACCGATATTGCCGTCCATGTGAACATAACTGAATCCTTTATCTTTGGCATCTGCTTCTACTTTTTCTTCTTCCGTCGGATCAAACAAAGCATGAATCTCCGGATGACGATAGAGCGCATTGTCATCAAAAACAATCTTTGCGTCAATAGCCATTAATGTACCTTTCTTTGTAAGTGCCAGCGGATTTACTTCCACTAACGACGCGTCATTCTCCACAAAGATTCTATAAAGTTCCTGAAGGATGGCAGCCATTTTACCTGCTTGTTCCATTTGGGGGAAGAGAGCGAAAGCGAAACGCCTTGCCAGATAGTCGGGAAGGCCAATGAACGGATTGATTGAATATCGGATGATTTTCTCCGGTGTCTGACGGGCTACCTCTTCAATATCCATACCACCGGATGCACTCATCATCAGAACGACAGAACGTGTATTCCGGTCGATGGTATAACTGACGTAATATTCTGCAGCAATATCAACCGCTTCGCTGACCAGAACTTGATTGACTGGAAGACCTTTAATGCTCATTCCGAGAATGTTCTTGGCTTCCTGATAAGCATCTTCCGTATTGTTTACCAGTTTTACTCCTCCGGCTTTTCCCCGGCCTCCGGTTAATACTTGTGCTTTTATAACCACTCTGTCTGTTCCCATCCTCCGGTATGCAGCCAGGACGCCTGCGGCAGTACGGCATAAAGTGTGCCTCTCGACAGGTATTCCGTACTTGGAGAAAATCTCTTTCGCTTGATATTCATGTATTTTCATGGCTCATAAATTTGAGTAAATGATTCCTATAATAAAAACAAAAGAAAGATTCGGAAAGTTTGCCGGAAAAGAAAAGTATCAGGGTGTTTTACAACATGTTCGTTTGTATTCCACCTATGGTTTTCATATAAAAAAAGCGTGTTGGCAATAGTTACCAACACGCTCTATATCACTTAAAGATAAAGTCTGCTTACGGATATTTATGCAATACCGTGAGCATTGACAGTACCGTCAATCTTTTTAATCAATCCTTGAAGTACGGCACCCGGGCCACATTCTGTAAAATCAGTAGCACCGTCAGCAACCATATTCTTTACTGATTGTGTCCAACGTACGGAAGCAGTCAATTGGGCAACCAGATTCTTTTTGATTTCTGCAGGGTCAGTGTGAGGAAGCGCATCCACATTCTGATATACCGGACATTTAGGAGTATGTATTTCGGTAGCTTTAATAGCAGCTTCCAGTTCTATTTTAGCAGGATCCATTAATGGAGAATGGAAAGCACCACCCACTTTCAGCGGAAGAGCACGTTTGGCTCCGGCAGCTTTCATCAGTTCGCACGCCTTTTCGATACCCGGTACAGAGCCGGAGATAACGATTTGTCCCGGGCAGTTGTAGTTGGCCGGTACGCAAACTTCACCTTCTGCATTTACTGCTGCACAGATTTCTTCTACTTTTTCATCCGGCAATGCGATAATAGCAGCCATGGTGGAAGGAGTAGCTTCGCAAGCTTTCTGCATAGCCATTGCACGTGCATACACAAGTTTCAATCCATCTTCAAAACTCAATGCACCGGCAGCAACCAATGCAGAGAACTCACCAAGTGAGTGGCCGGCAGTCATTTCCGGTTTGAAGTCATCACCCATGCAAAGAGCAGAGATAACAGAGTGAAGGAATACGGCAGGCTGAGTAACCTTTGTCTGACGAAGATCTTCGTCTGTGCCGTCGAACATGATATCTGTAATGCGATATCCGAGGATATCATTTGCTTTTTCAAACAATTCTTTTGCTAAAGCTGAGTTTTCATACAGGTCTTTACCCATTCCTACAAATTGAGCGCCTTGACCGGGAAATACAAATGCTTTCATATTTTTATTATTTAATTGATTTTTAATTGCGGGTGCAAAGTTACGTATTTTTATGATACAACCGCACAAAAAGTACACATTTGTGCAACGGTGTCCGGAAAATGCCATAAAGGGCCGTTGCCATGGCCGATATTCAATTCTTTTCCTGCGATAATGGCTTGAGTGATATATGTTTTCGCATGCTGGATAGATTCTCGCATGGGATAGCCTTTGGCAAGATAGGTGGCAATAGCAGAAGAGAGGGTGCATCCCGTTCCATGCAGATTATGGCTTTCTATTTTTTTCTCCTCATATATATGGTAGATAAATTCGGACGTATGCAAAAGGTCGCACATATTATCTCCTTCCAGATGCCCGCCTTTTAATAAGATATTAGTCTGATAATCATCCGTTAGCATTTTGGCAGCAGCTTGCATATCCTGAATGTTGTGAATACTTTTACCTGTAAGTACTTTTGCTTCATCAATATTAGGGGTGATTAATGTGACAAGCGGTAAAAGTTCTTTTTTGATTTCTTCTATCGCTTCATCTGTCATAAGTTTCCTTCCGCTGGTAGACACCATTACCGGATCGTAAACGACGTATGCAGGCGAATATTTTTGTAGACAGTCGGAAATTACACGAACGATCTGAATGTCATTTATCATTCCTATTTTGATGGCAACCGGTTGCAGGTCGTCCATCACGGCTTCTATTTGTCCACGAACCATATCCGGAGAAATGGACTGTACGGCACGTACCCCCAGTGTGTTTTGTACGGTGATAGCAGTGATGGCCGATGCTGCATAGCCTCCTAAAGCCGAGATTGTTTTTATGTCTGCCTGAATACCTGCGCCTCCCGAACAATCGGAGCCGGCAATGGATAAAATGACTGGATGACGTTCCATTTTAGATTTTTTAATATTTACCCGACAAAGATAGGATAAAAAACGATAAGGTACAAAATGACATATCGTTTAAAATACAATAAGTACCTTTCCGGGTATCTGTTGGAAAAGATATGAAAAGTACTGATAATAAAGCGTCCATCTAGTTTTTGTACTTTATACAATTACTCACCCGTGGAAATACTAAAATACATATTGTAATTCGTAAGATAACACTAACTATTCATATTGTAGAATGTATGATATGTATTTATATGAAAAACAATGTTTTATAGCATAGTTCTTATTTTTGTTTTGATGGTTTTTAGCCTCTATATTTGCATCGTCTTAAAGAAATAGATATGCAAAATTTACAGAAAAATACACCTTTAGCAAACAATCATATATCAGTAGACTGTGTAGTGATTGGTTTTGACGGAGAACAACTGAAAGTGTTGCTTGTAAAACGTGCAGGTGAGGATAATGGAGAAGTATATCATGATATGAAACTTCCCGGAAGTCTTATCTATATGGATGAAGCTCTGGATGAAGCTGCACAACGAGTTTTGTATGAACTGACAGGACTTAAAAATGTGAATCTGATGCAGTTTAAAGCATTTGGTTCTAAAAACAGAACGAGTAATCCGAAAGATGTACGTTGGTTGGAAAGAGCTATGCAGTCAAAAGTGGAGCGTATTGTTACCATTGCATATTTGTCGATGGTGAAGATAGATCGTACGTTGGATAAGAATCTGGACGATCACCAGGCTTGCTGGGTCGCTTTGAAAGACGTGAAAACACTGGCTTTCGACCATAATCTGATTATAAAGGAGGCAATGACTTATATTCGTCAGTTCGTAGAATTTAATCCTTCCATGTTGTTCGAACTGCTTCCGCGTAAATTTACAGCCGCACAATTAAGGACTCTTTTTGAATTAGTATACGACAAAGCCGTGGATGTGCGTAACTTCCATAAAAAAATAGCAATGATGGAATATGTAGTTCCTTTGGAAGAAAAACAACAAGGAGTGGCTCACCGTGCTGCCCGTTATTATAAATTTGATAAGAAGATATATAATAAGGTAAGAAGGTAAACCCTATTCAAGTATTAAGTATCAAGTAGTAAGTATTAGGCGTTGAATGTTAAAGTATTAATTGTCGGACATTGAGCGTAAATCGTAAATAGTAAATCGTTTAATCGTAAATAAAATTATGTTTCTATTAGGTTATGACATAGGTAGCTCGTCTGTAAAAGCGAGTTTGGTAAATGCGGA
>ENA-OWYH01000809-OWYH01000809.1-human-gut-metagenome-genome-assembly--contig:-NODE-809-length-10839-cov-5.533105_pt1 | contig 10839 bp, 8 predicted proteins | sample MGYA00249746_ERZ652078 | MGnify/ENA primary metagenome ERZ652078 (study PRJEB26925, sample SAMN05827095) | human gut metagenome | biome: ENVO:2100002; feature: ENVO:00000062; material: ENVO:00002003... | reverse complement strand
GACTAGTCGTCGGCAGCGTCAGATGTGTATAAGAGACAGGCATAATAGCATGCATAATACAGCCTGTTAATAGCAGCATTATAGAATGACTCACGTATCATAACCTCAGCCTCTCTCAATGTTTCATAAGCACGTTGTATCCGATAAGCGACCAGTGCTTTCTTACTTTCCTTATCTAGAATTTCTTTCATAAGACAATACCTTCGTTTATCACATTTACATAAAAAGGTGTTTTAAAAGGCCGGTTCTCCCAAAATTTCTTCAAAACAACTATCGGGCTAATACTAACACCTGTTTTCAATTCCAATTCATATAAAGGTAATGTGATAGCTTCTTCTTTAGCCAATGTCATTTTGTCACCTTCCACTAAAATGAGTAAATCAACATCACTATCATGCCTGGCATCCCCACGCGCCTCAGAGCCATATAAAATAGCCTGCGCATTGGGAGCAACACGTTTTAATGTTTCACGAATAGCTTCTATAATCTCTGGTCTCTTCATTTCTTACTCTTTCTAAATGCATGAATGAATCAAACTTACTACATTACAAAGATACATTTTTCTATCTAAACAACATCACATCTTACATGAAAGTTCGCCATAAAATCATTTAAAGTAGGTTTCCGTTCTCTGTTCAATCTGCTCTGTTCAATCGGATTTGCAATCCGATTGCTTGAGTATCAGGATTTGTAATCCGCTCCTTAACCTCTACCTTCCTAAACCAAAATCACCTCTAGCAGTCCTTTATCACCCGCATAACTCACCGCCGAACTATATAAATAATCTTCCTGTCGTGCAACAATCTCCTGCTTCACCGGATTATTATGAATATAATTCAATTTTTGCAGAAAGAAGTCATGCAAATAAATTAATTCGGGATGATTACCTTCTTGCCAAAAACGATACTTAGATATTTTTTTGTCATTAGCTCCGGCAAAGCGAAAACGATCCAACATCCATTCGCGACGACTTTCTTGAGGATCTGTTTCGAGTTCTGCCATAATACGTTTACTAGTGAACTTTTTAAAATCTCGAAGGATATCCGAAGCTGTTGCTTCTGTTCCGGAACTGACAATCATGTGCAAATGGTTACTCATTAATACCCAGGCATAAATTCTTAAGCCTTTTTTCTCCTGACAATAGGCTAGTGACTCCAGAATTATATGCTTGTATTTAGGACGGGTAAAGATATCTATCCAATCGACAACGGTAGAAGTAACAAAATATAATTCATCTAAAACTCGATTCGCAGTATCCATTGATATACTAATTTGATTAGAGAGGATAAATGTACGATTAAAATCGAAAGAGACAAAGGTTTTTAAACGATCGGACACGACAAGCGGACTAAAAATCCTGATACAAAAGACCAGCGGATTATAAATCCGCTGGAACCTTCTTATATATCTGCTGCGTAAGCGCGTAATGGTAGAACATTCTACAATTATTCACTGATTTTGCGGGCTTTTCTCTTCTGTCGCATCTATTCATTAAACAATAGTCGAATATTTATCCAAAGCCTTTCTCAAAGTTCTTTCCGAAACCGGTTTAGTCACAAAATCATTGCATCCCATCTCCAAAGCCAATTCTTTATCCGTTTCAAAAGCATAAGCCGTCAAAGCAATAATAGGAACCTCTTTGGAATAAGAACGAATGATATGCGTTGCTTCCAATCCATCCATGCGTGGCATTTTTATATCCATCAGAATTAAGTCCGGTTGATACTGCTTATACATTTCAATGGCTTCCACCCCATCCTTAGCCCAAAGCAATGTATATTCCCTGCCGATCAGATTCTTCAGCAGGATGAAATTACTTTCTACATCTTCCGCTACCAAAATCTTTTTGATCTGTTGCACACGATTTACAGTATTTCCTTTAGATTCCGTCTTTGACATTTTAAAGATTTCGCCGAGTTCTCCGGCTTCTTCATAAGGAATCGTGAAATAGAACGTAGAGCCTTTACCCAATTCAGAAGTCACCCCTATTTCTCCACCGATCTTTTCGATAATCATCTGACAGATAGATAGCCCTAATCCTGTGCCTTGAGCAAAAGAGTTCAGTTTGACAAAACGCTCGAAGACATGGTCTACTTTTTCCGGCTCTATTCCTATTCCTGTATCCTTCACATATACACGAATATTTTTATCCGTCCGCTCAAAACCCAAACGAATCTCTCCTGCATACGTAAATTTACTCGCATTAGTCAGGAAATTCGTTATCACCTGCATGATACGGTTCTGATCTCCCTCAATGAATAAATTCTCATCCTCATTATCAAAAACAAGAGTTACCCCTTCTTTCACACGTTCTTTATGAACAGCATAAATTGTCCGGCAAACTTCTCCCAGATTCATTGGACGCTTGATATATTCCAGTGTCCCGGCTTCTATCTTCGATAAATCCAGAATATCATTAATCAGTTGCAACAAAATATCCGAATTCTGATTGATAATACCCGAATAGAGCTTTTTCTCTTCAGCAGTTTCGGCAGCAGGCAATAATTGAGAGAATCCTACAATTGCATTCAGTGGTGTCCGGATCTCATGGCTCATATTAGCAAGGAAAGCACTTTTCAATCGGTCGGATTGCTCCGCCTTAATCCTTGCCTTTATCAGTTCCTGCTCAATATTCTGAAGATTAGTAATATCCCAAGAGATACCAATCAGCAACGGTTTGCGTCCTTCCATCGGCACAAGCGCCTTTAATGTCTGTACAATACGCGCTTTCCCAGTGGCGGAAAGATACGTTTCCTGCATATCAATACGCTTATGGGTCTGAAGTAATTCCAAATCATCCTTACGGAATTTCTCTGCGTCTCCATGACTCGGAAATACTTCATAGTCCGTATGTCCGATCGCTTTAGACGCCGGGATACCTGAATGGTCGGCAAATGCTTTGTTCCAATACAAATACCTAAAATCATTTTCCGGGTCTTTCACAAACAAATAGACTGGGATATTATTCAAAATACCATCCAGCAATAGATTTAGTTCGCGAAGTTCATCCTGTTTCTTTATAACATCAGTAATATCCTGTGTAAAGAACCAAGTCAGTTCTTCATTATTCTCACGAATCAGAAATGTAGATACTTGATGCATCCGCTCTTTATCTTCACCTTTCCGCATATAGGCAGCACGATAAGCAAAAGTGCCATCATTGTCACGTATTTCCTGAAGACGTCTTTCCCACGCCTCCTTTGTTGTCATAGAGACAGGCAGATCATATATCTTTTGGATACCCATCTGTTGGGTAACTCCGTATTCTTCTATAAATTGCTTATTTGCATAAACCAATGTCCCGTCTTCCGATACGGCAAGAATGCTGTCACTCACTTTATCGAGTACACTCTTGAAAACCTCCAGTTGCCTTTGCGTGGTCACCCGCTCCGTTATATCACGACACATAATCAATACATACTCCTCATCCAACGGAAAGATACGATTTTCGTAATGATGATGTTCACCATTAAAATCCAATTCATGATGGGCGGTTGAAACAGCTCCCGTGCTGACAGCCTGACGCATATTGGAGTGAATATTCTGATATGCTTCCGGTGGAACCATTTCCCGCATATACATTCCCTTAAAATCTTTGTTTGATATTCCGACATGATTGGTTTCTTCATTGGAAACAACTTCAATGCCTACTTCGTTCTGATTGAAGACAGTCAGCATATCCGGCAAAGAGTCCAGAATCCTGACAGCATATTTTTCTTTGAAACTAACGGGACGATTACTTATATTCTCATTCCTAAGAATAGAAAGCTCCTTTTTGAGCTGCTCATTTTCTTTCTTTAGCGCTTCCAGCTGTTCTAATAGTGCTTTTTGGTTTTGTTCGGTGTTCATGATATATCAGAATAAATGCATACTTATCTGCCAAAAGTAAATATTTTTTTGAAGATAAGTACGCAAAAGCTAGTTTTTTTTTGAAAATCATTCAATTACCATGATCCGGTCGTTCAATCCCACCTTCATGCCATCTTCCACAAATACCTCTTTGACTACTCCATCCGTCACCGAACGTATCTCATTCTCCATCTTCATTGCCACCAATACGCAAAGCGGATCGCCACGTTTCACACGGTCTCCTTTCTTTACATACGTCTTCAGTATTACTCCCGGCATCGGTGCCTGTACTACCTGACGTCCCACAGACTCGGCAGCAGTGCGGGCATTATGTATCTTCTCCATTTCTCCCTGCAATTCAATCTGATAAAGCTCCCCTTTATTCATGATTGTATATGAATTATTGGAAGAGGGAGAAATCTGCACTCCATGCGAGTGGTGATCGATGATGATCGAATGGATAGAGTCCCCACCCATGTTATAATCGACCTCATATATTTTGCCATTGACTGCAATCTTCTTGATTGGTCCGTCCTCCAGTATTTCCACCTTATATTCACTATCCGGCATGTCCTGGAGCTTGGCGTAATATGTAGCTAATGTTGTACCCATAATCTGTTCTGTTATTTTTTAGTGTCAAATCAATAATTATTAGCAGTCATCTGCAACTTACCATAATACTTCCAGAGTGATTCGCCTACTACCGGAAGCGTTGTGGCACGGGAAGCCGCTTCTTTCTCCCGCTCGTAGTGTCTCACTGCGGCAGCAATGACAGCCACTGTCGGATCGGTATTCTGACGGCGTTTCAGGTCTTCCTTATCGAAGCGCGTATCAATAAACGTTGTATCATATTCGCCTTTCAGGAAAGCTGCATTCTTCAATACACGTTGATGGAAAGGAATTGTTGTTTTAATTCCCAAAATCTTGTACTCGCGCAAAGCACGTGCCATATTGGATATGGCAGAAGCACGGGTACGTCCCCAACAACAGAGTTTCGCAATCATCGGGTCATAATGCAGAGAGACTTCGAATCCGGCATAAGCGGCACTGTCAAGACGCAGGTTACGCCCTTCGGGAGCTTCACGAACAGTAATCACCCCAGGAGAAGGCATGAAGTTATTCTCCGGATCTTCCGCATAAATACGACATTCGATAGCTGCTCCGCTAAACTGAATATCATCCTGTTTATAAGGCAACGGATTTCCGGCGGCAACTGTTATCATATCCCGAACCAGGTCAACTCCCGTACATTCCTCCGTCACAGGATGTTCCACCTGCAAACGGGTATTCATCTCGAGGAAGTAGAAGTTTTGGTCTTTATCCATCATAAACTCCAATGTCCCGGCACTGTAATATCCTATTTTCTTACAGGCTTCCACAGCAACCTTCAACATCTTCTTTCTCGTCTCTTCTTTCACAAAAGGAGAAGGACTTTCCTCTATCACTTTTTGGTTACGACGCTGAATGGAACATTCACGTTCGTAAAGATGGACCACATTGCCATATTTATCTCCCATGATCTGAACTTCGATATGATGGGGATTTTCGATGTATTTCTCAATATATACCGCATCATTGCCAAAAGAAGTCCCTGCTTCGGATTGCGACAAACGAAGAGCCGTTTCCACTTCTTCTTCCGTACGTACCAAGCGCATTCCTTTTCCTCCACCTCCGGCAAGTGCTTTCAGCATAATGGGATAACCCACTTCATTGGCCACTTTCTTCACTTCATCAATCCCCTGCACAGGTGTCTCGGTTCCGGGAACAATGGGTAATCCTGCTTCACGCATAATCTTACGGGCTTCTGTCTTGATTCCCATTTTGGAAATAATGTCCGCACTCGGTCCGATAAAAATCACTCCTTCTTCTTCACAACGACGGGCAAAATCCGCATTCTCCGACAAGAAACCATATCCCGGATGAATAGCGGCTCCGGTCTTTTTGGCAATGGATAATATCAATTCCGGCTTCAGGTAGGAAGTATCTTCAGGCGATTCGGAGATGCAATAGGCTTCTTCCGCATAACGCACGTGCAAAGCTCCTCGGTCTACATGGGTATAAACAGCCACCGTCGAGATATTCATCACCCGACAGGTACGGAAGATTCGCATCGCTATTTCACCGCGGTTGGCTACTAATATTTTCTTTATCATAATCTTTTTATTCTTTTAATGAACACTCTCCATTCTCAACTCTCCACTCTCAACTTATTAAAGCGGAAGATTCGAATGTTTCTTAGGAGGATTCGACTGCCGTTTGTTGGCAAGCATCTCGAAACTTCGAATCAACCGCAAACGGGTTACTGCCGGATCGATTACTTCATCCACATATCCCAGTTCCGCCGCCCGGTAAGGATTGGCAAACTTTCCGCGATAATCATCCTGAAGTTCTTTCCGTTTCTCTTCGGGTTTCTCGGCTTTATCTATTTCCTTACGGAAAAGGATATTCACAGCTCCATCCGGTCCCATCACTGCTATTTCGGCAGTAGGAAAAGCAAGATTGACATCTCCGCGGATATGCTTGGAGCTCATCACATCATAAGCGCCACCGTATGCTTTGCGGGTGATAACCGTAACTTTCGGCACTGTAGCCTCACAATAAGCATAAAGCAATTTTGCCCCGTTACGGATAATTCCGCCATATTCCTGATCGATTCCCGGAAGGAATCCCGGCACATCTACCAATGTCAGTAAAGGGATATTGAAAGCATCGCAGAAGCGGACAAAACGGGCAGCTTTGACAGATGCGTTAATATCCAGTGTACCAGCAAGTACCAATGGCTGATTAGCCACCACTCCCACTGTTTTTCCATTCAGCCGGATATAGCCGGTCACAATATTCGCTGCATATTCTGCCTGAAGTTCGAAGAAACTATTATCATCAGCCACTGCTTCAATCATTTCTTTTATATTATACGGCTGATTCGGATTGGTTGGAATCAAATTAGCCAGTTCCGGAGTCAGACGGGTCGGCGAATCGTTTGTAGCTACAAACGGAGGCTCTTCCATATTATTTCCCGGCAGATAGGAAATCAATTCACGAATATAATTAATACACTCAATATCATTCTCCGCAGAAAGATGGGCTACACCGGACTTTGTCATGTGTACGCCTACTCCGCCGAGTTCCTCTTTAGTGACTTCTTCCTGTGTCACACTTCTCACCACATCCGGTCCTGTAATAAACATATAACCGGAATTTTTCACCATCAGGATAAAATCTGTCAATGCAGGAGAATAAACCGCACCTCCGGCACATGGGCCCATGATCGCGCTAATCTGTGGAATCACTCCGGATGCCATAGAGTTGCGCAGGAATATCTCGGCATATCCGGCCAAAGAACGTACCCCTTCCTGAATTCGTGCACCGCCCGAGTCATTCAATCCGATGATGGGTGCTCCCATTTGCATAGCCATGTCCATCACTTTACAAATTTTCTTAGCGTGCGTTTCCGAAAGAGCTCCACCAAATACGGTGAAATCCTGTGCAAAGACATAGACCAGGCGCTTGCCAATCATACCGTATCCCGTCACTACCCCGTCTCCGGCAAATTTCTGCTTTTCCATACCAAAATCGGTACACCGATGGGTTACCAACTTATCCAGTTCGATAAACGAACCTTTCTCCAATAATAAATCGATGCGTTCACGGGCGGTCAGTTTGCCCACAGAATGTTGTTTTTCAATGCGAGCGTCTCCGCCGCCTTTTTCTGCTTTCCTGTTCAGTTCTTCCAGGTTGTTAATAAGCTCTTTCATAGGCTGTAGTTATTAAAGTTGTATGTGTGTGTGTAAAAATAAACAGTAATAAATGAAATCATTGTCATATTGATTACACAAAGGTACTTTTATATAATGAACGCATCATGCGTGGAAATTGTTAGCATTTATGCCTTAAAACATCTTTATCCATTTATTTAGGGAGCTTTTTTTTGCAGGTTGCGACAACAAACTTCCCCGCTTTTCTGTTTATCGCTTATCATTTTTAATAAAACCTATACCGTTGTCAACTTCGATGTTGAACAAGGCCGCATCATTATCCGGGAAAATCCGAAATACCTTAGTCTGAACGAAATGTATCAGGTAGCCAACAGCTATCCGAAAGGCAGCAAAGCTAGGTAACGAAGCTGCGCTGGCCAACTTAAAACAATTACAACAAATTTTAAGTGTGAAGATGAAATAAACAGAAAAATCTATTTATTCAACCGACCAAAGTGGGGCGTTCGTTTGTTATATCAATAATAAACGACGTTCCACTTTTTAAATCTGATAATTATGACCTTGATCCTTGCTATTATTCCGGTGTTACTGTTGATTATATTAATGGCATTCTTTAAAATGCCGGGTGACAAAAGTAGTATCATTTCTCTGATCGTGACGATGCTGATTGCTATTTTCGGCTTCGCTTTTTCAGTAGACAATCTGTTTTACTCCTTTTTATATGGGGCGTTAAAAGCCGTCTCTCCTATCTTAATCATTATCCTGATGGCTATTTTCAGTTACAACGTATTGTTGAAAACAGAAAAGATGGAGATTATCAAACAGCAATTCGCTTCTATTTCTACCGATAAAAGTATCCAGGTGTTATTACTGACTTGGGGATTCGGCGGATTACTGGAAGCGATGGCCGGCTTTGGGACAGCAGTTGCCATTCCGGCAGCCATTCTTATCAGTCTGGGATTTAAGCCTATCTTTTCGGCAACTGTAAGTTTGATTGCCAACAGTGTAGCCACCGCTTTCGGAGCGATCGGAACTCCGGTGTTGGTACTAGCCAAAGAAACGAATTTGGATGTATTGCATCTTAGCACGAATGTCGTATTGCAGTTATCCGTTTTGATGTTCCTGATTCCGCTGGTTTTGCTTTTCCTTACTGACTCCAAACTTAAATCGCTTCCCAAAAATATATTTCTTGCCTTATTAGTAGGCGGAGTTTCTTTAGTCAGCCAGTATCTGGCTGCCAAGTATATGGGTGCTGAATCTCCGGCCATTATCGGCAGTATTCTTTCGATTATCGTGATTGTTCTTTATGGAAAACTGACTGCCTCTAAAGAAGAGAAAGCACGGAAAAGCCATCTGAAAACAAAAGATATACTGAATGCATGGAGCATCTATTTGCTGATTCTATTTTTAATCATTCTGACCAGTCCCCTCTTCCCGGAATTGCGTCATACATTAGAGAATAACTGGATAACCCGAATCAGTTTGCCCATCAATGCTTCCACCGTCAATTATACCATTTCCTGGCTAACTCATGCCGGGGTATTGCTTTTCATCGGAACTTTTATCGGTGGATTGATTCAAGGAGCTAAAGTAAAAGACCTGTTCATCGTTCTTTGGAATACAGTGAAGCAATTAAAGAAAACATTCATCACAGTGATCTGCCTTGTGGGATTATCCACAATTATGGATAGTGCCGGAATGATTGCTGTAATTGCCACGGCACTGGCTACGGCTACGGGAAGTTTGTATCCACTGTTTGCTCCGGTCATCGGTTGTCTGGGAACGTTTATCACCGGAAGCGACACCTCTTCCAATATTCTTTTCGGAAAGTTGCAAGCAAGTGTTGCAGGGCAAATTCATGTCAGCCCGGATTGGCTGTCCGCTGCAAATACAGTAGGTGCTACAGGTGGTAAGATTATCTCTCCGCAAAGTATTGCCATTGCTACTTCTGCGGGAAACCAACAGGGAAAAGAAGGTGAAATACTGAAAGCGGCTATTCCTTATGCGTTGGTGTATGTGGCGATTACCGGAATTATTGTTTATATTTTCAGTTGATTACCCCAAAGATATCTCTAATAAGTTTACGATGTCTTTACCCTCACACCCTCTCCCTATTAGCTCAAACCGCTTATTCATCATGGTTACAGGTGGGAGGGTAAACGGTTACTTTCAACCTGCCTCGTAATTACTCATTGGAAAATTTCCGGTTAACAGTAGTTCCACTTTGTTTCATTACTTGGGACAAAGTGTTTCACACCGAGAAACGAACTGTTTCAAGGCTTGAAACATATTTTGAAACTATTCGGTCATTATTTGTATAAGTTCTATAAGTTACTTATACCACATGATATACCACTTCATGCGCTTCCGTCAGTTGAGGAACCTCCAGTTTATCCAACATCTTATCCAATACAGATTCAGGAAGTGCATATTCCCTGCTTTTATTTTGTTGACGCCAAGTGTGATAGGGCTGTTCCAGATAGACTATCTTCACTTTTGCACCATAATCAACAAACAAATCAATCAGTTGGGCACGCATCTGACGAGTTATGTTAGTAGCATTCCAAACAAAATCCTGTCCTTTGCGAAGATACGTCCTGGCTTCTTCCTTCGCCATTTGCACTACCCGTCCATTCGCCGACTTATCCGTGGGACTCAATTTGTACTTTCGACGAATGGCATCCAAACTCACCACCGGCATATCCATGCCAGCAGACTGAATATAATAGTCTTTCCCCATTCCCGGAAGTCCTGACAACATCGTCACTTCACATTTAAACTGTTCGTGAGGGATATAATCAATATAACTGTCTTCTGCATGGAAGTAATGAAAGCGTGCATAATCTGTGGCAAACTCTCTCGGTTTACTCCAACAATCTTGTTCACGGCAGAAAATCTCAAACAGTTCCACAGCTTCCAACAACCCATTCTTATCTTCACAAATACGTCCTCTGACGTCAGCTTCAGCCAACATTTTCAGTAATGAAGTATCTACCCGTAAAGAAGCTTCACAGAGTTTCTTTACAGAATCCGACTTCTCCATCAGCCAAACAGGCAATCCGTGATACCGGACTAAAGACGCAATCTGCTCCCGGATATGGAACGGAGCAGGACAATCCCGGTATAAAATAGTACGGGCAGTGTACTCTCCTTTTCTGGCGTGCCCTTTAGCAGATACCCGTCCCTCTCCTTCATCCACGGAAGTCGAACGTTTTTCAACATCATGTAACCTGTCTCTTATACACATCTCCGAGCCCACGAGACCGATCAGTAT
>ENA-OWYH01000808-OWYH01000808.1-human-gut-metagenome-genome-assembly--contig:-NODE-808-length-10851-cov-4.035013_pt1 | contig 10851 bp, 8 predicted proteins | sample MGYA00249746_ERZ652078 | MGnify/ENA primary metagenome ERZ652078 (study PRJEB26925, sample SAMN05827095) | human gut metagenome | biome: ENVO:2100002; feature: ENVO:00000062; material: ENVO:00002003... | reverse complement strand
ACAGCAAGGACGCCCGCCGGGCCGCCGCTGAGATCCAGAGGGAGGCGGAGCGCCTGGCAGCGGAGGGCATCGACGAGGACTATTACCAGCGGGTGCGCCGGGCGTCCTTCGGCTCCAACCTCCGGGGGCTGAACTCCTTTGAGAACATCGCCGTCTCCTTGACGGAAGGGTACTTCCACGGCTACGACCCCTTCCGCTTCCCCCAGGTGTTCGACTCCATCACCAAAGAGGATGTGGCCGCCTTCCTGCGCCGCAATCTGACCGCGGAGCGGGCTGTGCTCAGCGAAATCGTGCCCAGGGAGAACTGAATCCAAGACAGAGAAAGAGGGGGAACCCCATTTGAGAGCATTACAGGATATGCCCATCAGCTTTCCCGGCCTGTTCGGGGACTGGTCCTTCAATCCCGACCCTATCGCCGTCCATATCGGCCATGGGATCTACTGGTACGGCATCATTTTGGCCATCGGCCTGCTGGCGGGCCTGGTGCTGTGCATGAAGCAGGCCAAGCGCTACGGCCTGACAGATGACAATGTGCTGGATATGGTGCTGTGGGCGGTGCCCAGCTGCATCATCGGCGCCCGCCTTTACTATGTGATCTTCTATCTGGACCTCTACCGCAACGCCGATGGCAGCTTAAACTGGGGCGAGATGGTGGCGGTCTGGGACGGCGGCCTAGCCATCTACGGCGCGGTGATTGCCGGGGCCATCGTGGCATTTTTCTACACCCGGCACAAGAAGATCAAGATGGGCGCCATGACGGACCTGGCGGTGATGGGCCTGCTGCTGGCGTTCGGCGTGATGCATCCCAATGCGGTCATCATGCTGCTGATTCCGCCTATTCCGATGAAGGCCAAGTGGTTCGTCATCATCTATGCCGTCATCGAGCTGTTCCTCGGATGGAGGGGCGTGGGCAACGTGGCCCATTTCGCCCATGTGGGCGGCATGCTGTGGGGATTCCTGCTGCTGCATTGGTGGAAACGCCGGGGAACGATCCGTTTTTAGACGATGGCTCCCGATTACTATAACGGATACGGGGGAGGCCCTTCGGGGAAACGGCGCCGCAGTCTCGTCATGCGGCTCGTCGACCTGGCGCTGACGCTCGTGACGCTGGCCGTGGGCGCGACGATGGTTCTCACCTATTTCGTCCCCTATGTCGATCCGGGCAGCGTGTGGTTCTTTCCCGTGCTGGGGCTGGCCGCTCCGGCGGTCTACGTCGCGTCGGTCGTGCTGACGCTCTACTGGATCATCCGCTGGCGCTGGGTGTGCGCCGGGGCGATGCTGGTCGTCGTCGTGGCGGGGCTTTTCAAGGTCTCGCTCTTCTGGCGTCCCGAAATCCGCCGCAGCTATGCCACGGAGACGGCCTTCGACCGCGCTGCTGTCAAGGTTATGAGCTACAACGTGCGCAGTTTCTACGGCGAGGACGGCCGGAGCAGCGTCGACGACATCCTGCGCCTGATCGAGGAGCAGGCTCCGGACCTGATCTGCCTCCAGGAGTTCAATGCCCGCCTCGCGGAGCAGTCCGAGGAGTTTTCGCTGCTGGGCGAGAAGTACGAGATTGCGCACTTCGGACGCACGCAGGCTCCGGATTCGGTCTATGGCTCGACGCTGACCATCTTGAGCAAATACCGCATCCTGCGTTCGGACACCGTGCTGACGCCTTCGTCTTCGGTCTGGGCCGACGTGATTGTGGGCGAGGACACCGTGCGGGTTTTCAACAACCACCTGCGCTCGACGGCCATCAACGCTTCGGACAACCAGTTCATCACCAGCCATCAGTTTCTCTCGGACACGGCGCGCGAGACCAAAATCCGCAGTATCGTGACCCGTTTGCGCGAGAATAGCGTGCTTCGGGCCGCGCAGGTCGACAGTATCGCGCAGGTTGTGGGTGCGACGCGCACGCGGCGGATCGTCTGCGGCGATTTCAACGATACGCCCATGTCGTATGTCTACCGCACGATGGCGCGGGGGCTGCGCGACGCCTTCCGTGAGTGCGGGTCGGGCTATTCGCATACGTTCCGCGGTTTCTACAACACGCTGCGCATCGACTACGTGTTGAGCGGCGGTTTCGAACCGCTCTCCTACGAGGTGCTTCCGGTCGACTATTCGGACCACCATCCCGTCGTCGTGCGGCTTCGGAAAAGTTCCTGACGAATTACCCGGAAAACGGGATGCCCCGGCGGAGACACTCTTTCCGCCGGTTTTAATTTGCCGGCAGGTGTTGTCCGGAACGATTTTTTTGCTATCTTGTGGAAAAATTCAGCCAATCGTTCGCCATGATCCGATCCCTTCCGCTCGTAAGGAGAACGCTTCTCCTCTCCGTATGTGGGCTGTTCCTTTTCTCCGGCCGGCTTTTTGCCGGAAATCCGTTGCTGATGCCTTCCGAAGCCCCTTACGGGGCGCCCCGCTTCGACCGTATCCATGCCGCCGACATCATGCCCGCCATTGAGGAGGGCATCCGCGCCTACAAGGCCGGGATTGCGAAAATCAGGGCGCTGGACCCCGCGGAGGCGACTTTCGAAAACGTCGTCGTGCCGCTCGACTGTGCCGACAGCCTGCTGGACGTTCCGCGCGCGGTGCTGGGTTACCTGAAATCGAATTTCGGAGGCGACTCCGTCATCCGGATCTCTCTGGAATCCGCGCAGCTGACCGGAGAGGCATACGACGCCGTGACGCTCGACACGGCGATCTTCCGCCTGGTGAAGGCCGTCTACGACCGGCGCGATGCGGCCGGGCTGGATTCGCTCCAGCTGCGGACGCTCGGCAAGGTCTACCGGAGCTACATCCGCGGCGGGGCGCTCTGCACGCCCGGGCAGAAGGTGCGGCTCAAGGAGCTGAACCGCGAGATTTCGCTCAAACGCATCCGCCACGGGCAGAACATCACGCAGGCGACCCAGGAGTTCGTCCTGTACGTGCAGGACAGCAGCCTGCTCGACGGGCTTGCGGGGACGACCCGGCAGCGTTTCGCCCGCAATGCGGCCCGGCAGGGGCATCAGGGCGTCTGGGCCGTCGGGTTCACGAACGGCGACTATGCGTCGGTCATGGCTTCGGCCACGAACCGCGATCTGCGCAGGAGACTCTACGAGGCCTACACCTCGCGCTGCATGGACGGGAAGTACGACAACCGCCAGTTGTCGGTCGACATCGTCAACCTGCGTCTCGAACGGGCCCGGATGCTGGGATACGAGAACTATGCCGCCTACACGCTGGAGACGAACATGGCCGGGACGCCCGAAAAGGTCCGCGAACTGCTGCTGCCGCTCAAGGACGCTGCCGCGGGGAAAGGACGTGCGGAGCGTGCCGAACTGGAGGCTTTCGCCGTGAAATACGAGCGGGATTCGGCCTTCCGGCTGGAACCGTGGGACGTGGCCTTCTATTCGGGCAAGCTGCGCAAGGCGAAATTCGGGTCCGAACTGGGGCGCATGCGCAACTACCTGCTTTTCGACAATGTGCTCAACGACGGCGTTTTCTATGTGGCCAACCGTCTTTTCGGAATCACGCTGACGCAGCGCACGGACATTCCCGTTTTCCACCCCGACGTGCTGACCTTCGAGGCGAAAGACGCCGAAGGCCGCCCCCTCGGACTGCTTTATCTGGATTGCTTCGTCCGCAAGGGCAAACGCGGCGGCGCGTGGTGCTCGCGCCTGCGCGGGTATTCGTGCGCCGGAGAGCGGGAGGTGCTGCCGCTGGTGACCATCAGCTGCAACTTCTCGCGTGCGGCCGAAGGCAGGCCGAAGCTGCTGTCGACCTCCGAGGTCAAGACCCTCTTCCACGAATTCGGACACGCTCTGGCGGGTTTCCTCTCGCGCGGGCCGTATCCACAGGTGACGGGCAGCTTCCCGCGCGACATGGTCGAACTGCCCTCGCAGTTGAACGAGCATTGGGCCTGGGAGCCGGAGGTGATGAAACACTACGCCCGCGATTACAAGACGGGGCGTCCGATTCCCGATGCGCTGATCGCGAAGTTCAAGGAGTCGGAGAACTTCCTGAAGGGGCTTTACCTGACCGATTTCTATGCCACCGCGCTGCTCGACCTCGAATGGCACACCGTGCTGCGGCCGGTCGAAGGGTGCGACGTGGTGGCTTTCGAACGGGTGTTCCTGAAACGTTACGACTTCCCGGAGCATACCGCTTTACGCTTCCGGACGACCTATTACAACCACATCTTCGCCAGCAGTTACCCCGCGCAGTACTACTCCTACACGTGGTCGGCGGTGCTGGACACCGATGCCTTCGCGGCATTCACCGGCACGGGCGATATTTTCGATTCCGAAACCGCGCGCCGTTACCGCCGCCATATCCTGACCGAAGCGGGCTATGACGAGCCGCTGGCGCAGTACGTGCGTTTCCGCGGCGCCGTGCCCGACGTGAAGCCCCTGATGCGCCGTTACGGGCTGGCGGAATAGCGGCCCGGCGGAATGAACAGCCCCGGCTCATCGGGCCGGGGCTGTTCCGTTCGGTCACTCTCCGATCTTCTTGCGCGGGTGGACCATGTTTTCGGGTTGCAGCACCTTGTGCAACTCCTCTTCGCTCATCAGCTTATGCTCGAGTACGAGGTCGTAGATGCCCTTGCCGGTTTTGAGGGCCTCCTTGGCCAGCATGCTCGACGTTTCGTAGCCCAGATAGGGGTTGAGCGCAGTCACCAGCCCGATGCTGTTAAAGACCATCCGGCGGCAGACCTCCTCGTTGGCCGTGATGCCGGCGATGCACTTCTCGCGCAGCGTGTTCATGGCGTTGATCAGCATTTCGATGCTCTCGAACAGGCAGTGGACGATGATCGGCTCCATGACGTTCAGTTCGAGCTGTCCGGCTTCCGATGCGATCGTCACGGTGAGGTCGTTGCCGATGACGCGGAACGCTACCTGGTTGACGACTTCGGGGATCACGGGGTTGACCTTGCCCGGCATGATCGACGATCCCGGCTGGCGCGGCGGGAGGTTGATCTCGTTCAGCCCGCAGCGGGGACCCGACGAGAGCAGCCGCAGGTCGTTGCAGATTTTCGAGAGTTTCACCGCAAGGCGTTTCTGGGCCGAGGAGTTCATAATGAAGGCGCCCGTGTCGCTCGTGGCCTCGATCATGTTCGACGCCTCGACGAGCGGCAGTCCGGTGATCTCGCGCAGGTAACGGGTGCAAAGCCCGGCGTAGTCGGGGTCGGCGTTGATGCCCGTTCCGATGGCCGTGGCCCCCATGTTGATCTCGAAGAAAAGTTTCATGTTGGCCGTCAGCCGCTCGGTCTCCTCGGTGAGGTTGGCGGCGTAGGCTTCGAACTCCTGTCCGAGGGTCATCGGCACGGCGTCCTGAAGCTGCGTGCGGCCCATCTTGATGATGCCGGAGAACTCCTCGCCCTTGGCGTGGAACGCCGCGATGAGTTCGCGCAGCGAGGCCACCAGTTTCTCGATGCTGCGCACCAGTGCGATCCTCACGGCCGTGGGGTAGGCGTCGTTGGTCGACTGCGAGAGGTTGACGTGGTTGTTGGGGTGGCAGAACTGATATTCGCCCTTTTCATGGCCGAGGAGTTCGAGCGCCCGGTTGGCGATCACCTCGTTGGCGTTCATGTTGGTCGACGTGCCGGCGCCGCCCTGCACCATGTCGACGACGAACTGCTCCTCGAGTTTCCCGGCGCGCAGCTCCTCGCAGGCCCGGATGATCGCGTCGGCGATCGCCGGGTCGAGCAGTCCCAGGTCACGGTTGGCCATCGCGGCGCCCTGCTTGACGTCGGCCAGGGCGCGGATCAGCTCCGGGAAGAAGTTGAGCCGCACGCGGCTGATGTGGAAATTCTCCACCGCGCGCATGGTCTGCACGCCGAAATAATACTCCGCCGGGATTTCCATTTCGCCCAGCAGATCGTGTTCACGACGGGTTTTGCCCGAAAGTCTGATTTCCGTAAAGTCCATGATCGGTATGTTTTTATTAAAGGTACGCAAAAGCAGGGTGGAGTCCAAGCCGAATCGGGTGCGGTCCGGTAAGACGTTCCGACATCAAATATAATGCTTTTTCCGCCACTTTGTCAAAACAAAAAATCTTGTTAACTTTGTATTCGCTCCGCGGGGTCGCAGAATTCGGCGGCGGACGAACGCAGAACCGAAAAACAAATAAAGAATATGATTTTAGACTCTCTGAAAAACAGCGCGCTTTACTACGGCGTAAGCCCGCGCATGAAACAGGCTTTCGAACTGATCGCCTCGACCGACTGGACGACGATGGAACCGGGTATTCACGAACTCGACGGCAAGGACATCTACGTCAACGTCATGGAGCGCGAGCTGAAACAGAAGCCCGACGCCAAACTCGAAATCCACAACGAGTACATCGACATCCAGGTTCTCATCCGGGGCGAGGAGGAGTCCTTCGGCTGGAGCGAGCGCAGGGAGCTCAAGAAGCCGCTGGGCGAATTCAGCGTCGAGAATGACATCCAGCTCTTCGACGACGTGCCGCAGACCTATTACACGATGCGTCCGGGGCAGTTTACGGTGCTTTTCCCCGAGGACGGGCACGCCCCGATGGTGGGCGAGGGCACGGTGCGCAAGATCATCGTCAAGGTGCGCAGGTAGACGCAGTCCATACCTTCCGGGCCGGGATTTCCCGGCCTTTTTTGTGCCCGTCCGGCTGGCCTGCATGGCCGGTCGGGGGCGGAGAACGGCTTCGTCCGACCTCCGGCCGGAAATGAATTGAAAGAAAACCGCCGCGAACTTGCTTGTCTTCCGGATTTGTACTAAATTTGTGGTACGGGTATTTCCGTACGCTATGAAAACATCGGTCTTCATATTCCTCTTTCTGCTGGTCTCCTCCCTCTCGTCCGTCATGGATTCGGGGGCGAAGTCCGGAGTGCCGGCTGCGGCTGCGGTCCGGCAGACGGCGGAATGTTTCCTTGCCGGTTTCAAATACGGGGACTGCGTGGCGACGGAGACCGTCCGGACGGCCGTGCCTTGCCCCGTGCGGTCGCTGCGCAAGCCGGTGGAAGGTCCGCAGCGGGTGTCGGGCGGCGACCGTGACGTCTGCTCCGGGCGGCATTTCCCGCTGGCGCAGGGCTGCTGCACGAAATACGTCGTCTCTTCTTTATTGCGCGGCGGGCAGACCGCCCTGCCTTTCCATCGCGCCGACTACCTCCGGTTCGGCGTTCTGGTCATTTAGCCGTCAAATCCTTTCGCTTTCAAGCGTATGATGCCGTCCGTGCATCGTACGTCGGATTTCCGTGTGCGGACTCCGGGCTGTCGCACCGACGCCGGTGCGGCGAACGACGTTCGGCATGCTTTGCCGCATGCGCAGAATGTTCCGGCACACCCGATGGTAAAACTTTGATGAATGTAAAAAAATGGATTTGATGCATATGATCGGGGAGACGTCGCTGATGATGGGCTTCACGTTTATCGTGGGAATGGCCTTCGCGTACGTACTCAAACTGATGACGTTTTTCTTCTCCCGGCTTAACGGAACGGAGATCTCCGCGCTGTTGAGAAAAGGCCGCATATGGGGCCGCGCCTACCGCATGGACATTGCGCGTACCGACCGCTACATCCGTTCGGTCGCCCGGATCGGCGGGGACGTTTCCGCCGATCCGGATGCGGACCATGCGATGGACGCTCTGGCCGAATACCACCTCGGCACCCCCGGGGATGCCGCACGGCAAGACAGCGAGATGACCCGTTTATACGAGCTGCACCATGGAACGGTTTGATCTTGGCAATATTTTCCAGGGAATCTCGACCCTGCTGCAAGCCGATTCCGCGATCATGTATGCGCGTATCGGGCTGATTCTGTTGGGCATCCTGCTGGTTTACCTGGGGCGCAGGGGCGTGCTCGAACCGCTGGTGATGATTCCGATGGGGCTGGGCATGGCGGCGGTGAACGCCGGGGTGCTGATTTTTCCGGGCGGCATGCACGGCAACCTGTTTCTGGACCCCATGGTCACGGAAACCGACCAGCTGATGAACATTTTGCAGATCGACTTCCTGCAACCGATCTACACCTTCACGTTCAGCAACGGACTGATAGCCTGTCTGATTTTCATGGGCATCGGGACGATGCTCGACATCAATTTCGTGCTGGCGAAGCCCTTGCAGAGCATGTTCCTCGCGCTGTGCGCCGAGCTGGGCACGTTCGCTGTGCTGCCGATCGCCTATTCGATGGGGTTGAGTCCCAGCGACAGCGCCTCGATCGCGATGGTCGGCGGGGCCGACGGGCCGATGGTGCTTTTCACTTCGCTCAACCTCTCGAAGGAGATCTTCGTGCCGATCACCGTCGTCGCCTATCTCTATCTCGGCCTGACCTACGGCGGCTATCCCTACCTGGTGCGGGCGATGGTCCCCAAGCGTCTGCGCGCCATCAAGATGAAACCGGCGAAGAAACCGGTGAAGCAGTACAGCGCCGCGACCAAGATTTCGTTCGCCGTGGTGATGTGCGTGATCCTGTGCCTGCTCTTCCCGGTGGCCGCTCCGCTCTTCTTCTCGCTCTTCATCGGTGTGGTGATCAAGGAGTCGGGACTCAAGCATGTGAACGATTTCATCAGCGGACCGATGCTCTACGGTTCGACGTTTTTCCTGGGAATCCTGCTGGGCGTGCTGTGCGACGCGCACACGCTGCTCGACCCCACGGTGCTCAAACTGCTCGTCCTGGGGATTCTTGCCCTGCTGATTTCGGGCATCGGGGGCATTTTGGGCGGTTACCTCATGTATTTCTTCAAGCGGGGCAATTTCAACCCCGTCATCGGTATCGCCGCCGTCAGCTGCGTGCCCACGACGGCCAAGGTCGCGCAGAAGATCGTCGCGCACGACAACCCCTCGTCGATGATCCTGCCCGACGCGCTGGGAGCCAATATCATGGGCGTCATCACGTCGGCCATCATCGCAGCGATCTACGTGACGGTGGTTCCGATGCTGTGATCTGAAAGAGAACCGGCCCGCTTCCGCGGGCCGGTTTTTTATTTTCCGATGCCGAAGTAGCGGAATCCCGCCGCTTCGACCTCGGGCTTGTCGAAAATGTTGCGGCCGTCGACGACCGCGTCGCCCCGCATCGTCGCGCGCAGCTGTGTCCAGTCGGGCATGCGCAACTCCTTCCATTCGGTCAGGAGGGCCACAGCGTCGACGCCTTCGGCGGCCTCGTACATCGTCTGGGCGTAGCGGATCGGCAGGTCGGCCATCAGGCGGCGGCTTTCGGGCATCGCCACGGGGTCGTAGGCCCGCACCTCGGCTCCGGCATCGAGCAGGCGGCCGATCACCACCGTTGCCGGAGCTTCGCGCATGTCGTCGGTCTCGGGTTTGAAGGCCAGCCCCCAGATTGCGACGACCTTGCCCCGCAGGTCGCCCAACGCGGTCTGCAATTTCTCGAAAACAATCCCTTTCTGCTGCTCGTTGACCCGCTCGACGGCCTCGATGACCTGCATCGTGTAGCCGTGTTCCCGGGCCGTGTGGGCCAGCGCCTTCACGTCCTTCGGGAAGCATGAACCGCCGTAGCCGCAGCCGGGGTAGAGGAACTTGTTGCCGATGCGGGCGTCGGAGCCGATGCCCTTGCGGACCATCTCCACGTCGGCGCCCACGCGGTCGCACAGATTGGCGATCTCGTTCATAAACGAAATGCGCGTCGCGAGCATGGCGTTGGCTGCGTATTTGGTCATCTCGGCCGAGGGAATGTCCATGAACAGCACGCGGAAATTGGTGATCAGGAACGGCCGGTAGAGCTTGGCCATCAGCTTGCGCGCCCGTTCGCTGTCGACGCCCACGACCACGCGGTCGGGCGACATGAAGTCCTTGATCGCCGCACCTTCCTTCAGGAATTCGGGGTTCGAGGCGACGTCGAACGGGACCTTGCAGCCGCGCTTCTCGAGTTCCTCCTCGATCACGGCGCGCACCTTCTGCGCCGTGCCCACGGGGACGGTGCTCTTGGTGACCAGCACGGTGTATTTCCGGATGTGGCGACCGAAGGTGCGGGCCACGTCGAGAACGTATTTCAGGTCGGCCGAACCGTCCTCGTCGGGCGGGGTTCCGACGGCCGAGAAGACCACCTCGACATGGGGCAGGCACTCTGTGAGGTCGGTGGTGAAATGCAGGCGTCCCGCCTCCACGTTGCGCCGCACAAGCTCCTCAAGTCCCGGCTCGTAGATCGGGATAACGCCTGCGTTCAGACCCTCTATCTTTTCGGCGTCTATGTCCACGCAGGTGATGTCGAGTCCCATTTCGGCGAAGCAGGCCCCCGATACGAGTCCTACGTAACCCGTTCCCACGATTGCAATTTTCATCATAATTCCTGGAGTTTTTTCTTTCGGAATGTAAATATAGTCTTTTTTTCGAAATATCCCCGCCGCAGTACGAAAAAGGGCGGTCCGAAGACCGCCCCTGCGTCGTTCTATTTTCCGCACCTGCATCCGGCGACAGCCTCCGCCAGCGTTGCGCAGGGATCGCACATCTCGTGCGAGTAGCCCTGTTTCATCTCCACGGGATCGCACAGGGGTTCCCACTTCATCTTCTGGGCGAACTCCGCGAGCAGGCGCACCGAGGCTCCGGCCCAGCAGAACGAACCGAACCAGCCGAATCTGCGCCGGGGAATGCCGCGCGCGGCGATGCGGTCGAGCAGTTCGGCCACGGGCGGGAACAGGTTGCCGTTGTAGGTCGGGCCGCCGACGATCAGCGTGTCGAAACGGAAAACGTCGCGCAGGACCACTGACGGGTCGGCGTAGGAGAGGTTGTAGACCCGGATCGGGCCGACCTCCCGCGAGGCCAGTTCGCGCGCGATGCGCTCGGCCATCTGCTCCGTGTTGCCGTACATCGAGGCGTAGGCCACGACCACGCCCGGTTCGCCTTCGTAGCGGCTCAGACGGTCGTAAATATCCAGAACCTTTGCGATCTGCCGCTGCCATACGGG
>ENA-OWYH01000801-OWYH01000801.1-human-gut-metagenome-genome-assembly--contig:-NODE-801-length-10936-cov-4.781638_pt1 | contig 10936 bp, 8 predicted proteins | sample MGYA00249746_ERZ652078 | MGnify/ENA primary metagenome ERZ652078 (study PRJEB26925, sample SAMN05827095) | human gut metagenome | biome: ENVO:2100002; feature: ENVO:00000062; material: ENVO:00002003... | reverse complement strand
ATACTGATCGGTCTCGTGGGCTCGGAGATGTGTATAAGAGACAGGTTATATATTTTTGAATAAAACGAGATTTTTTTTATCGCATCGTTTTGTATATGGTATTTGAAACTTGCTTTGTATGTGACGAATAGGAGAAAATTTTGCATAACGGCGATGTCTACGGATTTTTTCGCTATCTTTGTCGTGAATGTAAAGGTAAGTTGAGCCGGGCATGACTAAATAAATTGGTTTCCATCTTCGGTTATACTATCTTTGAAGTACAAATAATTATGTATTTATGGAAACTTCGGAATTAACACTTTTTTCTGCAATGTGTGAGTCTTTTTGTACGGCAGTGGAGAAGGCTCGTGCAGAGGCGATGTCCTTGACCGATATGTATGTGCAGGTGAAATACGATGAACAGTTGTTTTCGGTATTTGATGATACTGAAAGTATATTGGTGCAATCGGTAATTGATGGATTGGACGAGTGGCGAGATTCCAGTGGAGAACGTTCGGATGCTGCGATAATTGCTTTTCTGAGGAAGGTGTTGAGTCATGAAGATGTGAATCATGCTTTACATTCGCTGGATATTATACCCCCTTTTTCTGTCGTGTTGGTAGATAATGAGATGGAGCCCGTTGCCGATTTGGTTACATTGGACGATGAGAATATCTATTTGCACGATGATTTTTGGGAAAAAATGGATAAAGAGCTTGACGATTTTTTTGAACAATTGATGTCCGATACGAAATAAGGTGGGGTATTGGGGTTCAAAGGAGGCTGCTCTTGCGGAGTGGAAAGTCTTTTCACGATATAGGTAGAAAGAAAAAAATTAATAATAATTTGATTATCGAAAGATAAGCACTAATTTTGCGCTCTCAAATTTGCACGCTTTTTGTGGAAAGTTGAGAATAAATTTGTGAGTCTAATTTAATAAAATCATAAGAATGAACGTTTCGCATCAAAACACTGACAACCTGAATGCCGTGATTTCGATTGAAATTTCAAAGGCTGACTATCAGGAAAAAGTAGACAAATCTCTTCGTGCTTATGGGCAAAAAGCGAATATTCCCGGATTCAGAAAAGGGAAAGTTCCTTTTAGTATGCTCATGAAGATGTTTGGAAAATCGGTTCGAGTTGAAGAAATTAATCGTTTGGTTTCCGAGTCTCTGTACAATTATATTCGTGATAATAAGCTCAATATCTTGGGCGAGCCGATGACCGCAGAAGATATGACTGTCGATTTGGATACACAAGACGATTTCACGTTCCGTTTTGATGTGGCATTAGCCCCCGAATTGAATGTAAAGGTCGATAAAAAAATAAAAGTACCTTACTATACGATTACTGTCGATGATGACATGGTAAAACGTCAGAATGAATCCTTTTTGTCACGTTTTGGTAAACAGATTTCGGTAGATGAGTCTACCGATGAAAGAGACCTTATCAAAGGTTCGATGGTAGAAATGGTAAAAAAAGGGACTCCGGTAGAAGGGGGAATTACGGTCGAAAGTACCATCGTTTCTCCTGCATATTTCAAGAATGACAAGGAAAAAGCTAAATTTGCCGGTGTGAAGAAAGGTGACAAAGTGATGTTCAATCCTTCGAAAAGTTGTGATGCTTCGGTCGCAGAACTGGCCTCTATGTTGAATATCGATAAGGAAAAAGCTGCCAATGTGACATCGAATTTCGAGATGACAGTGACAGATATCACACATTTGCAACCTGCCGAATTGAATCAAGAATTATTTGACAATGTATTCGGTAAAGATGTTGTAAAAACAGAAGAGGAATATTTTGCTAAACTTCGTGAAATGATAGCACATCAATTGGTTCCTGAAAGCGATTATAAATTTTCGATTGATGCACGTGCTGCGATAGAAAAGGCAGTAGGTGAGTTTGATTTGCCCGATGCATTTTTGAAACGTTGGTTGTTGGCTACCGATAAAAATCGTAAAGCTGAAAATATCGATGAGGATTTTGCGAAGATGGTTCCCGATTTGAAATGGCAGTTGATTAAAGAACAAATCGTAAAACAATTCGATATTCATGTCGATGATGCCGATTTATTGGCTTTGGCAAAACGGGTAGCGGCAAGTCAGTTCGCACAATATGGTATGACAGGTGTTCCCGATGATGTTCTCGAACGTTATGCTAGGGAAATGTTATCGAGCAAAGAGTCTCGTTCGCGTCTTATTGACCAAGCTACGGAGCAGAAGATTCAAACTGCCATTAAGGAGTCTGTAACGCTTACGGCCAAAGAAGTGACGATGGATAAATTCCAGAAAATGTTTGAAGTTGCCGAGTAATAAAATCGATATAATTATCGATAGCCCCGAGACGTAATGGCTTCGGGGCTTTTCATTGTTTGAAATCTTCTAATATAGTTAATTGATGCTTGTAGTTCGGTTGATGTATTATTTTTTGTGAAGATATTGGCAAAAAAGACCGGGCTGCAGAATTTTATTTGGGGTATAATTGTTTTTATTTATATCTTTGACTAAAAATAGGGATTAAAAAACAATCTAAAAACGATATAATTATGACTAATGATTTTAGAAAATATGCGGTAAAACATTTGGGTATGAATGGACTTGCCCTTGATCAATATGCGCAGTTTACCAGTAGCTATCTTTCCCCTTCTATTATGGAGGAGCGCCAACTGAATGTAACTCAGATGGACGTGTTTTCGCGTTTAATGATGGACCGTATAATCTTTTTGGGAACTCCTATCGATGATTATACATCGAATGTTATAGAAGCACAGTTGCTTTATCTCGATTCTGCTGACCCGGGTAAAGATATATCTATTTATTTCAATACTCCCGGAGGGTCGGTATATGCCGGGTTGGGTATCTACGATACCATGCAGTTCATAAGCAGTGATATTTCTACGATCTGTACAGGTATGGCCGCCTCGATGGGCGCTGTATTGTTGGTTGCAGGGACAAAGGGAAAACGTTTTGCTTTGAAACATTCCCGGGTTATGATACATCAACCGATGGGAGGCGCACAAGGACAAGCCTCCGATATAGAGATTACGGCAAGGGAGATACAGAAACTTAAAAAAGAACTCTATACCATTATAGCCGATCATTCGGGAAACTCGTATGAGCGTGTGGAGAAAGATTCCGATCGCGATTATTGGATGACTGCTCTTGAAGCCAAAGAGTACGGTATGATTGACGACGTATTGGTAAAATCTATGAAATAATATTCTAGGAATGGCTAAGGGCGAAAAGTGTAGTTTTTGCGGAAGAGGAGAAAATGAGGTAAGATTATTGATGCCGGGGCGTGACGGTTGCATTTGCGACGAGTGTGCCGAACAAGCCTATCTCCTTTCCGAAGAATATTTGCATAAAAAGAAAAAAGCGAGTTCCAAATGGACCGTATCCCGAGAGGATTTACCTAAACCGGAAGAGATAAAAACATTTCTCGATCAGTATGTTATCGGGCAGGACGATGCCAAACGTTATTTGTCGGTCTCGGTCTATAACCATTATAAACGTGTTTTGCAGGTAGCCGATAATGATGATGTTGAGATTGAGAAATCGAATATTATTATGGTCGGCCCTACCGGAACCGGAAAGACCTTATTGGCGAAGACGATTGCTCGTTTATTGAAAGTTCCGTTTACGATTGTCGATGCTACTGTCTTGACCGAGGCCGGTTATGTGGGCGAGGATATCGAAAGCATTTTGACCCGTTTGCTGCAAGTTGCCGATTATGATGTCGAGGCGGCTGAGCGAGGTATTGTGTTTATCGACGAGATCGACAAAATTGCTCGTAAAAGCGATAATCCTTCGATTACCCGTGATGTCAGCGGTGAGGGCGTACAGCAAGGTTTGTTGAAATTATTGGAGGGTTCTATCGTAAATGTTCCTCCGCAAGGCGGGCGTAAACACCCCGAGCAGAAAATGATACCGGTGAATACAAAGAATATTTTGTATATTTGTGGCGGGGCTTTTGACGGAATAGAACGTAAAATCGCCATGAGGTTGAACACCCATGTCGTAGGTTATAATGGAGGTGGTAGCAATGGTCGTATAGATCGGGAAAATCTGTTACAGTATATTGCGCCCCAAGATTTGAAATCGTTTGGTCTTATTCCTGAAATTATAGGACGATTGCCCATTTTAACCTATTTGCAACCTTTGGACAAGGCTGCGCTACGGAGAATTCTGGTAGAGCCTAAGAATTCGATTATCAAACAATATATCAAACTTTTCGAAATGGACGGAGTGAAACTTTCGTTTGATGAGGATATGCTTGATTATGTTGTCGAAAAGGCCGTAGAGTTCAAGTTGGGAGCCCGAGGATTGCGCTCTATTGTCGAAACGATTATGATGGATGCTATGTATGAAACGCCTTCTTCGACAAAAAAGAAATTGCATATAACACGTAGCTATGCAGAAAAGAAGTTAGAAAAAGCAAAACTATTGGCAGTATAAGAAAAAACAGCAAGAAAAAATTTGGTAATTAAGAGGAGTTGTTTATAAATTTGTTTGACCGATAAAGGTCGGCGAATATACATAACGAGAAAGAGAGTAACCGTATGGCAAAAGAAGTAAATTTGACTGAGGAACTGAAAAGGAATTTCGGATTCGATACATTTAAGGGAAATCAGGAAGCGATTATCAGAAATTTGCTTGCCGGGAATGATACATTTGTATTGATGCCTACCGGAGGAGGAAAGTCGCTTTGTTATCAATTGCCGTCGTTGATTCTTGACGGTACTGCGATAGTTATTTCGCCTTTGATTGCATTGATGAAGAATCAGGTCGATGCTATGCGGAATTTCAGTGCCGAAGATGGTGTCGCTCATTTCATAAACTCCTCTTTGAACAAAACTGCGATAGACCAAGTAAAAACCGATATTTTATCGGGGAAAACCAAATTGTTATATGTTGCTCCTGAATCCTTGACGAAGGAAGAAAATATTGATTTTCTTAAACAGGTGAATGTGTCGTTTTATGCGGTAGATGAAGCCCATTGTATTTCGGAATGGGGACATGATTTCCGTCCTGAATATCGACGTATCCGACCTATTATTAATGAGATTGGCGTACGTCCTGTAATAGCTCTTACCGCGACTGCGACTCCGAAAGTCCAGCATGATATACAGAAGAATCTGGGCATGTTGGAAGCTACTGTATTTAAGTCGTCGTTTAATCGTCCTAATCTTTATTATGAGGTTCGCCCGAAAACAGCGAATATCGATAAAGACATTATTAAATATATAAAATCTCAGGAGGGTAAATCGGGTATAATCTATTGTTTGAGTCGAAAGAAAGTAGAAGAACTGGCAGAATTGTTACAGGTAAACGGAATTCGTGCGCTGCCATATCATGCCGGAATGGACTCTGCGACTAGGACTCAGAATCAAGATGCATTTTTGTTGGAGAAAATAGATGTTATCGTTGCCACGATAGCCTTTGGTATGGGGATTGATAAGCCCGATGTCAGGTATGTCATACATTACGATATACCCAAAAGTCTGGAAGGCTATTATCAAGAGACGGGACGAGCCGGTCGAGATGGAGGAGAAGGTCAGTGTATAACTTTTTATATCAATAAAGATTTACAGAAACTCGAAAAATTCATGCAGGGAAAACCCATTGCCGAGCAAGAGATTGGTAAACAGCTTTTGTTAGAAACTGCTGCTTATGCCGAGTCTTCTCTTTGTCGTCGCAAGATTTTACTGCATTATTTTGGAGAAGAGTATGAGGAAGATAATTGTGGAAATTGTGATAATTGCCTAAATCCTAAAAAGCAAGTGGAAGCAAAAGATCAACTTTGTGCGGTTCTTGAAACTATTATTGCACTGAAAGAAAAATTTAAAGCCGAATATGTGATAGATGTCTTGTTAGGTAAAGAAACGAGCCAAATACTTTCGTATCAACATGAAGATTTAGAGGTGTTTGGAAGCGGACAGGGTGAAGATGAGCGCACGTGGAACGCCGTCATTCGACAAGCATTGATAGCCGGCTACATAGGTAAAGATATTGAGAATTATGGACTATTGAAGGTAACGAAGGCTGGGCATGCGTTTTTGAAGAATCCGGTTTCGTTTAAGATTGTCAAAGATGTCGATTTTGACGAGGTGGAGGAAGAAGTGCCTATGAAAGGTGGAGCTTCTTGTGCGGTCGATCCCGAGTTATATTCTATTTTGAAAGATTTGCGAAAGAAAATCGCTAAACGATTGGAACTTCCTCCGTATGTGATTTTTCAAGATCCTTCATTAGAAGCTATGGCGACAACCTATCCGATTACAATTGAGGAGTTACAAAATATTCCGGGGGTAGGAGCGGGTAAAGCGAAACGTTACGGAGAAGAGTTCGTTAAAGTCATCAAAGCTCATGTGGAAGAAAATGAAATTGAGCGTCCCGAAGATTTAAGGGTGCGTACGGTTGCCAATAAGTCGAAATTGAAAGTATCCATTATTCAGGCCATCGACAGGAAAATTGCACTCGATGAATTGGCCGAGTCGAAGGGGCTTGAATTTGGAGAGTTGCTCGACGAGATAGAGGCGATTGTTTATTCGGGAACGAAAATCAATATCGACTATTTCCTGCACGAGATTATGGACGACGAGCATATCGACGATATTTTTGACTACTTCAAGGAGAGTGAAAGCGATAGTCTCGAAGATGCCATTGAGGAGTTTGGTATGGAGTATAGCGAAGAAGAAATTCGTTTGATACGTATCAAGTTCCTTTCAGAGATGGGAAATTAAAAGCCGAGAAATAATAGTAAAAAAGCGACATTCCGATAATCGGTTGTCGCTTTTTTATTTTAGCTTTTGGGGTGATAAATAATTTAAAAATCTTCATGTATAGATAATAGCTTGCCGAAAAATAATTATCTTTGCATGCAATAAAATTCTAATGAACCCCATTATGTCATTTGTTGCAGAAAAAGTGGTGATGGACGGATTAACTTTTGACGATGTTTTGTTAATCCCCGCTTACTCCGAAGTCCTTCCTCGTAATGTCGAGTTGTCGACGCAGTTTTCACGCAATATCCGATTAAATATTCCATTAGTTTCGGCAGCCATGGATACGGTAACCGAGGCGCAATTGGCTATTGCTATCGCTCGTGAAGGAGGAATTGGAGTCATTCATAAAAATATGAGTATCGAGGCTCAGGCCCGTCAAGTTCATGCTGTTAAACGAGCTGAAAATGGAATGATTTATGACCCTGTGACAATCAAGTGCGGGTCGACGGTGCGCGAAGCGTTGTCTATGATGAGTGAATACCATATAGGAGGGATTCCCGTAGTGGACGATAAAAATCTTTTGGTGGGTATTGTAACGAATCGGGACTTGCGTTTTGAACGCGATTTGGAAAGATTGGTAGACGAGGTAATGACCAAAGACAATTTAGTGACGACTTCACAATCCACCGATTTGCAACAGGCTGCGGATATTCTTCAAAGGCACAAGATAGAGAAGCTCCCGGTTGTCGATAAAGACGGCCATTTGGTAGGGTTGGTTACTTATAAGGATATAACGAAAGCCAAAGATAAACCGTTTGCTTGTAAAGATAAATTAGGTCGGCTGCGTGTGGCTGCGGGGGTCGGTGTTACAGCCGATTCGATGACTCGTGTGGATGCGTTGGTAGAAGCCGGAGTCGATGCTATCGTTATAGATACGGCGCATGGACATTCTAAGGGCGTAATCGGTGTATTGAAAGATATAAAAGCAAAATATCCAGATATCGATGTCGTTGTGGGAAATATTGCGACGGGTGAAGCCGCTAAATTTTTGGTGGAAGCCGGAGCCGACGGAGTGAAAGTAGGTATAGGTCCTGGTTCCATTTGTACGACCCGGGTGATTGCCGGTGTCGGGGTTCCTCAATTATCTGCCGTTTATGACGTGGCGAAAGCATTGAAAGGAACAGGCGTGCCATTGATTGCCGATGGTGGAATTCGTTATTCGGGTGATATTGTAAAAGCATTGGCTGCTGGGGCTTACTCAGTTATGTTGGGCGGTATGCTGGCTGGTGTTGAAGAATCGCCGGGAGAAACGATCATATTCAATGGACGTAAGTATAAGTCATATCGGGGTATGGGATCTCTCGAAGCGATGGAGAAAGGTTCGAAAGACCGTTATTTCCAAGCTAATGAGACTGATACTAAAAAATTGGTTCCCGAGGGAATTGCGGCTCGTGTTCCCTTTAAAGGATCTTTATATGAAGTGGTTTATCAGATGGTCGGCGGTTTGCGTGCCGGAATGGGATATTGTGGAGCTAAGGATATAGAGGCTTTACATGATGCTAAGTTTACTCGTATTACCAATGCTGGTGTAGCCGAAAGTCACCCTCATGATGTGTCGATAACCAGCGAGGCTCCGAATTATAGTAGAGGATAACTTTTCCGATAAGGAAGGTAGATTTTTGGGAAGAATACACTATTTTAGTGATTACGATATAATTTTCTTATATTTGAAGCGTTAAAATAGTGTATTATTTTTGTTGATAACTCGGGACTATCAAGTCTCAATAAAATGTAGTGCATAACACAATGAAAAACAAATGGCTCTTAGCGGCTTTGCTTGCCGGAAATTCTTGGTTTGGAGGGGGGGCTACCGATGTCGACCCTGTTATTATGAGAGTGAATAATAAAGATATTCACAAATCGGAATTTGAGTATATCTATAATAAGAACAGCCAGCAACAAATCGATCATAAATCTCTCGATGAATACGTTACACTATTTAAGAACTACAAGTTGAAAGTCGCCGAGGCCGAAGCTATGGGGATTGATACGACTTCGGCATTTAAAAATGAATTGGCGGGGTATAGAGAAGAGTTGGCTAAACCCTATTTGATCGATGCTTCTGTTGATGACCGTTTGGCACATGAGGCTTATGACCGAATGAAAGAAGATGTGGAGGTAAGCCATATTCTCATAGGATTGAATGCTCGGACTCCTGAGGACCGAGCCGAGGCAAAGAAAAAAGCCGAATCGGTATTGGCTGAAATCAAGGCGGGTGAAGACTTTGGAATGTTGGCAGAGAAATTCAGTGAAGACGGATCGAGGCAGAATAAGGGATATTTAGGATTTATTAGAGGCGGACGTACGGTTTATCCTTTTGAAAAGGCTGCTTTCGCATTACAAGCGGGAGAAGTTTCCGATATAGTGGAAACCCAGTTCGGATATCACATTATAAAAGTACATAGTCGTCGTCCCAATCCGGGAGAGTTTCTATTTTCCCATATCATGATATTAGTGCCTCGTGGTGCTTCTGATGAAGTAAAAGCGCAGAAAGAATCCGAGATACGAGCCATTTATGAAGAATTGAAGTCGGGAGCCGATTTTGCTACGATGGCAAAGGAGCGATCGGAAGATAAGGCTTCTGCCGTACGAGGTGGAGAATTACCGTGGGTGAGTAGTGGACAATTTGTAAAAGAGTTCGAGGATGCTGCATTTGCTCTTAAAAATAAAGGTGATATTACAGAGCCTGTATTATCCCCCTATGGCTGGCATATCATTAAGTTAATGGACCGGCGGGATATTAAGCCGTTTGAACAAATGCGCTCGGAGATTACGCGAATGATGGCACGAGACGAAAGAGGTAGCATGGCTCGTAATGCGATGGTGGCTAAATTGAAAAATGATTATGGTTTTTCTTTGGAAGAATCGCAGAGGGCGAAGTTGATGAAATTGGCTGGCGATTTAGGTAAAGTCGATTCTTCTTATATAGCGGCTATTCATAATGACCAAAGTGTTTTATTCTCGTTTGAGAACCATTCATATACAGTGGCCGATTTTGCCTCGTTTTTGTCCAAAGGCCGAGATGTGACGGTCAATGCACCCGATTATATTTCGACTATGATTGGTTATATGGCCGATATGGAAATATTAGATTTCGAGAAGGCTCATTTGGAAGATAAGTATCCCGATTTTCGCAATTTGATGAATGAATATCGAGACGGCATGTTGCTGTTTGAAATCAGCAATAGGGAAGTTTGGGAAAAAGCATCGAAAGATACCGAGGGTTTGCAGAAGTTTTTCAAGAAAAATAGGAAAAAATACAAATGGGATAAACCCCATTATAAAGGATTTTTGATTCAATGTTGTGATGCGGCTACCGCCGATGGTATAAAGAACCGGATTAAAGAACTCGATGACGATTCTGTAATCGTCGTGTTGAATCGAGAGTTCAATACCGATTCTTTAACAAGAGTAAAAGTGGAGCGAGGTTTGTTTGTTGAGGGAGATAATGAAAAAATTGACGAATTGGTATTTAAGGGAGCTCCGGTGAAAGCCGATGAGAAGTTGCCGATAGCTTTTGTGTCTGGTAAACTATTGAAGAAAATGCCGGAGGCGTATACCGATGTGAGAGGACAAGTAACGGCCGATTACCAAACTTACCTTGAAAAAGTTTGGGTGAAGAAACTCAATAAAAAATATCCGGTAGAAATCTATGAAGATGTCCTAAAAACAGTTAATAGGCCGTAGTTGCCATTATTTAGTCGTAATTTAGCGGATATTTATGTAGGTAATATAGATGTATAAAGTCTCGATAATAGTATTATGCGCAGCATTTTCGGCATGCCTTTTTACGGCATGCCGGAGTGGGTTACAGAGCGATGAAAATTCATTGGTACAAGTGGGCGATGAAATACTATCGCGTCAAGAGCTTGCCGATGCCATGCCGGAGGGTCTTTCACGCGCTGATAGTACCGATTTTGCCGACAAGTATATCCGTCGATGGATTTGTGATGTATTACTATATCGAATGGCACAAAAGAATATTCCCGATATAGAACGTATTGATGCATTGGTTGAGAAATACCGACGAGATTTAGTCATATTCGAATATCGTAAGAGATTGGTTAATGAACGGGTGACGAAGTCTTTTGATGAACAAGAAATGCTGGATTATTATGAGCGAAATCTGTCTCTTATACACATCTGACGCTGCCGACGACTAGTCGAGTGTAGATC
>ENA-OWYH01000800-OWYH01000800.1-human-gut-metagenome-genome-assembly--contig:-NODE-800-length-10946-cov-5.696171_pt1 | contig 10946 bp, 8 predicted proteins | sample MGYA00249746_ERZ652078 | MGnify/ENA primary metagenome ERZ652078 (study PRJEB26925, sample SAMN05827095) | human gut metagenome | biome: ENVO:2100002; feature: ENVO:00000062; material: ENVO:00002003... | reverse complement strand
GAGATACTGATCGGTCTCGTGGGCTCGGAGATGTGTATAAGAGACAGGAAACAACATCATAATGAAGAATGTATTGAAAATCTGGTTAGTCGACAACACTGTAACCGTCGACAACAAAGACGATAAGATCGGTCAGCTCGAATCGTCCGGTAATCTTTCGTTGCAGGATATACTCGATGAGATGCACAAGGAAGACACCGGGCTCCGTCCCGAAACCATCGAGCACGTCGTGAAGCTCTACAACCGTGTTGTGAGCGATCTCATCCTTAGCGGATATAGTGTCAACACCGGTCTTTACCACGCCATAGCGCAACTCCGCGGTGTTATCGATGGCGGAAAATGGAATCCCGAGAAGAACTCCGTCTACGTCTCCTTCACCCAAGACAAAGAACTGCGTGAAGCTATCGCCCAAACCTCTATCAGTATTTTGGGCGAACGCCAAAGCGTGATGTACGTTGCCGGATTCTCACCTGCCACCGCCATTGCAGGCCGTCCGTTCACAGTCAATGGCCGTATGTTGAAAATTGCAGGTACGGATTCTTCCGTCGGCATCACTATCACCGACAGCAAAGAACAAACCACACCTGTCGACCTCAATATGCTGGCCGTCAACAACCCGTCACAACTCACATTCATTGTTCCTGCCGGTCTGGCCGATGGCGAATATACCCTCACCGTCACTACACAGTATGCAGGAAGCACGCTCCTAAAGACACCCCGAACCGCTATCGCTACTTTCTACGTCGGCACGAAACCCGATGCAGGAGGCGGCTCCGGTTCCGGTGGTAGCGAAGGCGGCGGAGGAGGAGAAGCTCCCGATCCTGCGGCATAAAATGTTCTCTTGGAGGATGTGTCAAAACTCTTATAAACAAAAAGTCACCCTCGCTACAACTATCTGTGGCGAGGGTGACTTCGTAGAAAGGAGAGTTTTGACACATCCCCTTATGCAGAGAGGCTGCATAGCTCTATACACGCATCATGTATAGAGTTGTGCAGCCTTCGTGTATAGGGTTATACATGATAAGTGCATAACTTTGATCTTTTTCTCTGTTTTGTCCTCTTTTTCATCAAAGACTTATGTATATAGCCATAATTGAGCTTGGTATTTATTTATCTTTTTCGCATTATCTTTTTTATGGTACTAATTTATTAGTACTTTTGTCTTTACCGAAAGAAAAGATCAACGATTATGGCAAGAATAACGATTCCATACGCAGTGGCCGACTTCGCAGAAATGCGTGAACGTGGCTTTTATTATGTTGATAAGACAAATTACATTCCGGGGCTTGAAGACTATAATGCTCCCATCTTTCTCCGTCCCCGTCGTTTCGGGAAAAGTCTGCTCATCTCCATGTTGGCCCACTACTACGACCGTACGAAAGCGAATCGTTTTGAAGAACTTTTTGGCGGCACCTGGATTGGCGAACATCCTACGGAAGAACATAATCAATATTTGGTGATTCGTTATGACTTCTCGGCTATGGTGATGGCGGATGATATGGAAGGGGTGGTACAGAACTTCAATGACCTGAATTGTGGACCCGTGGAAGTTACGGTAGAACATAACCGAGACCTGTTTGGTGATTTTCAGTTTACAACTCGAGGAAATGCTGTGCAGATGTTGGAGGAACTTTTGGGTTATATCAGCTCACATGGATTGCCTAAAGCATATATATTGATTGACGAATACGATAACTTCACCAATCAACTGCTTACTTCCTATAATGACTCACTTTATGAGGAAGTAACCACTAGTGATAGTTTTCTTCTCACCTTTTTTAAAGTTATCAAAGCGGGTATCGGCGAAGGCACGATTCGCACTTGTTTCTGCACAGGCGTATTGCCTGTCATCATGGACGACCTGACCAGCGGGTACAACATTGCGGAAATCCTCACATTCAAACCCGTTTTTTTGAATATGCTCGGCTTCACCTATGAAGAAACGAAAACATACTTGCGCTATGTACTTGATAAATATGCTCCCGGTGCAAGCGAAGAACGTTTCGAGGAAATCTGGCAGCTTATTGTGAACAACTACGACGGTTATCGTTTTAGCCCTGTCGGTGAACGTCTTTTTAACTCCACTATCTTAACTTATTTTTTTAAGAAATTTGCCGCTAATGCCGGAAGTATTCCCTCCGAACTGATCGATGAGAACCTGCGTACGGACATCAACTGGATTCGCCGCCTGACTCTTTCGCAGAACAACGCCAAAGAGATGCTCGATGCCCTGGTGATAGGCGGTGAATTGTCATACAACGTCAGAGATCTGTCCGGCAAATTTAACAAGAAGAAATTCTTCGAGAAAGAATTCTATCCGGTCAGCCTGTTCTATTTAGGCATGACAACCTTGAAGAGTGCTTACCGCATGGTACTTCCCAACATGACCATGCGCAGCATCTACATGGATTATTACAACCAACTGAACAAGATTGAAGGTAACGCCAGTCGTTACGTCCCGGTTTATGAACTGTATGATTCCAACCGTAGTCTCGAACCCCTTGTTCAAAACTATTTTGAACAATATTTGGGACAATTCCCCGCACAGGTCTTTGATAAGATTAATGAGAACTTTATCCGTTGTTCTTTCTACGAACTTGTCTCCCGCTATTTGAGCCATTGTTACACTTTTGCCATCGAACAAAATAACTCCGTCGGTCGTTCGGATTTTGAAATGATCGGCATCCCCGGCACGGATTATTACACGGACGATCGCGTGGTGGAATTTAAATACTATCGTTCCAAAGATGCCGACCGTATGCTTGCGCTCACCGAACCGCTGGTAGAACACGTAGAGCAAGTGAAAGGTTATGCCGCAGATACAAAAAGAAAATTCCCCAATTACCATGTTCGTTCGTACATTGTGTATATCTGTGCCAACAAAGGGTGGAAGTGTTGGGAGGTTTAATATGAATCATTTGTAGATAAATATGAGGAAGAAGTAATTATACTCTCTTATTCCTCGGGTAGCCATCGACTGACATTTCGTGTGTCAGTACTGAATTCTATTCCAACCTTTTTGACTTCCCGTTCATCTGCCTGATAAGGGATAAGATATCCTTTATCTTCGATTTGCTGTAATGCTTGCTCGGCTGTGCCATTTAGTTTGAATTCGAATACATAAATATACTTCGGTGTTTTGACAACTGCATCAGCCCGTCCTTTTGCACTGCGTACTTCTGCTTGTGTGAACTGTCCCATGAGTTTGAATATCAGATAGAAAACAGTCTGGTAATGCCGCTCTGTCTGGTCATTCAGTTCGTAAGGTATATCGGCAAAGAAGGCTTGAAGGCGGGTTAGAAAAGCATTGATATTGCCACTTTCCAACTCATGGACAAATTTGCCAATATAGAAATCTTGCTCATTATCGGGAATATTAGAGTAGAATGGCAGAAGGAAATTCATAAAGCCATATCTCACTTCATCATTGGGAAAAGCAAGTTGATAAGTCTTGAAACGAGGGTCGTATTCTTTAATCGTCAGATACCCGCTTTGATAAATCAGCGGAATAGGATTCCTGCTTTCTGCCCGGTACTCGTTGAATGACGCTGCGTTTGCTTCCACTCCGTCAATGAGCGTTCGCAGGTCATAGTTGCTATCCATCAGCATCTTGACAAGGAAAGTAGGAGTGCCTGTCTGAAACCAGTAATTCTCAAATTTATATCCATCGAACACATTTAATACACTGAACGGATTGAACATGCCTTCTGCATATTCACAGAAATGATACCCGTCGTAAAGTGAGGTCATCTTATGGATTGTATCTTCTGGTGTCATCCGGTTGTATGAGGCCAGCTTATCCAATTCCGGAGTGAATGTATCTATCAGTTCCTGCTTGGTGATGCCGCAAATGGTGGCATAAGGCGGTTTCATGCTGATATCATTCAGTTGATTCAAATCACTGAATACACTGACTTGTGAGAATTTGGTAACACCTGTCAGAAATACGAAACGCAGATAGCGGTCAGCACTTTTCAATACTCCATAGAATGCTTTTAGCATTTTGCGGTATTCTTCAAACAAGGGCAGATTATCCAGAGCTTGCAAAAGAGGTTTGTCATATTCGTCTACTAATACGACTACTTGCTTTCCGGTTTGCACACATGCGCGTTCTATAATATAGGCGAATCGTTCTTCCGGTTGTCGATCTTGCTTTTCGGTTCCGTAGATTGCTTCCCATTTTTCCAGATGTTGGTTGAGCATCGCTATCAGATCTGCCGGAGAATCATACTTGCGTGCATTCAAGTCAATATGAAAAACCGGATAGACTTGCCAGTCAACTTCCATTTGTGAGATGGCTAGTCCTTCGAATAAGTCCTTGCGTCCCAGAAAGTAAGCCTCGAAAGTGGAAATCAGCAGGCTTTTTCCGAAACGTCGGGGACGGCTAAGGAAATAGGGGATGCTTGTGGACACCATTTTTCCGACAAGGGCGGTTTTATCTACATACAGATAATTTCCTTTGCGGATTTTCTCGAAAGTTTGTATTCCGATGGGCAATTTGCGGTTTAAATCAATCATACTTGTTCTTTGTTATAAGAATTCTACTCTTGCAAAGGTAACATATTTTGTGGGATATTGTTCTTTTAGACAAATATTCGTGTAACTTTGCAAATTGATAGTTTAAAAACAAGAAGAGAAAAAATGATAGTTTGCATAGCCGAAAAGCCGTCTGTAGCACGTGATATAGCCGAAGTACTCGGCGCTCATACCAGAAAAGAAGGATATATAGAAGGAAACGGATACCAGGTGACCTGGACATTCGGGCATCTTTGTACCCTGAAGGAGCCACATGAATACACCCCTAACTGGAAATCATGGAGCTTGAGCAGTCTGCCGATGATTCCGCCACGTTTCGGTATCAAGCTGATTGGGCATGATCCGGGTATTGAGAAGCAGTTTCATGTGATAGAGTGGCTGATGCAGAATGCGGATGAAATCATCAATTGCGGTGATGCCGGGCAGGAGGGAGAATTGATTCAGCGCTGGGTGATGCAAAAAGCTGGCGCACGCTGTCCGGTGAAGCGCCTGTGGATTTCTTCGTTGACGGAAGAAGCTATTCGTGAAGGATTCTCGAAACTGAAAGACCAAGCTGAATTTCAATCACTTTACGAAGCCGGTCTTTCCCGTGCGATGGGTGATTGGCTGTTGGGAATGAACGCTACCCGTCTTTATACCCTTAAATACGGTCAAAACAAACAGGTGCTCTCTATCGGTCGTGTACAGACACCGACGCTGGCATTGATTGTCAACCGTCAATTGGAGATAGCCAATTTTGAACCTAAACAATATTGGGAACTGAAAACAAACTATCGTAATACCACTTTCTCTGCACTCATTCGCAAAAGTGATGAAGAAATTGCCGCGGAAGAGGAAAAGAACGGCGGAAAAAAGAAAATAGATAACCCGGGCATCGACCCTATTGCCAACCGGGAAGAAGGCGAAGCATTGGTAGAACGTATTAAAGACCTACCTTTTGTAGTCACCAATGTCGGCAAGAAAGACGGGAAGGAATACGCTCCACGTTTGTTCGATTTGACTTCCCTTCAGGTAGAATGTAACAAGAAATTCGCTTATTCAGCCGATGAAACACTGAAACTGATCCAGTCTCTTTATGAGAAGAAAGTGGCTACCTATCCGCGTGTGGATACCACTTTCTTGAGCGATGATATTTATCCGAAATGTCCTGCTATCCTGAAAGGACTCCGTGATTACGAAGTCTTGACAGCTCCGTTAGCTGGCACTACACTTCTTAAATCAAAAAAGGTATTTGACAACTCGAAAGTGACGGATCACCATGCCATTATCCCAACCGGAGTCTATGCTCAAAACTTGACGGATATGGAACGTCGTGTCTACGACTTGATAGCCCGTCGTTTTATAGCCGTGTTCTATCCGGACTGTAAAATTTCTACTACCACCGTAATGGGAGAAGTGGATAAGATAGAGTTTCGGGTAACCGGAAAACAAATTCTGGAACCGGGATGGCGTGTCGTGTTTGCCAAGGAAGTAAAAGACCCTGCTGAAGAAAAAGAGGAAGAGGATGAAAATGTACTTCCTGCTTTTGTGAAGGGTGAAAGTGGTCCTCATATTCCGGACCTGAATGAAAAATGGACACAGCCGCCCAGACCTTATACTGAAGCAACCTTGCTTCGTGCAATGGAAACAGCCGGAAAACTGGTGGACAATGATGAACTTCGCGATGCTTTGAAAGAGAATGGTATCGGTCGTCCGTCTACCCGTGCTGCCATCATTGAAACACTGTTCAAACGAAATTATATCCGTAAGGAGAGAAAGAACCTGATTGCCACCCCGACAGGAGTGGAGTTGGTGCAGCTTATTCACGAAGAATTATTGAAATCGGCAGAATTGACAGGTATTTGGGAAAAGAAGTTGCGTGAGATTGAAAAGAAAACATACGATGCCCGCCAGTTCCTCGAAGAACTAAAGCAGATGGTTTCAGAGATCGTAATGAGTGTACTTTCTGATAATACGAATCGACGCATAACTATTCAGGACGCAGTTGCTGCAAAAGCCGAAGAGAAAGAGAAGAAAGAACCTAAAAAGCGTGAACGAAAACCAAGTACACCGAAAGAAAAGAAACCAAAAGCGGAAAAAACGACGAATGAAGTGAAGACTGATTCGCCCGGTTCTCCTGCTCCGGTGGCCATGGCAGCTTCAACTCCTTCTGCAGCAGGTGAGGTAGATGCGTTTGTAGGTCAACCCTGTCCACTTTGTGGTAAAGGAACCATCATTAAAGGGAAGACTGCTTACGGGTGTTCGGAATGGAGAAATGGATGTACTTTCCGGAAGAATTTCTAATTTTCTGCACAGTAACGAGGTAAAGTGTATGGCTGAAATAGTTTAGTGGAAAACTACTTGATTTATAGAAAAATACATTATATTTGTACATAAATCTATATGGACTACTATGAACCGTTTTGCAAACTACTACAAGAAGATATTCTCGCAAGAGTATATAGATCGCACCATTTCGGGCGGTATCAAGTCACAGCTCACCTTGCTACTCGTTACCATTGCTACGGCGCTGGCTATCTTTTTTATTATCGCGATGCTCTTTTCCATCCAATTGCATGGACACGAGGAATGGGGAGAAAGGCTCTGGGCAGTGTACAACAACTTTGTCGATCCCGGTAACCAAATAGAAGAGACTGTCTGGCCTAACAGGATATTAGTGGGGCTTATCAGCATTTCGGGATCCGTTTTACTGGGCGGTGTGCTCATCTCTACTATCTCTAATATTATAGAGCGGCGTGTGGGAGTGGTATACGCGGGGCGAATGACCTACCGTAATATAAAAAATCATTATGTACTGATCGGATTCAACGAATTGTCTATCAATATGATACGTGAACTGTATGACGAATGTCCTTCGGCACGTATTTTGCTGATGAGCGGTATGGAGTCGGCAACGGTGCGGCATCGTATACAGTCGGCCCTGCCTGTTGAAGTTGAGCGACAAGTGCTTGTTTACTTTGGCAACATTGAGTCGATCGAAGAACTTCAGCGGTTGAACATAGAGAGTGCTATTGAAGTATATGTGCTGGGTGATGAAGAACGTTACGGGCGCGATGCTAAAAATATAGCTATTGTGCACTTGGTAAGTACTCTGCGTGGTAAATGTTATGATGGTAAGATGATGCCTGTGTATGTACAGTTTGATAGCATCCCTTCGTATTCTAACATACAGAAAATGAATCTGCCGCCCGAAGTCTTTTGTATAGAAGGCAAGCCTAATATTTTCTTTCGGCCCTTTAATCTCCATGAAAACTTGGCCCGGCAGCTATGGAGCCTTTATGGAGCTGATTGTGAAAGGCGTTATGATCCGCTGGATTATCGCCCCATAAGCATTACACAACAACCTGATGGAAGTTGGAGCGCTACCAGTCAAGACTATGTGCATCTGGTTATCGTGGGATTCAACCGAGTGGGACGTTCGTTGCTACTCGAAGCATTGCGTATCTGCCATTATGCCAATTATGATGACCGTCTGCCTGCAGATGAACGTATACGTACCCGTATCACTTTAGTGGATCGCGAGATGGAGGCACAGAAAGACTACTTCAAAGCTCAATTCCCCTATATAGAGAGCCAAATAGATGATATTGAGGTGGAATATTGCCATGACGACATTTGTAGTACTGCTATGCGTACCCGCCTGCAGCAGTGGGCACAAAATAAGCATTGTATGCTTACAGTGGCCATTTGTGTGCATGATCCTGATTTGAGTCTTTCATTAGGACTCAACTTACCACATGAAGTTTATCAGTATCAGTGTCGTGTGCTAATCCGTCAGGAGTTTAATAATGATTTGTCGTCGATGGTGGACGACGAGAAGGGACGCTATCGCTATGTCAAGGTGTTTGGTATGGTAGACAGGGGAATAAAGAAAAACATCTTGCAAGATAAACTGGCTTTGTATGTGAACTACTTATACGATTGTTGTTATGCTGATGAAAGCCTCAAACAAAAAGAGGTATTGAAGAAGATGTATGAATCCTATGGTAACCATTCTGCCGACTTTATTTTGATGAACCACCAGGCGCAGTATTTGTGGAATAAACTAAGCGAGCCGTTGCGTTGGGCTAACCGCTATCAACTAGATGCCTATAGTGTATTTTGTCGCACATTGGGCTACGGCATCAGACGGAGTGACCACTCACCGGCACACATATCCGAATCTATGTTCAATGAAGATCTGCCAGCTCAAGTTTTGTATCTGTTAGTACGCATGGAGAAGTACCGATGGAATGCCGAGCGTACGGTGGCCGGCTGGAGACGTGCTAAGGTGAAGGATAAGGTATTTTTGCAACATCCTCTTATTATGCCTTTCAGCGAATTACTACAAAAGTATCCCGAGGAGGTAGAGAAGGATGCTGATGTAATTTATAATCTGCCCTACATACTGGCATTGGGAGGATATGAGCTTTATAGATTGGCCGATTAATAAGCCGACTTAACATTTATACATAAGTTAGAGAGACACTACTAACCGCAACCCGTAATCAATATCCCACCGTTGTGGGGTCACTCCATAACGGCTGGTGACTTTACAGTATTTCTCGAAGGTGTAATAACTGCCTCCGCGTAATACTTTATGCATATCCTTTTCATTTATTTAATATCTATCGCTAGAAATGAGTTCTGCGATGATAACTGTCATGCATCGAAAACCAAAAACTTCCTCATTCACTGAATAAATTCTTTTTTTTCATTAAAATCATCTTTCTTGTAGGCAATAATCGTGTCATATTTGTTATTTATAAATAAGAGTATCAATTATTTAAAAAGAAAGAATATGAAGAAACAATTAGCAGGAGTTGCATTGGTGTTGGTTGCCGTCTCTTTGGGGAGTATACAGCCTGTGGAAGCATGTACGCGTGCAGTATACATAGGTCCTGACCAGATGGTGATAACGGGGCGTACCATGGACTGGAAAGAAGATATCATGACGAATATCTATGTGTTTCCACGTGGTATTCAGCGTGCGGGACATAACAAGGATAAAACGGTGAACTGGACTGCCAAATACGGAAGTGTAATTGCCACAGGATATGATATTGGTACTTGCGATGGAATGAACGAGAAAGGATTGGTGGCGAGTCTGCTTTTCTTACCGGAATCTATTTACTCTCTTCCCGGTGATACCCGTCCGGCAATGGGAATCAGCATTTGGACACAGTATGTGCTTGATAACTTTGCTACGGTACGCGAAGCCGTGGATGAACTGAAAAAAGAGACTTTCCGGATTGATGCTCCCCGTATGCCGAATGGGGGACCGGAATCTACCTTGCATCTGGCTATAACCGATGAAACTGGGAATACGGCTGTATTGGAATATTTGGATGGAAAATTAAGTATTCACGAAGGGAAAGAATACCGGGTGATGACAAATTCTCCCCGATATGACTATCAATTGGCTATTAATGATTATTGGAAAGAAATTGGTGGCTTACAGATGCTACCGGGAACAAATCGTGCGAGTGACCGCTTTGTCAGGGCTTCTTTCTACATTCATGCCATTCCGCAAACTGCTGATGCAAAAATTGCAGTTCCCAGTGTATTGAGTGTGATGCGTAATGTTTCTGTACCATTTGGTATTAACACGCCGGAGAAGCCTTATATTTCTTCTACCCGTTGGCGTTCCGTTTCCGATCAGAAGAATAAAGTGTATTATTTCGAATCTACTTTGACACCGAATATGTTTTGGCTGGACTTGAAGAAAATAGATTTTAGTCCGAAAGCAGGGATTAAGAAATTGTCTCTGACAAAGGGAGAGATTTATGCAGGTGATGCAGTGAAGGATTTGAAAGACAGTCAATCGTTTACTTTCCTTTTCCAGACTCCGGTCATGTAATTTGTTGGTATCTGTAAATATATAAAAAGAGCGGTGGACAGGTTTGTAATCAAACACTTGTCCATCGCTCTTTTTTATATACCGTTTATAATTAGACTTTTTGTCTGTCCGCTTTATCGTCTGGCGTATTCTTGATGAAATTCAATGACTGCCTCTATCCCTTTACGGAAAATATCCAGTGAAAAGTTTTCGTTTGGTGAATGGATGGCGTCTGATTCCAAACCGAATCCCATCAATACAGTTTTGATTCCCAATACTTGTTCAAAAGTAGAAATGATAGGAATACTACCACCACGGCGTACTGCCAGCGGTTTCTTTCCGAAAGCAATTTCAAAGCCTTTTTCGGCAGCCTGATAAGCAGAAAGCGAAATCGGGCATACGTATCCTTGTCCTCCATGCATCGGAGTCACTTTCACCTGAACAGTTTCCGGAGCAATGCTTGAAATATACTCTGCAAACATCTGCGAAATCTTATGATGATCCTGATGCGGAACTAACCGGCAGGAAACTTTGGCATACGCCTTTGAAGGAAGTACGGTTTTAGAACCTGTCTCTTATACACATCTCCGAG
>ENA-OWYH01000783-OWYH01000783.1-human-gut-metagenome-genome-assembly--contig:-NODE-783-length-11084-cov-14.128117_pt1 | contig 11084 bp, 9 predicted proteins | sample MGYA00249746_ERZ652078 | MGnify/ENA primary metagenome ERZ652078 (study PRJEB26925, sample SAMN05827095) | human gut metagenome | biome: ENVO:2100002; feature: ENVO:00000062; material: ENVO:00002003... | reverse complement strand
GATACTGATCGGTCTCGTGGGCTCGGAGATGTGTATAAGAGACAGTTATTATATATTTATGCAATGCTTTGTGATAAAAATATGTACGCAAAAATACAACAGAAATCAAAAGAAAGAGGAAAATCTATGCTGCAATTAGAAAGACAACAAAAGATTCTCGATTATTTAAAAGAAAACCGCAAGGCCACCACCAATGAGCTCAGCGAACTGCTTGGTGTATCGACCACGACAATAAGAACAGATTTAAACCAGATGGATAAGGAAAAGCTTCTGACAAAGACTCACGGCGGTGCTATCTACAAGGATAAAACCCATGACATGACTGATTTAACCTCGAGGGCCTACCTGTTCCATGACCGCGCCCTGGAAAACAAGGAAGCTAAAGAGGAGATTGCAAACGAGGCGATAAAGCTCGTAAGTGACCATATGTGTATATTCCTTGATGCCAGCTCCACAGCCTACACTCTCGGCATGAAGCTTTCAGGCTTTACAGAGCTGACCGTCATCACCAATGGCATCAATCTGGCTTTAGAGCTAAAGGATATCCCGGGTGTCACAGTCATCCTGACAGGCGGTATCGTAACCAGTGCATCCGCTTCCATAGAAGGACTGCTTGGCGCTGATTTACTCAAAAAGATACACACAGATATCGCGTTCGTGTCAGCAAGAGGCTTCTCTGTAGAAGACGGACTGACTGATTTCAGTATATACGAGGCTGATTTAAAGCACATGTGTATCAAGGCCTCCGCTAAAACTGTGGCTCTTGTAGACCACACCAAGTTTGATACCACATCCATATCAAGCTATGCATCGCTTGATGACATCAATATGGTAATCACCGACTCCGGTATCTCACCTGAGACAGCAGATATATATGAGAAGGCAGGCACTGATATTGTTATATCCGGAATATAAATGGACAATATGGCCATATAAAAATATAAGTACAAATATAACTATAAATATAACTGTATATATAGATCCATTAAAAATGACACGCAACGTTTTACGCTGCGTGTCATTTTATAGTTGTCTTATACGCTTAAAGCATCAGACTATCTTATATGCATTTCTGCCATTTTCCTTCACATCATTGAGCACTTCATCCACCGTCTTGAACAGCTTTGAAAACTCATCCGGCACCTTTACATCCGGGGCGGTAACATATGCCTGTGATACAGTCAGATACTCATCCACCTTAGAGCTCTCATGAAGTATCTGTTTTTTGGCAAGCTCAAGTCTTATATGCTCAGCTATATTTTTAATGATATCCTCATCCGTTTCCTGCAGGATTATGTAGAATTCATCACCATAGAAATGATACCCCATTCCCTTATCTCTGACGCTCTCATTTATTATGGATGACACTTCTTTTAGCACTGCATCACCGGTGACTCTGCCACTGTTTTTGTTAAATGACTTGAAGAAATCTATATCCACTACTCCAAACGTGATTCCTGCACCATCTGAATCCTGATTTTTGCTCACAAGCTTTTCAAAATCGTTTCGCATCTTGAACTTATTGCCCATGCCTGTAAGCATATCTGTGTAGTTGAGTCTGACTGCCTTACGGCGCTCATACTCAGTCTCCTGAAGCTGAAGCTTAAGGTCTATTGTATCACCAAGACGCTTTATCTGCTCCTTCACCTGCATAGAGTGGAGATTTGCGTAATATACGCACAGCTTGTTGTATGCCTCTGTATCACCAATGGCGCTCTCATATTTCATCCACATCTTGACACAGGTCTTCTGGAAAAACAGATTTTGCGTATCAGTGGCAAATCTTTCATACTCCACAATAACCTTTTTCCATGCATCGAACTCCCCCATATTCATAAATAGATTGCAAAGGCTTAGTATCTCAAGCACATAATCGGCAGAATCGATATTGTTTATCGCACCCTCAACCAGCTCTTCCACATGATCTCTGACCTCATCCTCATTTCCCATCTTCCATAGCAGATGTGCCTGTGACATGTCTATCAGAAATCTGTTTTTATCACTGCCAGCTATATCATTAAAGAGTATCGCGTCAGAAAGATGCTTTTCTGCCTTTTCAAACTCATTAATTCCTGTGTATGATATGCACAGATTCAGATGAAGCATGAGAAGCTCCTGATAATAGCTATCCCTCTCTCCATGCAGTGGTGGCTTGCACAGCTCCAGTGCTTCGTTAAAATATCTGATAGCCTTTTCATACAATCCAAGCTCCATATAGAGTGAGCCTATATTATTGTTAACAAGCATTATTATCTCTGTTGAGCCCTGCTCCACAGCTACATCCATAGCCTCCAGGTAGCAGTCAATCGACATGCTTACATCTCCAATAGATGCATATATGACTCCCATAAGATTGACAGTCTTTGCCATCTGCTCATATGCGCCACAGCTCTTATAAAGACCGGCTGTCTCCTGTGCCTTCTTCTCTGCCAAAAAAAGCTTATTCTCGCCAAATAAGGCTGCTGCCTCATCCATACATCTGTCTGCCTTTTGCAATATACCCATAAAAACCCTCCTATAGATGACAATACAATCTATTTTTCAGCAAGATACTGCTTATATCCAACCTGTTTCAGTTTCGCATCCTTTGCTACAACCTGAGCCTTCATATCTGCTGTATACTTTTTGATTTTCTCAAGGATTACATCATCACCTGCTGCGAGTATCTTTGCTGCAAGGATTGCTGCATTTTTCGCACCGTCAATTGCAACTGTGGCAACAGGCACTCCAGGTGGCATCTGCATGATTGAGAACACTGCATCCATTCCATCCAGATTCTTTCCTGAAAGCGGTACTCCGATAACAGGAAGTGCAAAAAGCGCTGCACACATTCCCGGAAGTGCTGCTGCCATTCCAGCTCCTGCTATTATTACCTTTACATCTCTATTCTCAGCGCCTCTTGTCCACTCAATAAGCTCATCCGGCTCACGGTGTGCCGAGATGATGGTGAGCTCATACTCTATGCCGAGCTCTTCAAGCATATCTGCTGCCTTACTCATCACCTTTAAATCTGAGTCGCTGCCCATAACTATTCCAACCTTTGCCATTTTATCCTCCTTATATGTCTAACAATTATTTACTTTCTGCATCAAGCGTATCGAGCGGTTTATTCAACTCTTCTACGCCCTCAAGCACAAATCTGCCATCTCTTATTATATCACATGTTGAGCCATCGTGTCGAATAACTGTGATGGCTCCAAGCTCATCATATGGTATTGTGATATCCGTGTGGCAGTTGAAATATGCCTTTGATATATCCTCTTTTCTGCGGATGGAAACTGAATTGTCCCTGGCAATGATTGCTTTTCCGTCAGGGTTGTATGTCATATTGTCCTCATCGTATGTGTAGCAGGTATCACCCACTGCAAAGTGCGGTCCTGTCTTCTCTGCTATGAGAATAGGCATCTTTGCTGCGATATCGTATACTCTCGCCATACGGTAGGCTGTCGTATTGGTGCCTATGGCAAACTCACCCATAGGCAGTGTGTCATGATGGAAAAGTACATTGTCAGATATATACTTTCTGTTTTCTTCCTCATCCTCAAAATTGGTACATGTATATTTATCAATCATGCCATCCTTAAAGTCGATTTCCAGATTAATGAAATTAAGCTCATTGAGATATACCTGACTGACATGCAGCTTACCGTTTGTGCCCTCTAACACCGGTGAAGTAAACACCTCTCCGACAGGGATATTTACATCAGCCACACAGTTTTCAAAAGCCGTCTCCTTTGAAGGCTCCTTAAGCTCATGTATCTTGACATACAAATCTGTCCTGTTGCCGTTTGTACCGACGATATGCACCCTGTCTGCTGTATCGAGCACATCTATGATTTTCTGCTGCATATCCCTGTAGAGTGCATAATCAAGAGTATTAATCTTTACAGTCTCCGTAAAAATTTCCTTATAATCAGGTCCGATTGCAGCACACGGATAGGCAATAATCGTAAAGCTTCTGTCCTCGCTGTGGATATAGCTGTTCATATACTGTGAGCGCACGCTTGTCATATGGACTACAAGCTTCTGCTGCTCATCATTAAAGTGCGCAGCCTCCTTCTTTGAAACCGGAGCAAACGGCTCCTCTCCAAATATCTCTATGACAGCCGGTCCTCCACATTTGCATGCTACATCCTTCATTCTCTCAAGTGCATTGTGCATGCACTCAAGACGATACTCCACATATGCCTTGTCAAGCCACAGTGCCATATCCTCCTTGTGGTCATAGTCAAACTGCTTATTGACCGATGTGGAAAATGGTCTCATGGCAGGCTTCATACCCATTTTCTCGAAATTTTTTAATGCTGCTCTTATCATACGCTCAAAGCCAAGCGGATAAAGCACCTGAACCACCGACTTCTTTGAGATATCCTTGTTGCAGGTAATAAAGCCAATGCGGTATCCTTCTGTATAGGTATCTGCCATGGCCTGTATCTCCTCATCTGAAAATGAAGCCAGATGCGCTCTGCCGGCGCGCTCATTCTCTCCGACATACAGTCCGTAGGAATACAGATAATCATCATTTGACAAATCTGCCTCATTTACAAGCTCTGTATAGTAATCATAAGCCGGGTCAAGGAGTGCTCTGTTGTCATCCTCTGCAAATATCTCCTCATAATCATGCATGAACGAATATATACAGCCCTTTATCTCATCAGGACTCAGCTCATTGGCATTCTCAAAATAATTGTATAGCTCTACAATAAGCTCTGCATAAATGCAGAGATACTTTATATCCCCCTGATAGATATGTGTAATGCTTCCGGCAATTTTTGCATATACAGCCGATAAAAGCTGACCATACTCATCTCCGAGCACCTTTACGGCGTATGCCGGGTTGGCATAGCTTTTCTCGTAATTTTCTTTATCAAACTGTGAATAGAATAAATCGTTAAATTCCTTATCTGCGCTATGGTTTTTTATAGTGTTGATGCACTTTGCCACACTTGTGAAATAATCTGCAAAAGCCGGCTCTATCGCAGGCTCTCTGACGATCTGTTCTATCCGCTCCTCCACAAGCTCTAATCGCTCTGCGTAAAGCTCATTGGAGAGCTCATAAATCTCTTTATAACTCATATATCCCTATAATCTTTCTTTCATATAATAAAACCTGCAGCATATGTTCCTCCCCAGCTGATTACCGCTATGAGTGAAAAAAACACTGCCAGTCGTGGAAACGTCATGAATGATTCCTCATCAAAGAGGCTTCTGATGGCAAACCCGAAATCTGCCAGAGATATGCCAAGCATCAGTATACCGGCACTGCCATAGTACATAGACAGATTGCCATCTCCTCTGAATGCCGCATTCAAAAAAACTATATATACAATCTCTATGAGGATAGCCACAACAAGTGCAGCTATCCCCCTCTTAGATTGCTTCTTTTCCGTAAACTTATACCTGTTACGTTTTCTTCTGCCAAGCAATTTATATTCTCCTATTTGCAGCCGTACTGCTTATAGTACTCATCTATAGCTGCTTTGATTGTGTCATCAATGACTACTCTGCCATCATGCTCTCTGTTGTAGAGATACTCTGTGACCTCTGCCATTGTGACGATTGACTTGCCCTCAAAGCCGTACTTCTCATGAATCTCATCGAGCGCGCTTACCTTGCCGCCCTGTCCGACTTCCATTCTGTTAAGGCTCACCATAAGGCCTACGATTGTAACATCTGCAGCTCCTCTTACCTTTGGAACTGTCTCCTCCATTGATTTGCCGGATGTGGTGACATCCTCTATCATGACTACTCTGTCGCCATCCTTAAGCTTGCTTCCAAGGAAGCCTCCCTTGTCTGCACCGTGATCCTTTGCCTCTTTTCTGTCTGAGCAGTAGCGCACCTCTTTGCCATAGAGCTCATGGTATGCGATAGCTGTTACCACTGCAAGCGGAATTCCCTTATATGCAGGTCCGAATAATACATCAAAGTCATCTCCGTAATTAGCATGGATAGCCTTTGCGTAGTACTCTCCGAGTCTCTTAAGCTGTGAGCCTGTCACATATGCTCCCGCATTCATGAAAAATGGTGATTTACGGCCGCTCTTTAATGTGAAATCACCAAATTTCAGCACGTCACTCTCCACCATAAAGTCTATAAATTCCTGCTTATACTGTTCCATTTTATCTTAAAACCTCCTGTTTATAAGGCTTTCACGCCTTTATTATTGTCTCAAATTGCTTTACTACACACTTTTTACACACTTTACACCGCTTCCATCTTCCTCATCTCGTCAAACAAGGTATCATCTGTTACGTGACAATACAAATCCATTGTCAACTGTAAGGAGCCATGTCCGAGAAGCTTCTGCACGCTCTTAGGCTGCATTCCGTTCTCGATTGCCCTTGTTGCAAAGGTGTGACGGAAACAATGAGGAGAGAACCTCTCAAATTCCGGGTGTTCCTTCTGAATTCGTCTCGTTGTTACATCCATACATTCCTGTACGATGAACTGCTGTGTAGGTCGATTGTTTCTGGTTACGAAAACCAGATTCTTGTATTCGTCCTGTGCTGTTTGTGCGTTCTTAAGCAGAATCTCCTGCCCGCGAACTCTTTGTTTTTTCAGAGCTTCCATAGCTCTTGTTGTTAAGGGAATGGTTCGCTTGCTGTTATGCGTCTTGGTATCATGCCATTCAAAGACATATTTGCCATCCTTGCGGAAATAGCATAAGGAACGTCTGACGTGTACAACCTTCTTTTCAAAGTCTACATCAGACCACTGAAGCCCCATCAACTCACCAATACGCATTCCTGTGTCGATTGCCACTACATATAAATTGTAGTAGAATGTGTCCTTCGCATAGCTAAAAAAAAGCTCCGTTTCACCTACCGTTAATACTCTACGTTCTTTCTTAACCTCTTTAGAAATCACAGTATTGATCTGCTTAGCAGAATTTTTGATAAGTAAATCAGAGTCTATTGCTTTCTCCAGCATATCGACCAGTATCTTTTTCGAATTCTTACGCTCATTGTCTGTTTCCAGTTCGTTAATCGCCTGCTGCATAATCAGTAAATTCAAGGATGTGAGTTTTCTCCATCCCAGAGCCTTCTGTATTCTGCGATAATGACCTGCGTATGTCTCCTTGGTGGAGTCTCTGCAATTCTTCTTGCAGGTATCCATCCAGATTTCATACCATTCGTCAAGCGTTACGTCCTTCGCAACAACATTGAGTGCCTTTTCATCCTCATACTGTTCGTTTCTAAGCTTCTGTCTTACCTCATTCAGCGTCTTTGCGTAAACCGTCTGCTTCTTGCCAAAACGATTCACGAATCTTCCCTGATAAAGACCATCCTTTCTCTGTGATAAGCCTTTACCTAATTCTTTACCATTAAGGGATTTACCCATTTATGCCTCCTTCCTAAGTGTAGAATAGGAAGGATTCCAAATATCGTCCCTATTCTACCATAAAACCTTACAATTATCAATCCGTTTCAAAAATTGAATTCTCATTTTGAAACTCCTCCGTGTTCTTATTTATGAAAGAATCTGATTCAGTAACCAGTGGTCTAATCTGCCCTTATGAGCATATAGTCTGTTACCGATTCTTACCGTGAAACCATTGGCCGGATTGGAAAGCAATTCTCTTGCTTTCGTCTGTCCAATACCAAGGTACTCACACATTTCCTTTACATTTAATAACGCTCTTGTATCAAGTTCTGTTTTCATGGTAGTCCTGCCTCCTCTCGTAATATTCTCATTAACCACCTTCTTTCCTACCCGCAATAAGCGGTTCCTAAAGTAAGATTGTTCCAGTACTCTTAGTTTGGTTTTCTACGTATCCACTGTCTGGATTCTTTAGCACCGATTTCTCACTACTGAAACCTGCCTGTGGGCCTCTCCTGCGCGAGATCATCTCCCACCCTTGACGGAAGTGTCTGTTCTTTGCTCCGCTTAAATTGCTTTAAGTATCATCGCAAAGTCCGTTGACTGTGAATACAACTCATGAAGTTTTCAATGTACAGTTAAAACATTTCGATATTCTTGTAGAACATAAGTTTGTTTTGTGTTATGATTGTTGTAGCCGATTTGCTTCATTTCTGATGCCGCCCGGCTACGTTTTGTAAGTTAATTGTAGTAAAATATAGAGAATAAAATAATTGACGGTCACTTGACCGCGACTTGACATAGAAACTTTTCAAAGAATGAAAATATAGAAAGACAGATAAGATAGATAGCGGGATTGATAAATCCTCTCTGAAAGGAGCACACAGATGAGAAACAGACTGACCTTCGCCAATGTGATTGGTGTATTATTGGAAAATAAAAAGAAAACCTACCCGCAGCACCAGCTTGTACGCAGTCTGTTCTCTGCATATCTGGATGATACTCTGACAGCTTCGGAATTAATCGCAGATGACACGACGATGTACAGCCGCTGGTGCAATGGCGCCCGCCCGATTCCTATAGATATCCTAAAGACTTATGAAGATGAGGATGAATGGGATACGATGGAGGATGATTTCAGAGATAAGATTATTCCGAACCTGTTGAACGAAGCACAGGCTCGAATCCAGATGGAGGAATTGATTACAGACAGTATAAAAACCATCGGGCAGGAAATGGCTGATGCACTGATTCAGGAGCCGGATAATGCAGCCTTTTTCTGCTCTGTGGTAAGATATGCGATTTTGAATGACCATAGCACAGGTGCGCTCTATTCTCCCGACCTTTCGGAAGTGATTCTTTGCAATAAGCTTCCCTCCTGCAATCAGGCATTCATTGGACGAAAGGATGAGATAAAAGCAATCGCATCCCATCTTTCCAATCAATCCGTCTTATTCATTACTGGTATGGCAGGCATTGGAAAAAGCGAAGTTGCCAAAGCCTATGCACAGACGAACCGTAAAAAGTACACCAATATCATTTATCTGTATTACACCGGTGATTTGAGAAAAGACATCGCAAACCTTACATTTGCAGATGATTCCGTAGAAATGAATGAGGAAGTCCGTTTTCAGAATCACTATAAGGTGATGCAGAGACTCCACACAGATACACTGCTGATTCTGGACAACTTCAATGTGCTTCCAAAGGACGAACCCTTCTTAAAGGAACTGATGAAGAATGATATGCAGCTATTGATTACCAGCAGATGCAAACTTAAGAATTATGATTCTATAGAAATAAAGGAATTGGATAAAGAAAAAGAACTGACAGAACTGTTCTACAAGCATTGTCCTTCTGCAAAACGTGATCCGGACAGTGTGTCTGCCATTATAGAAGAAGTGAACTGTCATACCCTGACTGTCTGCATGGCTGCTCTTACCTTAGAAGCCAGCGGCATGGAACCGGAAGAATTGTTACAGGAGCTGCGTTCCTGCGGTATCGGGCAGAACATGGAAGAAATCGAGGTATTCAAGGATGATGAATTCTCCTATGCCAGTATGATAGGACACCTTCGCATGTTGATGAAGCTTAATAGATTAAATGAGGACAGTATTGATATCCTCCGTAACCTCTCACTCCTGCCGGTATCAGGAGTTTATAAAAGTGCGTTCAAAATGTGGCTGGAACTGGATTCTCTCAAAAATGTTAATGAGCTGATACGCTATGGCATTATCAGTGAAGATACCGAAAATAAGACGATTGCACTCCATCCTCTCATTCAGGAAGTGGCAATCGCAGAGACCATTCCAACCGTATCAGACTGCCATGTGATGTTAAATCACCTGCATTTGATTTGCCTTGCTCACGGTCTGGATGTAAAAAGACCGGTGACTGTCATGGAATGTCTGAAAAGCATCAACAGACACATCATCCTAGATAACAGGGCTTACTATCTACTGTTCTTACAGGATATGTACCCTTACTTTGACAAATATCTGGATACCGATTATCTGTCGGAGCTGGTAGAACGTATAGAATATGTGATGAATCTTATGAATGATTCGGGCAAGTCGGATGAAACGAGTAAATCGTATAATTCAGATAAATCAGGCACACCAGATATTACGCAAGAAACCAACCACATTTCTGCCTGTGACAAAGCATTATTATTAGATTACAAAGCACAGCTTCTGTTCCCACGCAAGGAATATGATAATGCCATTAAGAAATATAAAAAGGCGATTGCCCTCATGGAAAATTACCATAAGACCAATACTGCGGATGCCCGTTCCGCCAATCTGCTTTCAAACCTGCACAACAACCTCTCTACAGCTTATCTGTTCCGGAAGAAACTGGAAGAAGCCGTATCAGAACTCAAGACAGCTTTCACAGTACGCAGGGAATATGCCAGTCTTGGATTGATAGAGAATAATGATACCCTGCAGCAGACACTCTCACTTGCTAACATGCTGGTGCAGAATAATGAATATGATTCTGCTCTGGAAATTATTGATTTCTGTGAATCCACCATTGATGAAGTTATGGGTAGAAATAACCTTGATTATGGTATGTGCGAGTTCTATCGTGGTGTCATTGCTTATACCCGTTCTCAGCCTGTGATAGCAGAACAGCACCTGCTTAACGCAGATGCCGTCTTTCATGCTGTTATGAACGAGAACCCTGATAATGATTATTCCAAAAGTACTGCTCGTTATTTGTATAGTTTGTATATGAGATGGGGAAAGAAAGAGCTTGCGGAGCAATATAAAAAAATACTAATCAGCACGCATTAGGTATTGCCATAACAATGATACATATAGTCAGAACACACCCAAATATCAGCATAACGGGTAACGAGGTCATAGAAAACTTGTAGGCTCGGCTGCTGTCCTTTGTTATCGATATTCGCAAGATAGCGCGGGGAGATATATAACTCGTCGCTTACTTTTTTGCGACTTTCTCCGTATTCGTTTCTCGCGGCTTTAATGGCAGCCCCGAAAGCCTTAAAATCATATATTGATACTGGTCTTTTTGCTATAATCATTCACCCTATTACATTTTACTGTTCCCCTTTCTATCTGTTTCTTTGTGCCTGTGCTTCCACCAAAGGATAAACGGAAGAAGCAGAACCAGCACCACTATTAAAAAAATGATTAAAAAGTAATCTCTCGTTCAGCTTCACTCCCTTTCCTCTTTCTTTAAATAAATAACTTATTTCATATTTACTATACATAAATTATAAATTATATATTATATATAAT
>ENA-OWYH01000780-OWYH01000780.1-human-gut-metagenome-genome-assembly--contig:-NODE-780-length-11144-cov-5.752457_pt1 | contig 11144 bp, 9 predicted proteins | sample MGYA00249746_ERZ652078 | MGnify/ENA primary metagenome ERZ652078 (study PRJEB26925, sample SAMN05827095) | human gut metagenome | biome: ENVO:2100002; feature: ENVO:00000062; material: ENVO:00002003... | reverse complement strand
GAGATACTGATCGGTCTCGTGGGCTCGGAGATGTGTATAAGAGACAGGTTGTTGTTCCGTATACATTGTCTCTTCTGAATATCATTACCGAGGGACGACTGGATTTGTATCGAATCTGGAAAAACCAGTCGATATCGTCAGCCTTGTCGGATTTCATATACGATCTGATGAAGCAGGTCAACGAATTTATTCTCAAAGAATCTCCCGTCTCGCACTATATCGAATGGGCCAAAAAGGAAGAGTGCTGGTTAAAAGTCCGCTCAAATGAATGGGTTTACAGTCTCGATGAGATTCGTCAGGATTTCATTGATGAGAAGAATCCTCCCAAACGCAACCACAAAAGCGATGTTGGCGACGAAGAATCGGACAGACGGCACAAGGAGGGTATCATACGGGCAATCCCGTTCTCTCTTTGGAAAAAGATAGAGACATGGGGGCGTGACACGGGAATGTTGCAGCCGACCCTGACCTCTCTGGCCAGCGATATCGCATACAAAATCAGGAACAACCGAAAGCTGAACGACAGCGATATCTCCAGAGGGTATCTGATTTACGAGAATGTCTGGCAACACAATCCGGAACTTCTTGAGGAAGCCGACAGTCTGGCCGAGCAGGATCGTGCAAAAGCAGCCGAGACTTCCGATACCATGTCTCCGGTAAACGGTCAAGACGAGATTACCTTGGAACTGATACAGGCCATGGTGGAATGGGACAAACGTCGACGAATTCTTGAAGACTGGAAATGGAAAGCCATGAAGGATGTCGCCGATGGGATTAAGCCACTGACAGACAGAATGAAATATGCCTTCTACTTCAACCTGCAAAAGCTTAAGAAGGCTGGATTCCCCAATTGACGAGAGCCATGGATATCTGGAGCAGCGAAAAAAGATCGGAGGTCATGTCCCGAATCAGGAACAAGGGTACGAAGCCGGAAGTTACGCTTCGCAAGGCCCTTTTTGCCCGAGGATTTCGCTATCGTGTCAATGTCAAGACTCTTCCCGGGAAACCGGACATCGTTCTGCCTCGATACAAGACGGTCCTTTTCGTTCATGGATGTTTCTGGCACGGACATCCCGGCTGCAAATATGCATACACCCCAAAGAGCAATACGGAATTTTGGGTTAACAAGATATCAGGTAACCAGGAACGGGATGCAGTTGTAAAACGCGAACTTGAAGAATCTGGTTGGAGGGTAATCATCGTTTGGGAATGCGAAATCAGACACGGAAAGGATTTTGCCGGCTTGATAGATAAGCTGTCAGACAATATTCTTTTTGATAAAGACTGTAAGTATTATTCAATCAAGTAAGATAACAAACTCTTATATTTTGCCATGTGAATAATCTACATCCAAATAACCATGTGAACTCTCCTTACATCCATACAAGTAAAAATAAATTTATAATTATAGTTTCAATGAGTTGGTAGTGCAAACAGAGAAGACGAGCTAATTTTATGTGCTTATTTACTTCGATATCTTTTATCAAATCTCAAAATTATGATTCGATTGGACATTTTAACACACATAAAATTTTAACTTTTTATTTGCCTTTTAAGAAATCAAGATCAAACATAGCTTGATCATTTGCATTATAATGTGCCTCTATTAGTGATTTATCGACTATATTTTGAATCTCGCCATTTGTAAGAGGTTCCCACTGCATTTCCGTTTTCGTGCCTTTTACATGTTTAACATTTACAGCCTTTCCCAAAACAAATTTCATGAACTTTTCTCCTAATGGAGATAATATGTATTTATCACCTTCTTCACTAACCTTAGCCATTCGCAAAACACCGGTAGAATATAGGAGCTCAGTATCTCCATCTTCATCATAATACTCATCTTGGTATAATGGGAGATTAGATAAATCGGTATAAGGGATTCTTGCAAGTACAGAAGATAATCTAAAATAATCCTCGATAGATAATAATCCTTCTATTTTAGCTCTTGACAATTTTGCAAAATATTTTTCCTTATTTATATTATCAAGAGCATCAACCATATTCGCAATGACATTACCAGGTGCATCTTGAGCTTTCAACCCTACTTCCTCTGCAAATTTGCATCGTTGTTCAATAGTTGTATCAGAAAGTCCCATAATAAATACCGTATATTTTCGGAAAAACTCACTATCCCGATAATCTTGCAAATTTTGATATTCTTGTGCAAGCAAGCCTCCAACTACAGGAATTAAATTTAGGACTGCTTTAAACTGGTCACTCCACGTTAAACCTTGATGCTGATTCACGACAGAAAGATCTGTTTTTGTAAGTATGTTCTCTACAATATTTTGAACCTTATCTGTATTCATAATGACAAATAAACTAATTATAACTTACAATATTATAGAGTTGGCAATTCAATGGTATATCTCCATATTTTAGCGACCCCGTCTGAATTGTCCGGGTAATATGTATTACAAAATGGATATATTATCGAATAATTCTTCTGCCATCCCTTCTCCAATAAAAAATAAATTGCCATACCTATAGCATGTGGTTTTGATGAAAGTGGAGCAAAGTATATATTCGTAAAATCCTTGCCTGACTTCCATTGTTCTTGTTCAATATACTCTTTTATGGTTTGGGCTGTTACAAACGGGTCATATGCCGGAGCAAAAATATTAGACGATATATCTTCAAAACATTCTGATCCAAGATCAGACTCTGCCTTATAAGCTCTTAAAACATTCTCTTGGAACATATCTGGGCTCAATGAAGGGAAGCCAAAAAGAAGTACCTTTTTACAATGTTTTTTAAGCTTGGCTACGTCTATTATTCGGCTATGATCATAGCCGGCAGCTATTATTAATAGGTCATGATCAGCCTCTGAAGTATTAACCCCAGACATTCCATACAACTTCTTTACTTGATAAAAATTATCAGAAAAGTTGGTTCTTTCTTGGTCGCGATACTGTTTTGGTTCTGTATATAAAATATCGAAAGTACGAACTTTTTCTATCTCCATACACCTCATGAGGAAAAGAAGATATTGTAATCTAAATCCAGTACTATCTACACAAATCTTAAGCTTTTCTATTTTTAATTTTCTAAGTTCAAATAGAAGAGTATCAAAATCTTCATTACCATGTAAGATTAATAGATTTTTATCTTTTAAAAATTTAGCGTTTTGATCTTCCGAAATAGTAATCCATAACTCGTTTTTTGCTTTTATTCTTGAATATGGCACCTTAACTCTATCTGAATCTACGAACATTGATATAAACAAATCATACTTCTCCAGATTGTCAAGTTCATCAATATGGTGATAACATTCCTTATCGAAATATGTATAATCCATCTCTAAAATAATGATGTTTGATAAAATTTATCTTGAGGTCTCTCAAGCTTTTCTTTAAATGGATATGTGTATTTTAATAGCCTTTTCTTAAATACCCTATCATATTCTTTTTGACTATTTGGAGAAAATATAAGTTCTGCCTCTTCGCTTGAAAGCTGAACATTTCCTCTTTTTGCCAATGCAAGTTCCCATTTTGGCAAAAGAATACTATTTAGACGATATACTTGTAACATATCATTTGAGTTCTTCTTTCTACGGCTGTCTAATCTTATTAAATAAGAATATTTTATCAAAATATCAAGTGTTTCTCTTGCGGCATCCGACAATGTAGCCTCATCTAATGAGAAAATGCTAATTGAACATTGAGGTGGTACATCAGAAAAACGTAAATTACGAAGATAGTCTCCCAAACGATTAATCGCATCAACCGGCCTTGATTGACCAACTGCAGGAATGCGATTTTCTTCAAAAAACCAATTATATGTATCCTCAATTCCCACCTGTTGTGAGTTGATTGATAATTTTTGTTCTTTCTCGAATGGATATTTATTGGTATTAAAATACTGATTTTTAAATGCCGTTTTGAGCAATCTTAAAATTGTTCTTGGTGTGCCACAAGAAAGTTCAATTAATTTTTGAAGTCCATAATAAGCTGGGTGCATATTAGCTTCTCTAGCCATTGTATCAATCAGATCTTGCCTATAATATGTTAAGACTTTATGTTGCATAGTCTCTTTATCTTTTGATGTAAAATACGTTAAAGCATCGTCGTGTATTTTTTTTGAATAAGATAATAGGCCTTCTTTTACTTTATTCTTTATCGCTCTATACATGAGCATTACATTTGCCCTTTCAATAACATGGTCATCATCAAAACGTAAATTAGACATGATTGTTTCTACATCTTCTTCTGTCCAATTATGAGCCGATTTAATCCCATCTAGCCTAGTTTTTATTTTGTTGAGATAGCGCTTTGATTGTGATTCCTTCTTAGAGAATATTTTTCCTAGAAGTTCATCATTAGACAGATTCTCAATCAAGGTCTCTATGTCAAAGTTTTTATGTAATGACAATTTACTGTTACGCAATCTTCGATTAAGAATTTCTTTAATATATTCATCATAGTGTTCAAAATTGCGAAGGAACTCATCAAGTACAAGTTTTTCAAATTCAGACCCATCATGATTCTCCTCTCCATTTAATGTCAAATAATGCCTAATGCCGTATGGTCTAGCACCAATTCTAAAGGTACAAGCATTAGTCTTCTCGCGTATCAACGATTGGACAAGTCGCTGCTGCGAGTCATTGAAGTTTTCTAGTTCATCAACCAAGTAAATGATGTATTTATTCTTAAAATACGGTATTTTAGTCTTCAGTATTTCGGGGAAACCATACGTCAATTGCGTTATCTTGAATTGTATTTTTACATCTGGATGATCATAGCCTTCAAGCGCAAAATTTTGTGTAGTATATATAAGTTGCTTTTGCAACTTAAGGAAATAATTCCTTAAATCGAATAATGTTTCAATGCCACATTCTATCTCATGAAAGTAACTTAAAACCGATGTTACTATTATTTGCTCATCTCCATCAGATAAAACACCCATTGTTTTTAAGTCACAGAGCACATTACTTATTTTTTCTCCTATCCAGAGTTCCCAGAGATAGGCATGGATAGACGACCAAATTTCCTCAGAGACCCCTCTTCCACTAAATATCTCTGAGTTAAAACTTGTACAACGAATATAAATTCCAATAAACTTCTCTTTAGCAAGGCCTTCCTCTATAGAAGAATTTTCTTTTTCACACCTAATTTTTTGAAGTTCATATGAATAGTATTTCATTATGTGTGTCTTTCCACTACCTTTACTACCAATAATAATCATGGGCATTAATGTAGTAGGCTTCATTACGTGGTTAAAACCCTTTTTCTGATTGAGATCTACCCAGTAATCATAAAGCTCTTGGTCGGTATAATCGACAGCTTTCGTAATATCAAACGGATTATTAATCATATCTCTGTATAATTCTTATTGTAACGTCTAAATATAGGAGTCCACATACTTTTATCTTCATCAAACCATATAATAGGCAACGTATTATCAGGCGTATTGTGATGCATACTTATTAATAATTGGTTGTTACCAAACCCCAAAGCCCTATGCTTTGCAACACATTCTAAATATGGAGAGACAAGACCTTGTTTTACAGCAAGATGAAAAGATAATGGATATCCATATTTGTAAGCAATATCTTTTGCTACTATTTTATCATAATTATCTATATTAGTAAAGAACCTGGACTTTTCGCTAAAACACATATAACTCTCATCTAGTTCTATAACAGCATCAACATGATCATAAAGGGGAATACCAATAGTCGGATCAATAAAATTTCTCACATACTCAACACCGTCTTTTAAACCAAATAACATCAAATAAGAAATATTTGACGAAGGTAAAAAAGAACGTAAATTGGTAACACATCTCCTTACATTCGAATCATTAGATGTTGCTTGCTGTCCAGAGCCACATAAATCATCTATAAACACAAAACGCTTTACATTTTTAAATTTATCTCGAAGCTTTGCATGTACCTCACCGTCTTCATTCTGCTCGTATATCACCAAGTCGTCAGTGTTTACGAATAAATCCTTCGGAATATTATTTTCCTGACGAAAATAGTATAATAGGTGAACTCCACTTTCAGAAGGGTTGCCAACGCCAAGAAATCTAGTATTTTTGAGTTCTTCAAAGAATTCTGGCTCCAACACTTCAGGATCCAAAGTATTACCATTACGTTTTCTAATATCTCGGATTAATGGATATCTAATTTTATCCCTATATAACGTTCTTAATAAATTACGTATGTTATCTGCACTAAAATACATCATGCGAGATAACATATAAAGCGCATAGCTTTGATCTGTTTCATTTTTAAAGTTTCTCAGCCACGCTTCAATATGAGTTTTGAATGCTCTATTTTCCCATAAGGTAAAATTTAGAACCTCTATTCTCTTGTATATATCTTCTTTTGTTATATTCATTTTTAACTCCTCTATTTCTTAAATACTAAAACCCATTCACAAGAAATGGTACTTGCAGTTTGATTTCTTTTGGTCATTAAACCATAAGATTTAATATCATCTATCAACTTAAACTTAAGGTGCATGCCTTTTGACTGCAAATATGTGGTTAGATAATCTTGCGTATCAAAAGGACGGTCACAAACCGTATTATTACCGATTACAATCACCATATAACCACCTTTCTTTAGGACACGCATACTTTCGTCAAAGGCAAGTTTAATCTCATTTAGATAGTTACCTACAATATAAGCACGTTCGTATTTACCTTCTTTATAGAGAGATTCAAGCACCACATCAGCAGCTGATATGTCCGTCTTAACTTTCTGGTTAAAATCCGACTTGTGGTAATCTTCTCGTCCAATATTTTTACTGTTAAGTAAACGAATCTCTTCTGGCTGTTTTTTACCAAGCCAATAAAGATTCAACCATGACGATCGAATATATTTTTGAGCTCCAGCATAAGGGGGAGATGTTAAAATAAGATCAACAGACTCATCTCCTAATAATTGGGATCCTCCATAAGTATCTGTAAGTTTCCTCGCATCATTTGAAATAATTTCAGTAGTTATTCCTTTTTCTTTAATCCCAACTAATGACTCGATTCGTTTGATATTCAACTCACAGATTGCTTCAAATTTCTCAAGGACATCTATGCATTCAAGAGTTTTTAACTTGAATTCTATAGACTGCTTACGGTCTGGATTATTGATAAATCTTTCTGGATTTAGCTTCACTGGAACTGAAATATTAGGATCTGCAAAACTCACTTTCTTTATCATATTTGAAAAACAAAGCATAAAAAAACGTTTCTGCTCCTTATTCTCTATTCTTCCAATAACATCTTCCAAACGTGTTAATTGTAGGATCGTACTTGAAGAAAACCAGCGTTTGATATTATCAGTTTCGAAAGTTATCTCTTTCTTGCTTCTTCTAGCACTTGTTACTATAGAATTAAGAGTTGTATGCAATACCTCCGAAGGTATATATGTTGTTTTTACTTGTGATATCAGTACTGCTAATGGATTTGCATCAGCGCCAAGTGCATTTCTCCCCGATATATTTGCTTCTAGCATAACTGTACCCGTTCCGCAGAATGGATCAAGCACAATACCATTTTGGGGACAAAAGTAATTTGTTTGCAAAAAGAAATATGGTATATTGCTTAACAACTTTGCTGGATATGAATGAATTAAATGAGAATATCTTTCACTGTTATTTAGTTCTGGCACCAGCTGTCGGAAGTTAATACGAATTGGCTCATTACGTTCTGCATAATCAGCACAGTATTGTTCTATTCTAAGCTCTATCTCTTCCATTCTCGTATGCTCTTTCCCTTTCATATCATTCCTTATTAAAACTGCTGCTGCCGCAACCACTCGCTCATAAAGCGGTCGTAAATAATATACCCGCAAGGTGTCTGATAAACCAGTTCGTTGTCGAGCAATTTCTTCAACGAAGCACTGACACTGCTTGCTGCACGAAGCCGATGTCGGCTGATAAAGTCTCCCGCCAGCACCTCCTTGACGCACCCTTCGCGGGCGATAGCTTTCAATAGGCGCACATGACCGGCCGAATAAGCTTTCAGCAGATCTGCATACGAATAGCTTTGTTCGGAAACGATCTGTTCCGTAGCATACGCCACCAACCCCGTATCCACATCCCGATTATAGCCGTACAAGCGATTGAGAAGGCACTGGATATACCAAGTATGTCCATCAAATTTATCGTAAATCACATCGAAAACCTCACGGGGAAACTGCACGCCATGTTTAGCAAAGTGCGCAGCAGCGAAACAGGCATACGCCTCTCGATCAATGGAGCCAATAGTCAGCAGTTGCGTACTCTGATAGAACGGTCTTTTCGACGACGTGAACATCTCCTGCATCAGATGTTGCTTGCTGCCCGCAAAAATAAAGTTTACATTAGGCAAGAACTGGATATAGGAGCGCAACAGAGCCTCGATACCCTTTCCCGGATATTCGGCGATTTGCTGAAACTCGTCGATTGCAATATAGCTTCGTTTCTCAGAAGAGCCCAGATAATCGAATATTTCTTTCAACGTACCCTCCTCCTCTTGGGGAGCTACGTCGATCGTCACTTTGGGGATGCCAGTTAGCTCATCAATAGTGAATACCGGACGACAACTGCGAATAAATTGTCCGATGCGGTTTAATGCTTTCTGAGGCGCGGTATCCAGTTTACCCAACACCGTATTGGCAAACAACCGCACGAAATCACCCATTGACTGCGTGGAGTAAATATCCATATAAAAGATGACAATATCCGGCTCCTGCTCTTTTAGGCGATAAAAGGCATGACGAATCAGACCGGTCTTGCCCATACGACGAGGAGCAATCAGCGTTACATTGCGCCCATTGTGGAGCGCATCGAGAATCGCGGATGTTTCCGTCTCACGGTCGCAAAAGAATTCAGGGCCGTGGTAGCCCGCTATCAGGAAAGGATTGTTCGGCTTCATTTTATTCCATCTAATCATTACGCAATCATCGTAACGCGAATATCGCAATAAAATATAAAACAGCCAAAGGATTCACTAAATAATTTACATCCAAATGAAAAGCAACTTTACTTTATCCTCGTATTCATATATACGTTCATTAAAGTAAAGTCAAAATAAGGGAAGAAAAGAGATGGCTGCGCCATGAAAATGTTTTCAGTCATTTTTCTCTTTTGGCTGCAAATTTTATAAACAATCCGGTTGTAAAGGTCAGTCCCAAACGACCAGTCCAATCAAGCACCAAACACCTCACTTGGACCCCGAAAATATCCGTGAATCCATCCTCGATTTTGCAGCCCGTTTAGGCGAAATAAACCCCGACATGCCCTATCTTTGCAGACGGGGTCTGTCGGGGTCCAAAAAGGCTGTTTTTGCCTCTTTCCCCTCTGTTCGGAGAGAGTCGATGAAAAAAAACGTTAAATCTTCGATTTTTCGCAAAAAAACAAGTAAATTTTTGAGTAGCCTACCTTTTAAGATGTAAACCACTGATAATCAATGAGAATATGATGATGCATCGGAAAACAAATGAGACAACACCTTGACAAAATACTTCGGCCATTTTCTTTTTAATACATATCTACCAACAATATCCACTGTTTTCAGGGAAATAGCATCGTGATATCCGTTTCAAATCAAGATTCGGATTTTGTCGAGTCATTAAATTCTTGTAATTTTCGTAAAATTTACGGACTAATCTCACAAAGCAATATGAAGAAAGACTTTGGATCGAAGAGTTGGCTCTACCCGATGCCCGTACTGATTGTGGCAGCCTACGACGAACAAGGCGTGCCCAATGTCATGAATGCCGCCTGGGATGGCATGTTTACCGATGAGACAATCGGGATCTGTCTCTCCGCCGGGCATAAAACCACGAAAAATATCCTTGCAACACGTGCCTTCACCGTCAGCATGGCCACGGTCGATCAAGTGGCTGCCTGCGACTATGCGGGTATCGTCTCCGGGAATAAAGTCCCCGACAAATTCGCCCGGGCGGGATTTCATGCCACTCCTTCGGCGCACGTCAATGCCCCGATGATCGACGAACTGCCCATGACGCTCGAGTGCGAACTACTCTCCTATGATCCCGCAAGCTGCCATCTGACAGGACGTATCGTCAATATCTCAGCCGACGAAAGCATTCTGACCGACGGCCAAATCGACCTGCGTAAGTTGCGCCCGATCAGCTACGACCCCATTCATCTCGAATATATCGAATTAGGGACTACGGTTGACAAGGCCTTCTCCTGCGGCAAAAAACTAAAATAGCAAGACCTACCGCTATTCAGAATGTACGACCCTCGGGAAAACCGGATTATCATCGACGGAGAGGACAAAACCGACTCCGTCGAACGCTGTTGGTACACCTCAAGGCCCAACCGCTGCCAGGTCGTTTTCTGTAATTTCCCGAAGACCTACTCCTATGTCCCGAGCAAAGTGTTGTGGCTGAAGGATCCCGTGGTCTTCGATCCGCAGCATTGCCATCTGCTCCACAAAGGCCGCCGGATAGAGCCGCTCTCCTACATCGCCGCCTTCCAACAAGGTGCGCGGCGATTCTGGTATGTGGAATACGCCAACGGCACCGGAGCCCACTACAAGGGATCGGAGGTTGAACTTGTTCGGTCGTGCCTGGAGGAACCACCCGCACAGGATCGCTTTGCCTATCTGCGCGACGTAGCGGAGCTCAACCCTCTGGAGACCGACGACGGGCAGAAACTGCTGCTGATGCAGTATCAGAAGATCGACTTCGTCTCCGACCGTTCGGCGGCGGCCCTCTACCTGAATCCCGGCAAGGACTCGCCACGGCAATTCCCGACGCCGCCGCTCATCTACCCCTTCGGGTGCAACGCCAGCCAGCAGAGAGCCATCCAGGCAGCCTTCGGGAATCAGATCAGCATCATCCAGGGCCCTCCGGGAACCGGCAAGACGCAGACGATCCTCAACATCGTGGCCAATCTTGTGGTGCAGGAGAAGACCGTGCTGGTCGTCTCGAACAACAACTCGGCCATCGAAAATGTGGTCGAGAAGCTGGAGAAGCAGGGGCTGGGATTTCTCACCGCCCTGCTGGGCAGCCTTGAGCGAAAGACGGCCTTCGTCGAAACACAGGCTATCGAGAAGGCCATCCCGGCCGAGATCGACTCGTGGTATTCGGCCGAAACAGACTCTCCGGAATTCCTCCGCACCATCCAGTCCGAAGCCGAAGCGTTGCAAACGATTTTCGAACGGCAGGAGCGGCTGGCTCG
>ENA-OWYH01000779-OWYH01000779.1-human-gut-metagenome-genome-assembly--contig:-NODE-779-length-11160-cov-14.674021_pt1 | contig 11160 bp, 9 predicted proteins | sample MGYA00249746_ERZ652078 | MGnify/ENA primary metagenome ERZ652078 (study PRJEB26925, sample SAMN05827095) | human gut metagenome | biome: ENVO:2100002; feature: ENVO:00000062; material: ENVO:00002003... | reverse complement strand
AAATATGCGGTACCGCATATTTCGTAAGAAAACGTATATTATGTAGGAGCAAGCGCCCATCAGCGCAGCTGATTCTTATGCGCTTGCGGCTCGCAACTGTGAAGGTACTGAACAGTTACGACTTTTAATATATTGACCCTCATATCATTTTTATGCATTATACGGAAACGAAACATACGGTCAGGAAATACACGGACAGGAAACATATGGACAAGAAACATACGAAAAGGAAATATACGAAATGGGATATTTAATTAGTGAGACAACAAAAGAGGAACGCGAGGCAATTGTGGCTGAGTCGCTTGGCAATATCGAGGCTACCTGCGATGGCTGCATGTCGGGGCTTGCCGAGATGTATCAGGACTATATTGACGGAAAGAAGGAGCTTCGTGAGATAAATATGGAGTTCAATGCCAGGTATGTGCACGGAGAGGATATGCCGGGGCGAAGCGGCTGTGGATATAAGTAATGTGAAGCGGCTTGGGATAATTACCGAAGCTTAATGATATCAGGGAGACGCAGATGATTTCATGCAGGGATGTTAACAATTTACAAATGGACGGAATGGAGCTTGTGGCGGGAGCAGCAGGGCTTGACAGGATAGTGTCATGGACGTATCTGGTGCAGACAAAGCCTTATAAGGATCATATGAATCCGGGCAACTTTGCGCTGCTTGTGGTAGATTACAAGAGATTTTCCATGGACGAGGCATATGATGCCATGGTTGAGCTGAATGAGCTGGGGATATCGGGCTTTGCGATTTCGGTTGTGGAGGATAGGGAAGAGACACCACAGAGGATGAAGGACAAGGCTGATGAGCTCAAGCTGCCGTTGTTTTATATCCGGTGGGAGGGAGCTACTTTTGTAGATATTGCGCAGAGCGTCGGAGAGCTGCTTTTAGAGACCAGTGTGGATAATAAAAGGACCGGGGACTACCTGTACAATCTGCTTTTTGGATATGAGGTAAATGATAAGTATATCGAGAAGATTTCTGCACAGCTTGGTCTGACCTTTGACCGGCCGTACAGAGTGGGAATCATCGTGATAGACCGCAAATACGGAGTGAATCTGGAGCAGGACGAGCACACATATACATACTATACCGACTGCCTGAACCGCGAGGTTATCCATATGAAGAAAAAGCCTATGTATATGAGGTTTTTGAACAAATTTGTGCTTCTTTTTGAGGAGACAAAGGATATGGAGACAGAGCATCAGATTGAAAGGATACTTGGGGACTTAGACAGTCGTGCACCATTCGCAGGGCTCATTCACAGCACATGCATACTCGGTGCTGCATACAGGAAGCCTGCGGATTTTGGCAAGAGCTATCAGGAGGCGAAAAATCTCATCCCCAAAAAGGATATTTTACCCAATCCGACCAACAAGAAGGTAATCAGTGCCAGCTCCATGGGCATATACAAGTATATGTTCAACAGTGGCAATCAGCAGGAAATCATGGATTATTGCAACGAGAAGCTAAAGCGGCTTGAGATGTATGACAATGCAAACGGCTCGTTTCTCATAGATACGCTGCTCAATTATTATATGTGTGGCTTTAATGTCGGAAAAACGGCACAGATGATGTACGTTCATCGTAATTCCCTGCAATACCGTCTGAAAAAGATAGAGGAAATACTGGAAATCAGCCTTGATGACTCGATGGAATATCTGGATGTAGTTAATTGTATTCTTGTAAAAAGGCTTATGTTTAATTAGTTACTGTAAAAATGCACAAACAAATTGTGCAAAATTAACATTGCAAAGCTGCTTCATTAAGTTTATTATACGAACTAAGCAAAGGCGCTGGAGAAAAACTCCGGCGCCTTTTCGTATTTCAATAATCAAGGAGGAAAAGATTATGATGAAGAGAAGTAAGAGATTTGCAGCATTGATATTGACAGGTGTAATGGCAGCGACAACATTGTTTGGATGTGGTTCGTCATCAGGAGGAGCTGCCTCTGATAGCTCAGCGGCAGACAGCTCATCAAATAAGGTTTTAAAGGTTGGTATGGAATGTGCATATGCTCCATTCAACTGGACACAGGATACAGATACCACACCGGACGGCAGCAAGGCAGTCAAGATAGCAGGCTCTGATTACTATGCATACGGCTACGATGTAGCAGTGGCACAGAAGCTTGCAGACCAGATGGGAATGGACCTTGAGGTACATAAGGTTGAGTGGTCATCAATCGGTATCTCACTCGATGCAGGAGATTATGACTGTATCATCGCCGGTATGGGCAAGACAAAGGAAAGAGAAGCGTCATACGCATTCACAGAGCCTTATTACTATAGAAACAACTGTATTGTTGTTAAGAAGGGCGGCAAGTATTCAAATGTAAAGGGTCTTTCAGATCTCGCAGATACAGGCTGCAAAGTAACGACACAGCTTGGAACAGGCTGGATTCCACTTTTAGACCAGATAAAGGGTGCTGAGCAGTCAGGAAACTTTGAGACTACATCAGAGTGCTTCCTCGCAATATCAAACGGCAGCGCAGATGTATGTGTAATCGATGTTCCGACAGCAGAGTCAGCGGCACTGACAAATGATGATTTACAGATTATCGAGCTGGATGAGAATGATACATTCACAGGTGATGATGAAATGGTAAATGTATGTATCGCAACAAGAAAGGATGATACAGCACTCAGAGATAAAATCCAGGATGCTATGAATGCAATCGGCTGGAATGACAAGGCAAAGATGGATGAGCTGATGGATCAGGTTCTGACACAGCAGCCGGCAGCCAACTAGTTGTTAGAGATTTATCTGATTCACGAAAAGATGAAGGACTGTGGGATGATGTTATATCGCATCATCCCACAATAGTCTGATAAACCGGCGTAAGCTGGGGATTAGAGAGATAAAAGTGAGGTAGCAGTATGATGATAAGTAATCCAAGTAATTCGTTAGAATGGATGGTATTTCTGGCGCAGAAATATTCAAGCATGTTTATCAAAGGAACCTGGCTTACGCTGTACATATCGGTAGTTGGTACATTGCTTGGCTTCGTATTGGGATATATCGTAGGCATAGTAAATGATGTAAAGCTTAACGATGGCGACAACATCGTAAAAAAGGTCCTTATCCGTATAGTAAAGGTGATATTTACAGTTTATGTTGAAGTATTCAGGGACACACCAATGATAGTTCAGGCGATGATCGTGTACTATGGAATACGTCAGATGGGCTATGAAAACCTGACACCTGTATTTGCAGGTATTCTCGTAACTGTATTAAATACAGGTGCCTACATGGGAGAGACAGTCAGAGCAGGAATCGGTTCAATAGATATGGGACAGCGCGAGGGCGCATGGGCCATGGGAATGTCACCGTTTAAGACAATGCTCTATGTAGTTTTGCCGCAGGCATTCAAGAATATCATTCCTGAGATGGCAAATACATTCCTTTTAAATCTGAAGATGACATCAGTGCTCAATGTTATCGCTGTGCAGGAGCTTTTCATGGCTGCCAAGACAGTCGGTGGAAACTACTACAAGTACTTTGAGTCATATCTGGTCATCGCGGTAATTTATTTTGTACTTTGCTTTGTATTTGATAAGCTCTTCAAGCTGATTGAAAAGAAGCTGCAGGGCAAGATGGACTATGCACTCGCAGTTGAGTACATGGACAATGAATAGGAGGCACAATATGAGTGAGACAGTAATTTCAATTAAGGATTTAAGCAAATCATTTGGTGATCATGAGGTACTTAGAAAGATTGATATTGATGTGCATTCCGGCGAGGTCATCTGTATTGTGGGCTCCTCAGGTTCGGGAAAATCAACACTGCTTAGGTGCATCAACAAGCTTGAGAAACAGACCTCAGGAAAGATTTTATATCACGATAAAGAGGTCAGAAATGTACAAAAGGATATCAATGATTACCGTTCAAAGGTGGGAATGGTGTTCCAGTCCTTCAATTTGTTCAACAATATGACAGTGCTCCAGAACTGTATGCTTTGTACAAGAAGGGTGCTTCATCGGCCAAAGCAGGAGGCCTTTGACAGGGCAATCACACATCTGAAGGCAGTCGGCATGGCTCCTTATATCAATGCAAAGCCATCGCAGCTATCAGGAGGACAGAAGCAGCGAGTTGCCATTGCAAGGTCGCTTTGTATGAACCCGGAGGTGCTTTTATTTGATGAGCCAACATCTGCGCTTGACCCTGAGATGGTCGGTGAGGTGCTAAATGTCATGAAGGACCTCGCAAGAACCGGACTTACGATGATAATCGTCACACATGAGATGGCATTTGCCAGAGATGTTTCTACAAGAACTATTTTCATGGACTCAGGATATGTGGCAGAGGATGCAGCACCGTCAGAGCTGTTTACAAATCCTAAGAATCCAAGAACAAGAGAATTCTTAAGCAGATATCTAGCAGGCTAGATATGGTTGGCATTCAGAAGGAGGAAATGATAAATGGATAATTTTGTAGTAACCTTTGCCAGAGGATTTGGAACAGGTGGAAAAGCAATAGCATCACAGCTGGCAAAAGAGCTTGGAATACACTGTTATGAGAACCGTATTCTGACTCTTGCAAGCCAGCTGAGCGGACTTGACGAGAATGTGTTTCAGGAGGTAAATGAGAAGCTGCGTGAAGAGGGCGGATTTACGAGCTTTTTGCGAGGGCTTCCAAGAGCAAAGGGATATATATCAAGAAATGAGAAGTTCAAATCAGATGACAGGCTCTTTGAGTATCAGAGCCAGATTATCAACGAGCTTGCAGACAAGGAATCCTGTGTCATAGTAGGAAAATGTGCCGACTATGTATTAAAGAACCGCCCAAATGTAGTGAGCATATACATTGAGGCACCGCGTGCATTCTGTGTGGAGCGCACCATAGCCAATATGGGTGTGACACCGGAGGTGGCAAATGCCACGATTGAGAGAACAGATAAGTTCAGGGCAGATTATTACAAGTACTATACACACGGAAATTACTGGACCAATCCGGTGAACTACGACCTGACACTAAACAGTGAGCGTGTCGGTGTGGAAAACTGTGTGAAGACGATAGAGCAGTATCTGATCATAAAGGGCTTTATCAAGGCTGATATGATTAAGCCGGTGTGAGAACTCATATAAAAAGTATATAACAAAAAATTGCAGCTCGTGTATTGAGCTGCAAATTTTTTTTTATTATATAGATATGTCTATCCAAGCAAAGCCTTATCAGAAGCAAATTCCTCGCCGGAAACCTCCTCAAACTTCATGAGCAGATCCTCAACAGTGAGGTTTTTCTTTTCCTCGCCTGAGATATTAAGGACAACCTGTCCGTTATTCATCATGATGAGTCTGTTGCCGTGAGCGATGGCATCACGCATGTTGTGTGTGACCATCATGGCTGTCAGGCTGTTCTCCTTGATGATTTTGTCTGTGAGAGTGAGCACCTTTGCGGCTGTCTTAGGGTCGAGGGCAGCGGTGTGCTCATCCAAAAGCAGCACCTTCGGCTTCTGGAGTGAAGCCATGAGCAGTGTAACAGCCTGACGCTGTCCACCTGAGAGCAGACCAACCTTTGAGGTCATTCGATCCTCGAGTCCCAGGTCAAGCTCCTTTAAAAGCTCGTGGAAACGCTCCTTTTCAGCCTTTGTGATACCCCAGCCAATACCACGGCGCTTTCCGCGGCGCGCTGCAAGTGCGAGGTTTTCATCAATCTGCATGGTTGCGGTAGTTCCTGTCATTGGATCCTGGAACACACGTCCTAGAAATGATGCACGCTTGAACTCAGGGAGTCCTGTGACATCCACTCCGTCGATGAGAATTGAGCCATCGTCAACAGGCCATGTGCCTGCAACGGCATTGAGCATGGTCGATTTTCCGGCACCGTTTCCACCGATAACAGTGACAAAATCGCCCTCCTCAAGCTTTAGGTTTACACCATTAAGGGCATGCTTTTCATTGATCGTGCCCGGATTGAAGGTTTTATGTACGTTTCTAATCTCTAGCATTTATTTGCCCTCCTTTGTGTTAAGTGCTGCGGCAGAGCGTTTGCCGGCCTTTTTAAAGGAGGCCTTGCTCTTGCCCTTCAGGTAAGGCACCGCAAGGAAAATTGCCACGATGATTGCAGTGAAGAGCTTTAAGTCATCACTTGGCATCTGCAGCCACAGAACAATTCCGATTACAATGTAGTAAACAATTCCACCAAATATGACAAAGATAAGTTTTCCCATGAAATTCATGTGCTTTCCGAGGATTGCATCGCCGAGCACCTCACCGATGATAACTGCGGCAAGACCGATGACGATTCCACCACGGCCCATGTTTACATCGGAAAAGCCTGAGTACTGTGAAAGCAGGCCGCCTGAGAGCGCTACAATTGCATTTGAAAGCGCAAGACCGATGAGCTTCATGTTGTCGATGTTGATACCCTGAGCCTTGCTCATTGCAGGGTTGCAGCCTGTGGCACGGATAGCAGAGCCCTGCTCTGTTCCGAAATACCAGTAAAGCACCGCGATAATTACAACCGAGAAAATCACACCGACAATTATCGCATGTGTCAAGTTACGTGATGAAAGCACCAGATTATATTTATCTGCGCTAAGTGCCTGGTTGGCGTGGCGCTGCATGATATTTAAGTTGATAGAGTAGAGAGCTATCTGTGTAAGGATTCCTGCCAGAATCGGAGGAATGCCGAGCTTTGTATGTAAAAGACCTGTGCAGAGTCCTGCGAGCAGACCGGCAATACATGCGCAAAGCAGTGAAACCCAGATATTGTAGCCGTTAATCGTCATCATAACGGTTACGGCACCACCTGTTGCAAATGAGCCATCAACCGTCAGATCGGCGAAGTCCAGCAGTCTGAAGGTGATATAAACACCGAGTGCCATGATACCCCAAATCAGACCCTGGGCTATATTGCCCGGAAGGGCATTGGTGAATGCAACCGGATTTAAGGTTGCAAAATAATTCATTAGAATCATTTTATTAAATACCTCCATAGTGCAGCTGTTTATTCAGCTGAGATTTCCTCATAGCCGTCCGGAACTGTGATTCCAAGCTCCTTGGCGCGGTCCGGAAGGTACTCCTTAGTGAACTTAGGAGCGCTCTTGACCTCCATAGTTTTGATGTCTGTACCATTTACAAGGATATCGTAAGCCATCTCACCTGTTGTGTATCCAAGGTCATAGTAGCTGATAGAAAGTGTTGCCACACCACAGCCCTTAGCGATTCCTTCCTCGCCAGCGAAGATAGGTTTCTTAGCCTGTGAAGCTACATTGTTGATAGCCTCTGTACATGAAGCAGCAGTGTTGTCAGTTGGGATGTAGATTGCATCAGATGCATCACATGCGCTCTGTGTTACTGCAGCGACATCATTTGAATCAGAGAAGGTGTACTCTTTTACAGTGTATCCCTCGTCCTCAAGGTATTTGGTAATAGTTGTTGACTGGTAGATACTGTTTGGCTCAGATGAGCAGTAGATGATACCGATGTTCTTTGCATCCGGGAAGAGCTCCTTGATGCATTTAGCCTGCTCATCGAGTGGAGCGAGGTCTGTTGTACCTGAAATATTCTTTCCTGTAGTGCCTGACCAGTCTGACATATCAAGAGCTGTAGCGTAGTCTGTGATAGATGTTCCGAGAATCGGAATAGAGTCTGTGGCTGCTGAAGCGGCCTGAAGAGCTGCTGTAGCATTTCCAAGGATAAGGTCGTAGTCGTTGGTGACGAACTTGGTGCAGATTGTAGAGCATGTAGAAGCATCTCCTGCGGCATTCTGCTCGTCAAATGAGACATCGTCTCCGAGCTTGTCCTTTAATGCATCCTCAAAGCCCTTTGTAGCGGCATCGAGAGCCTCGTGCTGTACGAGCTGGCAGATACCTACCTGATATTTGGCATCCGAGTTCTTGCCTGACTGTGTGCCACCGTTTGCTGAACTGGAATCTCCACATCCGGCAAGTCCAAGAACCATTGTTCCTGCAAGAACAAGTGAAGCTAAAATTTTAGATCTCTTTTTCATGATAATTCCTCCTTTTGTCAGCGCTTTAAAGCGTTGATGTATCAATTAGGTAAATTATATTAACTTATTAATGAGAAGTCAAGGGAAGATGAGGAAAAAGTATGGCTTAATGTATATAAATGATGGATAATAATCTATAATTGACAATAAACATAGCATCAATAAAATGGTAAAGGAAGAAAACACTTTGATAAATATAGCGAAATGTGATGATGATTTAGTCTTTGCGTCAAAAATAGAAGCAATATCTTAAAAAGTGGAGCTTATGGTCTCCATTTGTTTCGCTGTGGTTAGGGAGCTGTTTTGGGGATTTCAGCGGTTTCAGCTACTTTTTTGGAGAATTTTCCGGCTGTTTCGCTGGGATTAGGGGAGCTGTTTTAGAAGTTTTATGGATTACAGCTACCTAAGACCTGCCTACTATCAACCTATGGCTATTGTACATTATGCTAATTTAGTGTGGGGAATATTATGCTAAAGAATAAAAATGATGGTTCATACTGGATTTCCGCAGTAAATATTAAAAAACTTCGCATTAAAAGAAACCATCTTAAAATGCGAAGTTTTTTACATAATTATTCAGCTACAACCTTGGCAAATTTCTTTTTACCACGTCTGATAATGAGACCCTCACCCTTGAAATCGTCGAGAGTGTATTTGGTAGAGATATCAGTTACCTTCTCATCTGCAACGGAAACACCGCCCTGCTGGATATTTCTGCGGCCGTCTCCTCTTGAATCGCAAAGTCCTGCTTTTACGAGAACAGAGATGATATCAAGCTCTCCGTCAGGGAAGTCCTCAGCTGTAACGGTAACTGTAGGCATATTTGCGTTATTGGCTCCGCCTGCGAAAAGTGCATGGCTTGCCTCTTTAGCCTTTGTGGCTTCCTCTTCACCGTGAACAAGCTTTGTAAGCTCGAATGCCAGGATTTCCTTGGCTTCATTGAGCTGTGCGCCCTCCCAGCTTTCCATCTTGTCAATTTCCTCGAGAGGAAGGAAGGTGAGCATTCTGATACATTTAAGAACATCGGCATCAGAAACGTTTCTCCAGTACTGGAAGAACTCGAAAGGTGTTGTCTTGTTAGGATCAAGCCATACTGCACCTGACTGTGTCTTGCCCATCTTCTTGCCCTCAGAGTTTAGGAGCAGATTGATTGTCATAGCGTATGCGTCTTTTCCAAGCTTACGTCTGATAAGCTCTGTTCCACCGAGCATGTTGCTCCACTGGTCATCTCCACCGAACTCCATGTTGCAGCCGTATTTCTGGAAAAGTGTGTAGAAATCGTAGCTCTGCATGATCATGTAGTTAAACTCAAGGAAGGAAAGACCTTTTTCCATACGCTGCTTGTAGCACTCAGCTGTAAGCATACGGTTTACTGAGAAATGAGCACCAACCTCGCGGAGCACATCCACGTAGTTTAAGTCCATCAGCCAGTCAGCGTTGTTTACCATGATAGCTTTTCCCTCGCCAAAGTCGATGAAGCGGCTCATCTGTTTCTTGAAGCACTCTACGTTGTGGTTGATAGTCTCTGTTGTCATCATCTGGCGCATATCTGTACGTCCTGATGGATCACCGATCTGTGCTGTACCTCCACCGATAAGCACGATAGGCTTGTTTCCGGCCATCTGAAGTCTCTTCATAAGGCAAAGAGCCATGAAGTGTCCAACGTGAAGGCTGTCTGCTGTAGGATCAAAGCCGATGTAGAAGGTAGCCTTTCCATTGTTTATAAGCTCTTTGATTTCTTTTTCGTCTGTTACCTGCGCGATAAGACCGCGGGCAACTAATTCGTCATAAATTGTCATGATTTTCCTCCTGATAAGTTGAATTTGTATTCTGAACAATAAAATATCCCCCTCATCCATTTAAGGACGAGGGGGATTTCTCGCGTTACCACCTTAATTTGCATCCTGCTCGCGCAGGAATGCCTCCGTGAGTTGTCACACATTATTCGACATATATTATATAGTGAAAATAGCCGATTCTGCTAACACTCCGGCACTATAACGTGTGCCAATACGTTGCGGCTTATTAATCGAACCGGGGATATTTAACCATCCGGTATGACGTTCGGTGCAAAGCTCCGGGATGTATTCCAGATCTGTTTCCTTGCGCCTCTCACCTGCCGGCAGCTCTCTGTAAGTATTGCAGAAATGTACTTGTTCCCATCAAAGCCTGTTGAAATGTAATTGTGCTTCAATTGACGATATTATAGCTGTTTAAGAAGGGGTTTGTCAAGGGTGCCAAAAGCGATGTATGAAAAATATGAAAAGCTTTTTAATTATTGCACTCTGACCTGTGGTGATGTATACTTTGAATAACAAATAAACTTTGGTTATGAAAGGGAGAAAAAATGAGCACATATTATACTATTATGAGTATGATTGACGGCTTTGAGTCGTTTATCAATCTGGCAGTTATGGTACTGACAATTATTGCATCATGGATTATGTATGCAAAGGCAGGAGAGCACGGCTGGGCGGCTATTGTACCGTTTTATAGCTCATACGTCAGATTTAAGATTGCAGGGAAAAAGAAGCTGTTCTGGGGATATCTTGTGGCTACTATCGGAATTATAGTGGGATGTATTATATTGATGTATGAGATTATTGCATCAGGACTTTCTGTTATGACATCCAGTTATATGGGGTCGTATTATGATTCTACCTATGGATATGCAGGAAGCCGCATCGGAGCTCACATGGGCATGCTGATATTTGCGGTTATCCTGATTATTGCAGCAATGATTGTGGCATTGGTTATGAGTATCCTCTGCTGTGTCGGACTGTCACATGCGTTTGGCAAGGGAGCCGGATTTGCCTGTGGACTTATATTCCTCAATGTGATTTTTGTCTGTATTATTGCCTTCAACAAAAACATTGTTTATGTGGGAGATGGATACAATAGTAATAATAACTACTATAATCCATACGGTTCAAACGGATACGGTCAGCAGTATGGTCAGAACATGTACGGAAACGGAGCAAATCAGCAGTACGGCCAAAACATGTACGGAAATGGGGCAAATCAGCAGTACGGCCAAAACATGTACGGAAACGGAGCAAACCAGCAGTACGGCCAGAACATGTACGGAAACGGAGCAAACCAGCAGTACGGTCAGAACATGTACGGAAACGGGGCAAACCAGCAGTACGGTCAGAACATGTACGGAAATGGAGCTGTCTCTTATACACATCTG
>ENA-OWYH01000765-OWYH01000765.1-human-gut-metagenome-genome-assembly--contig:-NODE-765-length-11361-cov-5.458075_pt1 | contig 11361 bp, 8 predicted proteins | sample MGYA00249746_ERZ652078 | MGnify/ENA primary metagenome ERZ652078 (study PRJEB26925, sample SAMN05827095) | human gut metagenome | biome: ENVO:2100002; feature: ENVO:00000062; material: ENVO:00002003... | reverse complement strand
CGAGATACTGATCGGTCTCGTGGGCTCGGAGATGTGTATAAGAGACAGCTTTCACGCGATAGTCGCAGCGTACCTTCCCTTTAATGATATTGGTCAACTTCGATTTTATCAATTGCTTGCGAATGGGAGAAATTCGATCGATAAAGACCTTCCCTTCCAAATGGTCGTATTCGTGTTGAACCACTCGTGCAAGATACCCCTCGATAACCTCGTCGTGAGGTTGAAAATTCTCATCGAGCCACTTCAACCGGATTTTCTCGATACGGGGAACCGGTTCGTGAATACCGGGCAGACTGAGACAGCCCTCCTCCCGGGTCTCCTTCGACCCGTCCTCCAATACTTCGAGAACCGGATTTATCAAGGTCAGCTTCACATCGGCGCATTCGGGAAAATACTCGGCCATAGGATTTACGTCGATAACGATCAACCGGATAGAAAGTCCTATCTGCGGAGCTGCCAACCCGATACCTTCGGTAGCATACATCGTCTCATACATATTTTCAATCAGCTCTTTCAGCTGAGGGTAAGAAGCATCGATCTCTTCGGTCTCCTTACGAATTACGGGATGCCCGTAAAGATAAACAGGTAGTACCATATCTTATTGTTTTTTACTTTCCAAATAATCCCTCAGAATTATCGTCGCGCTTATCTCATCGACCAGCTCCTTATTTCGCCGAGCCATTTTGGACAAGCCACCGTCGATCATCGCCCGATGAGCTAAAACCGAAGTGAACCGCTCGTCAAAAAACTCTATCGGCACATTGGGAAAAAGTTTTCTGAACCGATTAACAAAAGGGGTTATATAGCGCATACTCTCGGACGGCTGGTTATTCATCTGCCGTGGCAGCCCCACGACGACCCGTTCGACCGACTCTCGCTGCATATACTGCGTGAGAAAATCGATCAACTGCGACGATGCCACGGTTGTCAACCCGTTTGCTATAATTTGCAACGGATCAGTCACCGCTATGCCCGTACGCTTTCTTCCGTAATCTATTGAAAGAATCCTTGCCATATTAGAGTACAAAGATACGTATAAGCGAGAGTAGAGCAAAACAAAGCTCGCTTTAATTTTATGCTGCCGAGAGCGGAAGTATCTTCGAGTTTCAACTCAAAAATAGTGAAAGGTAAGTGCAAAGGCAAGCGGAAATCTCGCTTCCGATTTGGCTATACACTCACTTATGCGTATATTTGAACCATATTTTATTCCACACCACCAATAACAAAAAAAATAAGGATTCGTTACGATTCCTTACGAATGAATGTGCGTCGAACCGATCATATTAACATAACACCTGATAAGATGAACAAATTTTCTGTCATTTTCAAATTATCCTTCATCAACACTATCTTTTTTTATCTACCCATTCTCGCAAACAATTCTCCCGTAGATTACGTAAACACTCTCGTAGGGACCCAATCGAAATTCGAACTATCCACCGGAAACACCTATCCAGCTATTGCAATGCCGTGGGGTATGAACTTCTGGACTCCGCAAACCGGAGATATGGGCGACGGTTGGACATATACATACAATGCCGACAAAATAAAAGGGTTCAAACAGACCCACCAACCCAGTCCCTGGATGAACGATTACGGGCAATTCGCCCTTATGCCGGTAACCGGAGGAGTCGTGTTCGAACAGAATCAACGTGCCAGTTGGTTTTCCCATAAAGCCGAGATAGCTAAACCTTACTATTATAAAGTATATTTGGCCGACCATGATGTCACCACAGAAATGACGGTAACGGAACGAGCCTCTTTATTCCGTTTCACATTTCCCGAGGAGCAAAATTCGTATGTTATCGTCGACGCTTTCGACAAGGGCTCTTATATAAAAATCATACCCGAAGAGAATAAAATCATCGGATATTCCACCCGGAATTCGGGGGGTGTTCCCGAAAATTTCAAGAACTATTTTATCATTGTTTTCGACAAACCGTTTCAATTCACTGCCGTGGCCCTCGATAATGCCATCAAGACCAATCAAACCGAAATCGAAGGGAACCATGCAGGCGGTATTATCGGTTTCTCCACACACAAAGGAGAACAAATACACGCACGAGTAGCCTCGTCTTTCATCAGTTTCGAGCAGGCGGAATTGAATTTGCAGGAACTCGGCGATGGAGATTTCGACCGTTTAACAGAAAAAGGAAAGAACCGTTGGAACGAAATATTATCCAAAATTGAAATTAAAGACAACGACATCGACAATTTGCGTACGTTTTATTCCTGTTTATACCGGTCGGTTCTTTTTCCACGAGCATTTTACGAAATAAATGCCGAGGGTCAAACCATTCATTACAGCCCTTACAATGGACAAGTATTACCCGGTTACCTATTTACCGACACCGGATTCTGGGATACCTTCCGCTCTCTATTCCCGCTGTTAAATCTAATATATCCCTCGATGAACGAAAAAATGCAAGAGGGATTAGTCAACGCTTACAAAGAAAGTGGATTTTTACCCGAATGGGCCAGCCCGGGACATCGGGATTGTATGGTTGGAAACAACTCGGCCTCGGTTGTTGCCGATGCCTATATCAAAGGCTTGCAAGGCTATGACATAGAACTGTTATGGGAGGCTTTGAAACACGGAGCGAACAACCACCTGAAAGGCACGGCATCGGGAAGAGTCGCTTTCGAAGCGTACAACCGATTGGAATATGTACCCAACAATATCGGTGTGGGGCAAAACGTCGCTCGCACATTGGAATATGCCTATAACGACTGGTGCATTTATACCCTCGGTAAGAAATTGGGAAAACCCGATAGCGAAATAGAGATTTATAAACAGCGAAGCCTAAACTATAAAAATGTATACAACCCGTCGGAAAAACTCATGGTCGGGAAAGACGATCGGGGAAAATTCAATCCTCGTTTCAGTGCCACGGATTGGAGCGGCGATTTTTGCGAAGGGAACAGTTGGCATTGGAGTTTCTGCGTGTTCCACGACCCGCAAGGACTCATAGACTTGATGGGGGGCAACGAAGCATTCAACCACATGATGGACTCGGTTTTCGTCATACCCAGCTACTTAGGAATCAAAAGCCGGGGAGTCATACATGAAATGAGGGAAATGCAAGTGATGAACATGGGACAATATGCCCACGGCAATCAGCCCATACAACACATGGTATATCTGTATAACTACTCGGGAGAGCCGTGGAAAGCGCAATATCGGGTGAGGGATATCATGGAAAAACTCTATTCCGCCACTCCCGACGGATATTGTGGTGACGAAGACAACGGACAAACCTCGGCTTGGTACATATTCTCGGCTCTCGGATTCTATCCTGTCTGTCCCGGAACCGACCAATATATTATCGGGACACCATTATTCAAGGAGGCAAAGCTGCATCTGGAAAACGGGAAGTGCCTGACCATCGAGGCCAAAAACAATAGCGCAACAAACAAATATATTCGTTCGATAAAACTCAACGGAAAGAACCACACACTCAATTATTTCAAGCACAACGTCTTGGTAGAAGGCGGGAAAATACAATTCCTCATGGACAACGAACCCAATTTGAAACGAGGCTCAACCAAAGAAACTGTGCCTTATTCTTTCTCTTTGGCGAATGAATAAAATGTAGTACTTTTGGAAAGACAAATCAATATCATATATGAACTATAAGAATAGCATAGGTATCCTATCCGTAATAATCATACTGTTATGTGGTTGTCAACCCGATAAAAAAACCATATTTACCGCAGCCTCCTATAACCTGAGGAACGCAAACAGCGCCGATTCGTTGCAAGGAGACGGTTGGGGAAATAGATGCCCTATCATAGCCAGGCTAGTACAGTTTCATGAATTCGATATTTTTGGGACACAAGAAGGGCTCAGACATCAATTAGACTCCCTGAAAACGAGCCTCCCGAAATATGATTACATAGGCGTGGGGCGTAATGATGGAAAAAAGGAAGGCGAACATGCAGCCATTTTTTACCGAATCGATAAATTCGAATTATTGGAACACGGAGACTTTTGGCTATCGGAGACGCCTGAAAAACCGAGCGTCGGCTGGGATGCGGTTTTACCGAGAATCTGCACTTGGGGACATTTCAAATACAAAGATACCGGATTTGAATTTCTCTTTTTCAATCTCCACATGGACCATATAGGGAAACAAGCCCGGGTAGAAAGCGCTTTGCTCGTACAACAAAAAATGAAAGAAATCGGCGAAAATCTACCAGCTATACTCACCGGAGATTTCAATGTAGACCAGACTCATCGCTCCTACCTCGCTTTAACAGAAAGTGGAATACTCCGAGACGCATTCGAAGTGGCCGACCTGCGTTATGCGACCAACGGCACATTCAACGGTTTCGACTCTGACAACTACACCGAAAGCCGAATCGACCATGTGTTTGTAACGCCTACATTCCATATTCTGAAATACGGCGTTCTCACCGACAGCTATCGTCGTATGAAAGAAGGCGATCAAAAAGCCTCGGTAAAAGATTGTCCCGAAGAAATCTCAATCAGAAGTTACGAATCTCGCATACCGTCCGACCATTTCCCCGTAATGGTCAAGTTGGAAGTATGCGATAAAAACTAAAACGATATACGTCGATTTCCCAATTATAACTGATACACATTTTTATTTATTAACCATACATACAGTATATTTTTTATGAAATCTATTGCAAAAGTAAGTTGCTTATGTCTGGCTCTCGGATATGGATTCTCCTATACCCATGCAGCCACAGCTCGTGTAGCGACAGCACAGCAAGACAACACCCGGGTACAATACACAAGCAACCGTCCGCAAGAACGCTTGTTCGTATCCAACGCCGTAGAAAAACAAATCAAACGAGTAAAATCTTTATTGACAAATGCTCGGCTGGCTTGGATGTTTGAGAACTGTTTCCCGAACACACTCGATACGACCGTACATTTCGATGGGGACGACGATACTTTCGTATATACCGGTGATATACACGCCATGTGGTTGCGCGACTCAGGAGCTCAAGTATGGCCCTACGTGCAATTGGCTAACCAAGACCCTCGATTAAAGAAAATGTTGGCAGGGGTCATCAACCGCCAATTCAAATGTATCAATATCGATCCATACGCAAACGCTTTTAACATGGGTCCTACCGGAGGGGAATGGATGTCCGACATGACAGATATGAAACCCGAACTGCACGAGCGCAAATGGGAAATAGACTCGCTGTGTTATCCCATTAGGTTAGCCTATCAATATTGGAAAGTTACCGGTGATACCAGTATATTTGGCGAAGAATGGATACAAGCCATTACGAATGTACTGCGGACCTTCAAAGAACAGCAACGGAAAGAAGGCAATGGCCCCTACAAATTCCAACGTAAAACAGAGAGAGCTCTTGATACAATGACCAACAACGGATTAGGAAATCCGGTAAAACCCGTCGGACTGATAATCTCTGCGTTCCGTCCCTCCGATGATGCCACGACATTCCAATTTCTCGTTCCCTCAAATTTCTTTGCCGTAACTTCATTGAGAAAATCTGCTGAAATCCTGCGGAAGGTAAATCACAACGAGAAACTGGCGAAAGAATGTTCCGATCTGGCCCAAGAGGTAGAAACCGCCCTGCAAAAGTATGCGGTTTATAATCACCCGAAATACGGTAAAATATATGCCTTCGAAGTCGATGGATTCGGGAACCAACTGCTGATGGACGATGCCAATGTTCCCAGCCTGCTGGCAATGCCCTATTTGGGTGATGTGGACATAAACGATCCTATTTATCAAAACACCCGCAAATTCGTATGGAGCGAAGACAACCCCTATTTCTTCAAAGGTAGCGCCGGTGAAGGCATAGGAGGCCCCCACATCGGTTATGATATGGTATGGCCTATGAGTATTATGATGAAGGCATTTACCAGTCAAAATGATCAAGAAATAAAAGAGTGCATAGAAATGTTGATGAAAACGGATGCCGGAACAGGATTTATGCACGAATCGTTCCATAAAAACGATCCTAAAAATTTCACTCGGGCTTGGTTCGCTTGGCAAAACACACTTTTCGGCGAATTAATTCTGAAACTGGTAAATGAAGGGAAAGTAGACTTATTGAATAGCATCGACATTCAATAAAAATAAAACGCAAAAGAAATAAAAATGCCCCTGTAATACAGGGGCATTTTTATTTCTTTTCTTTAAAACAGCAGCTCAAATATTAAAATAGCATAAAATAAGAATGATTTTTTTCAGAAAACATGTTGTAAAACATATAAAAGCAGTATATTTGCACTGTGTTTTTCATGGTATTAGATTTAAGGTTAAGAAGATTGGTTGTCGGGAGACAATCAATTTTTTTTATTTTTACTCTCATAGTAAAATCATCGATATAATCAAAAGATGCCCCGACGACCGTAACAAGTAATCATTTCCATCTTATTTATCGAAGAGTAATATATACCGGAGCCCCTGTCAGGCGTGGCTCTATAACTCCATTCGACACCTCTACAATATCGGTCCGACCATATAAATCGGTTGTGACCAATCGGGGAGAAACATCTCCCACCGCTATCTTTATTGAATGAGGCACTATCTTATCGGGACTTTCCATCACTCCCGGAGCCGTCCAAGCAACCAACTTTTCATTGCCGTTCTTGTCGATAAAACGGAGTACGAAATCCCTCTTGTTCTCTGTCTTCATTCGGTAATCCAACTTGTATCCGCTTAACTCTTTCACAAAGGTTTTACAAGCATTATAGGCGGGAGTCATATTTCCTGCACGGTATAAAGCAAATCCCTCTTTTCCACCCCATTCATACCAAATGGTTACAGGCAACCCCTCTAATAAATCAACAAGATATTGCCGAATCACGTGCCACGCTTGATATTCATACGCAAGAGAAGGATCGCCCCCTGCATATCCCTCGGCCTTTCCCAAAGGGAAACCCCGCTCCGAATTTATCCAAAGACGTCCGGTATCTCCACCGGCTTTCTTCATTAAATTGCGAGTATGAGAATATGCCTCCATGTAATCCTCCGGAGCTTTCACGCCATAAGGATGCACCGACCATATATCCCAATGGATATCCAACATACCATCTGCAAAACAATAGGACATCCATTTATAAGACTCAGACCACATGTTCGAAACCGAACCCGCCAAAATCACACAATCGGGATTGGCCTTTTTCATGGCCGGCACGGCAGCCCGTACCAAATCTGTATATTCCCGGGCATACTGAGGGGAGTTGCCGACTTTCCCATGACGACCCCAAAATGTCATCGTATTCGGTTCGTTCCATATCTCCCATATAATATTTCGCCCTTTATAGTGTTTTACCAACTCAGCTGCAAAATCGGCATAAGCCGAACGAGCCGGTTCGTCTTTCACATGCCCGTACAGTTTATTACTAAAAGCCATACAGCCAATAATTTTCAAACCTCTCTTCTCACAATCGTTTACAAAACGATCATACTGACTAAAATCATAAACACCTTTTTCTCGTTCGATAGATTCCCAAATAAACCCTCGTCTTACCCACTTCATACCTAATTCCTGTACACGATCTAAATCCTCCGGGCCATCGGTATCGCCTTTTAACTGAACTCCCATATTATAAGGAATTGTTCCATCGGGAATAATTTTCGACAAAGCAAAAGAAGGGAAAACCGAAAACGATAACAAGCCTAAAAAAGCTAAATTCTTCAAGAGTTTCACATTCATAACTAAACCAATTTTCATGATATTACTATATACACCTATAAAGACGATAAAAGAAAAAATCTTTACCCACCTCAAACCAAAATATTTAGAAACGTTCTCTATTTTTTATTCATAGATAGCCTACCGCCATCATACCGGAAAGATACAGAGTCTTTAAATGTATCCTCGACAAAACAAAAAAAAGCCTGTAAGAATTCTTACAGGCTTTGTGCGGACGACGGGACTCGAACCCACACGTCGCAAGACACTAGATCCTAAGTCTAGCGCGGCTACCAATTACGCCACGTCCGCAAACGACGGTGCAAATATACGAGAAGTTTACAAACTATACAATTATTAAGACACAAAGTTTATCGGGTGAAAAACAAATCTTTCATCAAGAGCCTGTTATGTAAGAGATTGCCCGATCGAGTATGGTATCGTGACCTTTCGATGCCTGTTCGGAATCCATATCCATCTTAAACCCCTCGGTCGGCTCAACACCGAACTCTGTATGTTGCCGTTCTATATCATATATCGGGGAAGCCGAAAACCGAATGCTCCAACCGTTAGGAAGTTCCGACGAAAAAGGCAATCCACTACCGCCCCCCGTACAATCGCCTATGACAATAACATTTGGCAGAGCTTTCATCACCGATACAAAATTATTCCCCGCACTAAATGTACCTCGATTGGCTAATACAACAACCGGCTTTTGATAACGAATCCGGCTCGACGGAGAATATTCTATTGGATAAAGCTCCGAAAAGTCCTGATGCCCGAATCCCGTTTTATGGGAAATATAACCGACGACCGTCTTTCGGTTAATAAACCGAGACACCAAAGTCTCGACATTCGACAAAGACCCACCGCCATTGCTGCGCACATCGATAATCAATCCCGTAGAAGTCGATAAATAGGCCAATATCTGGTCGAGGTTACCATCGCCTATGGTACTAGAAAAACTGCCGTAGTACATATATCCTACATTTTGAGGCAATATCTTATATTTTATACCACTGGTATACCGATAGTCGAAATTAAGATAATACTCATCTATAATACGTTCATCGTAATTCGTGGGAGAACCATACAACCAATCCCAATACCGCGAGGTATCATGTGCGGCGATAAGATTCACATGGCCGTCTTTCAACTCCATGAGCATATCGTTACAGACGCTGAACAACTCCTCCGATGTCATTCTCGATGTCAGCTTCTTCCGATATTTGGTTCGTATTTGCGTCCAATCTATATTCTTATACTCAAAAAAACAGTATCGTTCATCGAGAATAGTCCACAAAGCATCGAAATTACCATAAGGATCATCTTCGAACACTTCCACTTTATGGCAAGACGGAAACATGAAAACCGATAAAATCGAAACCAACAGTCCTATTTTTGAAAACCTATGCATCATATCCTATCTCCCATTAATAATAAACCGAAACTATCCGACGATCCGAAGGAGCCGCACGAAATATCTCACCGGAAATTCCCAACACAAATGTATGAGTCAATACTTGCGTATCTATACTATTGATATGCGTCGTACGCATTACTTGACGATACCCCAGACGTAATGCCCGTTTTCCCACATGAAGATCGACCGAAATATAATTCCGCACATCGACCCGGTTATGCCATGCTCCGAAATGGACGATCCCGCTACAATTCCCTATACCGAACATCTCATAATAGGACTGTCCGAATTCAGGAGAGAAAAAAGTACCGATTACCGGTAATGAAACCTGATAGCGAAGAGTTACCGGCAATCGTGATATATAAAAATGATACGAAGCCATAGCGGTAGCACCCAAGTCGATGGCAGCTTTCGCCGTTGCCGGATTATTGGAATTACGCAAATTATACAATCCCCCCAACGTAAGTGCGGCCTCTCCACCCCCAGACACATACAGTCCATCGAGCAACTGCCATCTTCTTAACATCGCAAACGAATAGTCCAAATAAAACGATAACATAGAGCCGCTCCCCGATTGATTAGTCATCGAGGCGAATGAACCGGAAACATTGTGGCGGGTAAACCACTTTTCCGGGGCAAAACTAACCGCCCGAAGACGTTCGTACCCCAAAGCCACATCTAATCCCCAATAACGGATAGGTGTCAAATAGGTATCCAAAGCACTTTGCCTTCCGAGTTCGACCGTAAATACAGACGTGACCGGGCGTAACGGCTTCTCCGATTCTTTTTCCTGTGCCGATACGCATAAAGGAGAAAATATCGAAAAAGTAATACCCATTAAAATGGCACGTAAAATCGCCTTACATTTCGTCATAATTAAAACAAAGTCATTTGTCCCGAAGCACTATCTTCCGGTTTATCGACATTACTATCCCTAAGAGTATCCGTTTCGACACTACTGTCATCTTCGACGACAGAATCGTCTTCTTGCCTCAACGGTTCCAATTCGTTAATGGTCGCGACAGAAAAAGTCGTAAGCCGTTTCCCCTTCGCTTTAAAACCTTTCACTGCGATAAATTCGGCGGCATCCACAACCATAGGTTCCCGGAAAGAGTCCCCCTCTCCGAATGCGACTTCAATACGGGGATAAGCCGTATCGGTAATCAACAACAAACGGGAATCTGGATTATCTCCCAAGAAACTTTGTTTACGGCTACCCGCTTCAAAAACAAATCGTTTCAAATAGGGATAACCTTGCGCCGCATCATACAAAGCTACTGTCCAAACTTTATCGGGATCAAATTTCTCTATCCGTAAAATATTGGGGTCATAATGATTCGTGGCATCCGATGTCGTCGTGCAAAACTCACCATTCTCCAAAACGACAAGCACTTGATCGTCTCCATGAAATTCGCCCAAATATTCTCCTCGTCCGTCATAATTCAAGCGGAGAACATCTCGATCGAACCAAACCTTGCGTCCGCCCAATGTAGATCCGCCCCGTTCCTTCAAAGAAATACGATGAATCTCATTTTTAGTAAGAATATTTCCCATAGATTGACGGCCCTTAATGGCTATTTCACTGAAATCGCGGTCGACAAACAGAGTTTTCATGCGAGGCTTCGGGACAAAAGTCACCCGCAAAACCTCGGCTTCTCCATTGGGATTCGCTGTAAACCAAACAACCCTCGACCCCGGTTTGCCCTGAGTAAGATCATATTCCTTATCCCGAGTCACACCGGTCACAGCAAAACGTTTCATATAATGCAATCCGGCTTTTCCGTCCCGATAAACCGCATTGTATATCGTACGTTTATCATTCTTCTTAAATACGGCAATATGTAAAAGATTTTTCCCTACGAACATTTTCTCACTCACCTTCACTACCTTATATTTTCCATCTCGGTAGAAAAGAATAATGTCGTCTATATCGGAGCAGTTACAAACGAACTCGTCTTTCTTCAACGATGTACCGATGAACCCCTCTTCTTTATTGATATAGAGTTTTTCATTCGCCTCGACCACTTTGGTAGCCTCGATGGTATCGAAACTACGAACCTCTGTCAATCGGGGATAACGGCTGCCGTATTTTTCTTTCAAAGAGTCGTACCACTTGATTGTATAATCGACCAAATGGTCTATATCATAATCGATTTGAGCGATTTGCTCTTTTTTAGCAGCGATCAACTCATCGGCCTTCTCTGAATTAAATTTAAGGATACGAGCCATCTTTATTTCCTGTCTCTTATACACATCTCCGAGCCCACGAGACCGATCAGTATCTC
>ENA-OWYH01000761-OWYH01000761.1-human-gut-metagenome-genome-assembly--contig:-NODE-761-length-11398-cov-12.352376_pt1 | contig 11398 bp, 4 predicted proteins | sample MGYA00249746_ERZ652078 | MGnify/ENA primary metagenome ERZ652078 (study PRJEB26925, sample SAMN05827095) | human gut metagenome | biome: ENVO:2100002; feature: ENVO:00000062; material: ENVO:00002003... | reverse complement strand
CCTGTAACCGGCTGATCCGTAGTCAGCTACTCTATTCAGTTGAGCTACGCGGCCTCTTTGTTTAACGGGTGCAAAGATACGTACTTTTTCCGAATTAGCAAACGATATACAAACTTTTTTTGAAGAAATTTATTCGACAAAGCGATAATTAAACAACTGCCAGCCGATGGTCATCCCCACATTCCACTCCCTTCTCGGTGAGCTATAATGATTTACATAAGCAGAGATGGCTCCGAAGGGCAAATGACAAATAACAGAAACTTCTCCCATATACTCAAAGCGGGAGAATGCTTTTCCATAATATGCTTTATTCAATGCATTCTTTTTTATCGGAAAAATCGGTGTAAAGCCATAAAATTCTGTCCGGAACTGGAACATGTCGTTCAAAACATATATGGGTTTGATACCGGCAGCCACATACTGGTTGGCACGGAAAGCTTCATTGTACATCAGTTTACTATGCGGAGTCGGTGCAAATTCTCCTGCCTGCATCATGGTTGCCGTATAATTCTCAGAGAAATTTTTCGACGAATACAGTGCTTCTGCCATCCATCCCAGGGTGAACTTCGGCCCCATTGTGTGATATGCCTCTTTCATATAAGAAATTTGCAACCATGATTGCCGTTCTTGCGGAGAAGGACTGTACCCTTCTTGCGGATTCCCCGGTTCAAATCTTTCCCTCCCGGTAAATACCTGGGCTATCAGTTTCTCCAGATAGCCTTTTGTCGCGTATTGCCGCGTATTCAGGGTACTCCCATAGAAACCGATGGAACCTCCCAAAAGTTTGTAGGTACTTCTGTCCGAACGGTCCTTATCGAAATCTATTACGCTGGATTGAAAGTAGTTATCTTCCAGTTGGCCATATCCCAGACTGAACTCCGCACGCTTATTGGCCAAAAACGGCAAGGCAACCATCAACTTCACAAAACGTTCGTCCTTTGAATTGAATGAAGGTTTGTCATTCCTGGAAAACAGCTTGTCCTTCTTGTAGTAATCGAAGGTACTGATTGAAGCAATAAAACGAAAGGACGTAGGTATGTTGGTAGGCAAATCAATCTTACCCATCAACTGGGCATTATTATAAATCTTACCCAACTGACCGTCAAAAGTGATTTCCTTGGAATAATAATTCAAGTTCTGATATCCTATTCCCAAATAGATTTGATTTGAGCTCGTGGTAGAGACACTGCCCCCCAGACGCACGGAAAAATTATCCTCCATCTTCACCTTCAAATGCAGCTCATACAAATCGGATTCCGAATCATACACAGCATGAGGAACTATTTCCGAAATCATATTATCTGCCAGCAAACGAAAATACCCGCGCTTCAAGTCTTCATAAGTAAAGACTTCATGCTCTTCATCATGGAACTCTTTTTTGATGTAGGCTTGCTGTTGGGCATTCGCCCCTTCAATAATAATATCCCGAAAACGGAATTGAGGCAGGTTACTCCGGAAGACAAGGCGCCTCAAACGCACATTATCAGCATTCACCCTACGGTGAACACGGCTTTTGATGGAATCCATCATATTAAGAGTACGGTTGTAGCCTATATCGTGCAATTCCTGCAGACGGTCAAAATCCAGCAGGTTGACATCATCGTACTTGAAGGTCATGACTATGCCCAATGAGTCCGGAATGGAATAATCGGTCTTCTGCATAATCATATTCTCCAATTGGCTCATCAGGTCATTCTCCTTCGGCTTACCGGGATTTGCCGCCACCACACTGCCAATGATGACATCCGGATGAAAATCCTCCCGCATCACATCCGTAGGGAAATTATTGTAAATGCCGCCATCATAAGCAAGCGTACTGTCTATTTCTATCGGTTTGAAGACAAATGGAAAGCTCATGGAAGCACGTACCGCATCTCCCAAATCCCCTTTACTCAATACCAATGGCTTTTTATTGTACACATCGGATGCTATACAGCGAAAAGGAACAAACAGTTTGTTGAAATTACCGCCACATGCAGCCGTAGCACGTGCAAACAATTCCACAAATACCAGGTTCATCTGTATGGGGTTGACCATGCTTGTGGGAAGTATCTGGGGCTTTATATGCAGCGAGTCCCTAAAAGCAAAACGGATATTAAAAAATTCCGGTGAAGGACGATTCTTCTTAAAATAATACTCGTATTTAGGCTCCACTTTGCCCGAATACCAACGCTTAAAGTCGGGAGAGCGCAACAGCGCCTCCATATCGTCCGGGGAATACCCCATAGCATACAGAGAACCGATGATAGCTCCCATAGAGGTTCCGGTTATATAATCAATGGGGATATTATTCTCTTCCAAAGCCCGGATAATGCCTATATGAGTCATGCCTTTTGCTCCACCGCCACTCAGTACAAGCCCCACTTTCTGAGCTTGTAAAATAAAGCCACATAGAAGAAACGAAAAAAACAATAAAACTCTTTTCATAACTATGCTATTCCGAGTAAGATAAATGTTCATTGCCCCAAATATAAACAATAGTTTCTAAAAATGCCGTATTCAACGAAGAAAATCACACCCTAATTGGTGAAAATGAATAAAAAAAGGGTATTGCGACTCCGAAGAATCACAATACCCTTGCATATATTAAATGCAAATTTAAAGGGGCTTATTTTATCAGGTCAATGCTTCTCTTGACAAAGTTGTTCAAAGCTTCACCCTTCAACATACCATTCTGCAGCAGTGCCAAATCTATCAGTTGACGGACAACCTTATTCTTGGCAGCATAATCGGCGAAGATGCCTTCTTTCTGTGTTTTCAGTTCGTCCCACTTCTTATCCAGCTCATTCACTTTATCCTTTTCGGCAGTCGGTATATCCTCATCTTTCTTGCCTTCCTGCTTCTTTTTCAGGTCAGTACGCTGCTTGTTCACTTCATCCATCTCTGCCTGAACCGGAGCAACGGCAGCAGCACATTCCTTATCTTCATCTGCCAGAACTTCTTTTACCAGCTTATGGTCTGAATTCAATACCAGGTTAAACATATCCGGCATTTCGCCATAGAAGCTCATTCCAGCCTGGATATTCGCCATTTCCTTCATACGGCGCATGTACTCGCTCTGAGTTATCATGATAGGAGTGGCATTTTCGCCCAAAGCCTGCGCCGTGATGTTGAACTCCGTCTTATCCATCTTGGGCAACTGGCTCTTGAAGATGGAAGAAAGAACTTCCTGCTTGCCGGCTTCCAACGCTTCGTTCTTCTTGTCTTCCTTGACAATCAGATTATCAATAATATCGCTGTCTACACGAGTGAAGCGAACCTTTTCGAACTTCTGTTCCAACATGCTCACCACCGCAATGTCCAGCTGCCCATCCATCAACAGCACATTGTATCCTTTATTCGTAGCGGCCTCTATGTAGCTGTATTGTTCATCTTTATTGTTGGCATACAGATAAATCAGATTTCCATCCTTATCCGTCTGGTTATCTTTAATCAACGTCTTATACTCTTCGAAAGTATAATATTTGCTGTCTGTATCGGTGAAAAGGGCAAAATCCTTGGCTCTATCATAGAAATCTTCCTGCGTAAGCATTCCGTAGTTGATGAAGATTTTCAAGTCATTCCACTTTTCCTCAAACTGTTTACGGTCATTCTTGAAGATAGACTGCAAACGGTCTGACACCTTCTTCGTGATATATGTAGAAATCTTCTTCACGTTGGCATCGCTCTGCAAATAAGAACGGGAAACGTTCAATGGAATGTCCGGTGAATCGAGCACACCATGCAGCAGGGTCAAGAAGTCGGGAACAATACCTTCCACCGAATCCGTCACATATACCTGGTTGCAATAGAGCTGAATCTTATTCTTGTTCAACTCGATGTTGCTCTTCACTTTGGGGAAGTACAGAATACCGGTAAGGTGGAACGGATAATCCACATTCAGATGAATCCAGAATAAAGGTTCGTCGGACATAGGATAAAGGTCACGGTAGAACTTCTTATAATCTTCATCTTTCAATTCGCTGGGTTTCAGCGTCCACAACGGGTTGGAATCATTGATGATATTATCCTCGGCAGTTTCAACCTGCTTGCCGTCTTTCCATTCTTTCTTCTTGCCGAATGCAACCGGGATAGGGAGGAAGCTGCAATACTTCTTCAACAAAGAGGAAATGCGCGCTTCTTCAAGGAATTCCTTGCAGTCATCGTCTATGTAAAGAACGATATCCGTACCACGTTCTGCCTTATCAGTGTCTTCAATCGTAAACTCCGGACTGCCATCGCATGTCCACTTTACAGCCTGGGCGCCTTCCCGATAGGATTTAGTGATGATTTCGACTTTCTTGGCAACCATAAAAGCCGAATAGAAACCCAATCCAAAATGGCCGATGATGGCGTTGGCATCGTTTTTATATTTCTCAAGGAAGTCATTGGCGCCAGAGAAAGCTATCTGGTTAATATACTTGTCTATTTCTTCAGCCGTAAGACCTATACCATGGTCGGACACCGTAATGGTATCTTTTCCCAGCGAGACATGTACGGTTAAATCGCCAACTTCACCCTTGAACTCACCGATAGAGGAGAGTGTTTTCAGCTTCTGTGTAGCATCAACCGCGTTAGAAACCAACTCACGGAGAAAAATTTCATGATCACTATACAAGAACTTTTTAATGACGGGGAAGATATTCTCAGTAGTTACCCCAATATTACCTTTTTGCATACTACATTTATATTTTTTAGATTTATATTTTTAATTATTCCGGCAGATATAGCACAAAAAAAATGCCAGCCCATAAGGACTGACATTTTGACGGTTTTTATAAAGAACAGCTTATGCCTTCCTGATGCTCAGCTCGTCTTTTTCTTTGTCTACTGATACGTTTACCGTATCACCCGGCTGTAACTCCTCCGCCACTATCAGCTCGGAAAGTCCATCCTCCAAGTGGTTCTGAATGGCGCGCTTCAATGGGCGCGCACCAAACTGTACATCGTACCCTTTCGAAGCAAGGAATGTCTTTGCATCATCCTCCACAACCAGCTTGTAACCAATTGCTTCAACCCGTTCGTACAAACCTTTCAGCTCAATGTCCACAATCTTTGTGATGGCCTCCAAAGAGAGCTGGTCGAAAGTAATGATTTCATCCAAACGATTCAAGAATTCGGGAGCAAAGGTCTTGTTCAGAGCCTTTTGTATCACGCTGCGCGAATGTTCATTGTCATCCGTGCGGTTTTGCGCCGCAAAACCTACGCCACGGCCAAATTCCTTCAACTGCCGCGTACCGATATTGGAGGTCATAATGATAACCGTATTCTTGAAATCGATGGTTCTGCCATAATTGTCAGTCAAACGGCCTTCATCCAGTACCTGAAGCAAGATGTTGAACACGTCCGGATGGGCTTTCTCAATCTCATCCAGCAAGACAATGGAATACGGCTTGCGACGCACCTTTTCAGTCAACTGGCCGCCTTCCTCATAGCCCACATATCCCGGAGCGGCACCAATCATACGAGATACGGTGTATTTCTCCATATACTCGCTCATATCGATACGTATCAAGGCATCGGCAGAGCCAAACATATATTTTGCCAATTGCTTTGCCAAATGCGTCTTACCCACACCAGTAGGGCCAAGGAACATAAAAGTTCCGATGGGATGGTTCGGGTCTTTCAACCCTACACGGCTACGCAAGATTGCTTTGGTAAGTTTCTCTATCGCAGCATCTTGAGCTATCACCTTCGCCTGTAGTTCTTCCTTCATTCCGGCCAGTTTAAGTCCTTCTGCCTGCGCCATGCGCTGTACGGGTACACCGGACATCATTGAAATAACATTGGCTATTTCCTCTTCACCTACCGTTTGGCGGTCATCCTTCAAACGGGCTTCCCACTCAACCTTCATCTCCTCCAAGCGGACAGAAAGTTCCTTCTCACGGTCGCGGTAGCTGGCAGCCAGCTCAAAATTCTGTGACTTTACAGCTTCAGCCTTCAGGCTACGTGCCTCTTCAATCAGCTTTTCCTGTTCCTCAATTTCTTTCGGAACATTAATATTCGTCAAATGCACACGCGAACCCGCCTCGTCCAAAGCATCAATAGCTTTATCCGGGAAGTTGCGGTCGGTTATATAGCGTGCTGACAACTTGACACATGCTTCCAAGGCTTCATCCGTGTAGCTCACGTTATGATGGTCTTCATACTTCTCCTTGATATTCTTCAATATCTGAAGCGTTTCTTCAGCTGTGGTAGGCTCTACAATCACCTTTTGGAAACGACGTTCCAAAGCACCGTCTTTCTCGATATTCTTTCTGTATTCATCGAGAGTGGTAGCTCCAATACACTGTATTTCACCACGCGCTAAAGCTGGTTTCAGCATATTGGCAGCATCCATGGAACCGGCAGCAGCACCGGCACCTACAATCGTATGGATTTCATCGATGAAAAGGATGACATTCGGATTTTTCTGCAACTCGTTGATGATAGAGCGGATACGTTCCTCAAACTGACCACGGTATTTTGTTCCCGCCACCACAGAGGCCATATCAAGCATCACCACGCGCTTTTCAAACAAAATGCGCGAAACTTTCTTTTGCACAATACGCAATGCCAAACCCTCTACGATGGCAGATTTTCCGACTCCAGGTTCACCGATAAGCACCGGATTGTTCTTCTTACGGCGGCTCAAGATTTGCGCCAGACGTTCAATCTCGCGTTCGCGACCCACAACCGGGTCCAGCTTGCCTTCTTCGGCAGCCCGCGTCATGTCTACGCCGAAATTGTCCAGCACAGGAGTATCATTGGACGGCTTTCTGGATGCAGCCTGTGCAGCCGAAGCCGAACCAGCTCCCCCAGTACGGGAGGAGCGGGACATATTCATATCTTCTTCATCCTCTTCATCATCCTCGGTGAATCCCATTCCCGCATTCGGATTGGTCGATTTCATCGAAAGCTGTTCAAATACAGCCTGATAATCCACCCGGTGTTCTTCCAAAACAGTTGCAGCAAGATTGTCGCCATCTTTCAAGATAGCCAGCAATACATGTTCCGTATCGGCAGTTGCACCTTTCAGCAAACGCGCTTCAAGCATACACATCTTCAATATCTTAGCCGTCATCGGGGACAAGGGCACTTCAGCGTCCGGCAAGAGAGTATCGTCCTCGGCATCCTTTAGGAAACCCTCCAGACGACTTTTTACTCGTTTTAAATCTATATCAAGTTTCAACAATATTTCAATAGCTTTTCCTCCGCCATCACGCAGCATGCCGAGCAGAAGGTGTTCCGGACCAATATAGCGATTTCTCAATCGATTGGCTTCTTCCTTGCTATAAGTAATTATGTCTGAAACTCTTTGTGAAAATTGATTGTTCATATTTTATAATTCTCCTCAATTAAAAAGGTTATCCACGACAAAGATACGCATTTATTAATTCAGCGTATCATATTTAACTGATTTAATAGTATACAAATCCCGTGCCATAAATTTCAAATCTGTTTTTCCACTTTATACCTTATATATTAATAGCAATTTGGTGAGGAATGGAGGGAGTACTTCCATATTTATGTTGCAGGCAACAAAGTTTATGGAGGAAAACTTTTGTATATCGTAAAAAAGCAGTACTTTAGCGTGGTTTTTCACGAACCCGAAAATGTATAATTAATAATCTTTTTAAATGCTTGAACAAGACAGAATTATAAAGATTAACATCGAGGAGGAAATGAAGTCATCGTACATTGACTACTCTATGTCGGTCATTGTTTCACGTGCCCTTCCGGATGTTAGAGATGGTTTTAAACCCGTTCACCGAAGAATTCTTTTCGGAATGATGGGATTAGGAAATACCTCCGACAAACCTTATAAAAAATCAGCCAGAGTTGTAGGTGAAGTATTAGGTAAATATCACCCTCATGGCGACTCGTCCGTTTACGGAGCTCTTGTACGTATGGCTCAGCCTTGGGCAATGCGTTACATGTTGGTAGATGGACAAGGTAACTACGGTTCAGTAGACGGTGACAGTGCTGCTGCCATGCGTTATACAGAGTGTCGTTTGCGAAAAATTGGTGAAGACATGATGACAGACCTTGAGAAAGAGACTGTTGACATGCAGAACAATTTCGATGACTCTTTGCAAGAGCCTACCGTCATGCCGGCCCGTATTCCGAATCTTTTGGTAAATGGTGCATCTGGTATTGCCGTAGGTATGGCTACCAATATGCCGACCCATAATCTATCTGAGGTTATTGACGCTTGTATTGCATACATTGAAAACAATGACATCGATATAGAAGAGCTGATGACGTATGTCAAAGCTCCTGATTTCCCGACCGGAGGCTATATATACGGTATGAGCGGTGTTCGCGAAGCCTATCTCACGGGACGCGGACGTGTCATAATGCGTGCTAGAGCCGAAATTGAGACTGGTTCGACGCACGATAAAATCGTTGTGACAGAAATTCCCTATGGTGTCAACAAAGCTGAATTGATTAAGAATATAGCCGATTTGGCCAACGAAAAGAAAATTGAAGGTATTGCCAATGCTAATGACGAATCCGACCGTGAAGGTATGCGTATCGTTATTGATGTAAAACGTGATGCAAATGCCAGCGTTGTACTCAACAAGCTCTACAAGATGACAATGCTGCAGACATCTTTTGGTGTGAACAATGTTGCATTGGTACATGGCCGTCCACGTCTGCTGAATCTGAAGGATTTGATAAAATACTTCGTTGAGCACAGACACGACGTAGTCATCCGCCGTACTCAGTATGATTTGCGCAAGGCCAAAGAACGTGCACATATTCTGGAAGGATTAATCATTGCATCTGATAATATCGACGAAGTAATCAAGATTATCCGTGCTGCTAAAACCCCGAATGATGCTATATCAGGTTTGATGGAGCGATTCCAACTCAGTGAAATTCAGTCACGTGCCATTGTTGAAATGCGTTTGCGTCAGCTCACAGGATTGATGCAAGACCAGCTGCACGCCGAATATGAGGAAATTCAGAAGCAGATTGCTTATTTGGAAGAAATCCTTGTCAATGACGAACTCTGCCGCAAAGTCATTAAAGATGAACTGATTGAAGTAAAAGAGAAGTATGGTGACGAACGTCGCTCGGAAATTGTCTATTCATCAGAAGAATTCAATCCGGAAGACTTCTATGCAGATGATGAAATGATTATCACCATCTCGCACATGGGATACATCAAACGCACACCGCTGAGCGAATTCCGTGCGCAAAACCGTGGTGGGGTAGGCTCCAAAGGTACCGAAACCCGCGATGCAGACTTTGTAGAGCATATTTATCCTGCAACCATGCATAATACCATGATGTTCTTTACACAGAAAGGTAAGTGTTACTGGCTGAAGGTATACGAAATCCCCGAAGGTACTAAGAATTCGAAAGGTCGTGCCATCCAGAATTTGTTGAATATCGACTCTGACGATGCTGTAAACGCCTATTTGCGCGTGAAGAACCTGAACGACCAAGAATTTATCAACAGCCATTATGTATTGTTCTGTACTAAGAATGGTGTCATTAAGAAAACATTGCTTGAGCAGTATTCACGTCCTCGCCAAAATGGTGTAAATGCTATCACTATCCGTGAAGACGACCGTGTAATCGAAGTGCGTATGACAAACGGCGACAATGAAATCATCATTGCCAACCGTAACGGACGTGCCATTCGTTTCCATGAAAGTGCTGTGCGCGTTATGGGACGTACTGCCACCGGTGTACGTGGTATGACATTGGATGAAGACGGTCAAGACGAAGTAGTAGGTATGATATGCATCAAAGATCCTGAAGCGGAAACAATTATGGTTGTATCGGAACAAGGATATGGCAAACGTTCGGATATTGAAGATTATCGCAAGACCAATCGTGGAGGTAAAGGTGTGAAAACAATGAATATCACCGATAAAACGGGTAAATTAGTAACTATCAAGTCTGTTACAGATGAAAATGACTTGATGATTATTAATAAATCCGGTATTACCATCCGTCTGAAAGTCGCCGATGTTCGTATCATGGGACGTGCTACACAAGGTGTGCGTCTAATCAACCTTGAGAAACGTAATGACGAAATCGGCTCTGTATGTAAAGTCACTTCAGAAAATGAAGAGGAACTTATAGAGGAGGGGGAAGAAAATACCCTTGAAAGCCCTCAGAACGAGGTAAACAATGAAAATGAAGAATAGACATAATATTAATTTAAATTTTCTACAATCATGAAAAGAGTATTATTTTCAATGGTTTTACTACTTGTCGCAAGCTTTACTTTCGCCCAAGAAAAGAACGTAAAAGAGGCTAAAAGTATTGCTAACGGAGTAAATCCTGACTTTGCCAAAGCAGAGGAACTGATAAATCAGGCTTTAACCAATCCCGAAACAAAGGACAATGCCGAAACGTGGGATGTAGCAGGTCTTATCCAAAGAAAAAGAAGTGAGAAAGAAATGGAAAATGCCTATCTGAGAAAACCTTATGACACTCTTCAGGTATATAATAGCGCATTGAACATGTGTAAATTCTACTTCAAATGTGACGAATTGGCACAAATTCCCAATGAAAAGGGCAAAATCAAGAATAAATATAGAAAATCTAATTCTGCTACAATTTTAGCAGAACGCGGTAATCTGATCAATGGCGGTATCCAATTCTTTAATTTGGCCTCACAGAAAGAAGGCGATGCAGCCAATGAAGACAATAAAAAAGCATTAGATTTCTTTGCAACATACATTGATATTGCTATCAACCCGATGTTTGAAAAGGAAAATCTATTACAAACAGATACTGTATTACCCCAAATAGCATATTATGCAAGTTTAGCAGCTGCTAAGATGGAAGATTATCCTAGTATTTTGAAGTATGCTCCTTATGCGCAAGATGATAAAGAAGTTGGGAAATACGCAATGGAATTTATCTCTACTGCATTGAAAGCTGAAGGTGATACTGTTAAATGGATTGCTTCTTTAAAAGAAGGTATCCAGAAATATCCTGAACATTCATTCTTCTTCGGTCACTTGATTGATTATTATAGCAATAACAACAAATATGACGAAGCTATGCAGTTTGCTGATGATATGTTGGCTAAAGATCCTAACAATACATTCTATTTGTATGTAAAAGGCTACCTTTATCACAATATGAAGGACTATGATAAAGCTATTGAATTCTATAAAAAAACTATAGAAGTAGATCCTAATTATGCAGAAGCATACTCTAATTTAGGCTTGATTTACTGCTTACAAGCACAAGATTTCTCAGAAAAAGCAACTACAGATATTAATGATCCGAAGTATAAAGAAGACCAGGCTACTCTGAAGACTTTCTATGAAAAGGCAAAACCTTATTATGAAAAGGCAAGAGAACTGAAACCTGATCAAAAAGATTTGTGGTTAAATGGTCTATATAGAGTGTATTATAACTGTCTCTTATACACATCTCCGAGCCCACGAGACCGATCAGTATC
>ENA-OWYH01000734-OWYH01000734.1-human-gut-metagenome-genome-assembly--contig:-NODE-734-length-11627-cov-4.947287_pt1 | contig 11627 bp, 7 predicted proteins | sample MGYA00249746_ERZ652078 | MGnify/ENA primary metagenome ERZ652078 (study PRJEB26925, sample SAMN05827095) | human gut metagenome | biome: ENVO:2100002; feature: ENVO:00000062; material: ENVO:00002003... | reverse complement strand
CGTGGGCTCGGAGATGTGTATAAGAGACAGGGTACAGGACGAGTCGATCTGGATCACAGCAATCCAGTATCTTGGCATCGGCTGGTCTGTTATCCTTATGGTGCAGGCAATGAGAGCCGTTCACCAGTATTCATTCGGAAAAACACTTGCTTCAATTATTGGTACGATCATCGCAATGCTTCTTATATTGTTCCTTGCGATACTTCTCCTTTCATTGTTCCAGCAGGTATATGTATTCGGTTACTCAGTTTATACTGAGATCATGTACAGGATCAGAGGCTAAAACAGAAACGGTGGTGTAAATAATAAATGCATAACAAAAGTTACAAGAAAGCAGTTGTCTTTGCTATCTGCCTTACAATGCTGATGCCTCTGGGGTCAATGGTGGTTTCTTCCACTGACGAGAGTTCAAGCCAGGCTGATTCAAGCGCCGCAGTAAAGGATACTGACAGCAGTGTCGATTCAGCGGCTGATGATACAAGCTCAGCTGACGCTTCCGACGCAGCAGCTACTGCCGATGAAAGCAGCGATAAAGCTACTGAAGACTCAGCAGCCGATGAGAAAACAACTACTACAGCAAGCAAGGACGACGAGGTTCAGCCTATAACTGACGAAGAAGCTCTTGCAATGTGCGAAAAGATAACAGAGAACGACAAGATAGCTCTTTATCTTGACGAAGAAAACGAAAGACTTTGTCTTTATGTAAAGGCTTCAGGTAAGTATTGGTGGACTTCGCCTATAAATGTTCAGGCTGACCAGACAATTACCGACACAGTTAAGGGCACAGCAATGAAAAATGCCCAGAGAAAGCAGATCGCTGCAAGTGCCGCTATCAGAGTCGGTGACCTTAGACAGGAAAAGAGAACAGAGTCCCCTGCTCCGGTTTACTCCAACAAGGCAAAGGTAAAATGGCAGAAAAATTCAGACGGCGTTGTTGCTACATATAACTACGTTTCTGATGGTGTGAAGCTCAAGATACATTACGTTCTTGAGGACGATAACCTTTATGTTTACTGCGATTCAGATGAGATCGAGGAGAAAAACACTTCTCAGGTAGACGGAAAGGTGCTTACAAAGATCGAGTTCTGCCCTAACTTCGGCGCTGCTGATTCAACTGCGACAGGCTATATGATAGTTCCTGACGGAAGCGGTGCTGTAATAAACTACAACAACGGCAAGACCGAGTACGCTGACTATAATCAGCAGGTATTCGGCAGAGATTATACAGCCGTTCCAATAACAGCTCCAAGAACCACTCAGCAGGCTTATATGCCGGTCCTTGCAACAGTAAGCGGTTCATCTGGACTTGTTTGCGTTGCTTCTGACGGTGAGTCAAACGTTTATGCTCACGCTCAGGTATGCGGACAGGAAAAGCAGGCTTACAACACTTGTTACTTCGAGTTTGAAACAAGAAGCTCAGACTCATTCTTCATGAGCGGTGATAACTCAAACAAGATCACAGTGTTCGAGAAGAACGGAATAAAGACCGAGAGATTTGGAGTTCGTTATTATCCTGTTGATTCAGACAACGGCGAGGATCTTAACTACGCCGACTGCGCTGAGGTCTACAGAAACTACCTTATCAATAATAGGGGTCTTACAGCTAAGGCTCAGGCAAATAAGAGCGATCTTTACGTTGACCTTTATGGCGGCGTTATGAAGGATACTTCTATTCTCGGTATCCCATTCAATCTTAAAACAGAGATCACTGGCTTCGATCAGGCTTCCGACATACTTGATATCCTCAAGGACGGCGGAGTTGACAACATAACTGTCAACTATAATGACTGGACAAATGACTCTATCAAGAACAAGATATCCACAGAGGTATCTCCGTCCGGCAAGCTTGGTGGTTCAAGCGCATTCGATAAGCTTATCTCAAAGGACGATAATATGAAGATCGTTCCTTCAATGAACAACTTCAAGATGGACAGTGGTTCATGGGGATATATGACTCTTACAAGCACAGCTATCAGAGTTTCAAATGCTTATTCAAGACAGTCATCATACAGCCCAGCCTTCGGTGTTGCAGAAAAGGGAGTTTCACCTGCTCTGCTCACACCAAACAAGTACTCGAATGTGTTCACAGAAATGCTCGAGAGCTATACTGATGAAAAGCTCACTTCTATCGGCTTCGGTGATTATTCAACAAAGCTTGTTTCTGACTATTCAAAGAAGGATCCTTCAAGCAGAAGCAAGACCATGAATACTATCGTTGACGGCTATAAGAGTGCGAGCGAGAAGATCAGTACAGTATTCGCAGACGGTGCGAACTCTTACGTTCTCCCATATGTAACAAACGTTTCAAACGTTCCTGTTTACTCCAGTGGATTCAACGTAACAGATTTCGATATCCCATTCTATCAGATGGTCATTCACGGATATGTTGACTACGCTTCAACACCTATCAATAAGAGCTCAAATTCAGATGAAACATTCCTGCTTTCACTGGCTTCAGGCTCGCAGATACACTATGATATGACATACGCTGACGCTGATACGCTTCAGGATACAGAATATGACGACCTGTATTATTCAAACTATGCAGGCTGGACAGATCTTGCGGCTAATCAGTACAAAAAGGTAAGCAGCATACTTTCAGGCGTTTCAGATTATACGATCACAAAGTATGAGCTGAGCGATGACAAGAACGTTCTTACCACAACTTATTCAAAGGACGGAGCTTCAGACGTTGTTATCAGTGTTGATAAGAAGAACGCAACAGCTACCGTAGGCACAGAGGTCTATGACCTTGCAGATTGTATAGAAGGAGGTTTGACAGAATAATGAGCGAAGAGATCAAAAACACTCCTGAAGAGATCGAGGCTGTTAATGCTGAGGATCTTGAAGATACAGTCGAAAAGGAAAATGACGCTGAGGCTGTTATAGAAGATATTTCAACAGAGGAGATAATCGCAGAAGAGCCTGCCGCTGAGGCAGTTGCTCCTGCACCTGTGATGAAGGAAAAGAAGCACAGACTTTCTTATGAAAAAAGAAAAGGACTTTACGGCTACGGATTTATAGCGATCTGGGCGCTGGGTACTATCTACTTCTTTATCCTGCCTCTTATAGAATCTCTCATTTACTCATTCAACAAAACTGAGGTAACTCAGGGCGGAATGAAAATGTCCTTTATCGGTTGGAAAAACTATGTAAACGCTTTCCGTAAGGATCAGGATTATTCCAAGGCTCTGGTAGCAATGATCGAGAATACAGTTTTGAGAACTCCTCTTATCCTCATATTCTCTATCTTTATCGCAGTTATCCTTAATCAGAAATTCAAGGGAAGAACATTCGCAAGATCAGTATTCTTCCTCCCTGTTATCATCGCTACAGGTCCTGTTATCGACATCATCAACGGTAACATGAGCACAGGCGGATACGCAGGCGGATCTGAGCAGTTCAGCTCAATGTTCGAGGCTGACCTCGTTGACCAGTTGCTGAACTTCCTCGGTATCTACAACATCAGTGATAAGCTCACTGAGATAATAAACTCGCTGACCACCGACATCCTGAACCTTGTATGGAACTCAGGTATCCAGATACTTCTGGTGCTTTCAGCACTTCAGGGTATCCCACTCTCAGCTAAGGAAGCAGCCCAGATCGAGGGTGCAACTTCATGGGAGTTCTTCTGGAAAGTCACAATTCCTTATATCAGCCCAATGATACTTTCAAGCGTGGTTTATACAATCGTTGACTCATTCGTCGATCCACAGAACGAAGTTATGACGATCGTTCTTAACAAGGCAAGCAACTGGGAGCATGGCTACTCAGCGGCAATGGCTTGGGCATACTTCCTTATTGTAGCAGTATTCCTTGCACTTGTCGTAGCACTTGTTAATAAGTTCGTTTACTATGAAGTAGAATAAGGGGGGATTTAAGTGGCAACTAAAAAAGAAGAAAAAGAGTTCGAAAAAGAACGAAAGGCTGCTATTAAAGCCCGTTATAAGAAGATGAAAGAGGAGGGTCTTGAGAAATATCTCACCCCTGAGCAGATCAGCTATAACAGAAGAAGAAGAGCGATCGGAATGGTTTGGCCGTTCTTCAGATTCCTTATCCTGTTTGGTCTGTGCTTCGTAATCCTCTATCCACTGATATTCATGCTTTCAACTGCGTTCAGACCAAATGAGCAGATGAACGACCCATCAGTAGTTTGGATCCCTAAGAGCTTCACACTTGATAACATCAAGGACGTTTGGGGAGTAATGAAGTTTGAAGATACTGTTGTAAACACAGTTATCCTTAACCTCGTGGCCTCTGTCCTTCAGGTTATCACCTGCTCTATCACAGGCTACGGCTTCGCTAGATTTAAGTTCAAAGGTAAGGGAATCCTGTTCGGTATCGTTGTTCTTATGATCATCGTACCTCCACAGATCACAACTATCCCACTTTACCTCCAGTATGCTTACTTCAAGCCAGAGTGGCTCGCTAAGGTATTCACACTTGGTAAATCAACATCGCTTATCAACAGCGGTTGGACAATGTATCTTCCTGCATTGTTTGCAAACGGACTCCGTGCAGGTCTGTTTATCTTCATCTTCCGTCAGTTCTTCAGAGGACTTCCTAAGGAGCTTGAAGATGCTGCATACCTCGACGGCTGCAGCCCACTGAAAACATTCCTTGTTATCATGTGTCCTAACGCAAAGTCTTCGTTCCTGACAGTATTCCTGTTCTCTATCGTTTGGTACTGGAACGACTACTATGTATCATCATCATTCTTCACACAGAACGACACTGTTGCTCTTATGCTGAAGAACCTGAATACAAACCTGACTCAGCAGCTCTTCGACGGTCAGGCGGTATCTGTAAGACAGATAATCGTATGGCTTGAAGCAGGTTGTCTGCTTTCTATCACACCTATCCTTATCATGTATGTATTCCTTCAGAGATACTTTATCGAGGGTGTTGAAAGATCAGGTCTTGCAAACTAATTTGCAAATAAGCTTATCAAAAGTCCTGCACTTCGGTGCGGGACTTTTTTTGCGTGAAGCCCTTTTTATGTTCATATATTTAAGAGTTATTAAATTTGTACATATATAAAGCAACGCAATTGTGCATATTGCTTTGAAATGTCAGGTTAATTTAGTACAATCGTGTATAGAAAAAACATCTTTTTTTTGATATAATTACTTTGGGTATTATTGCCCATGGTAAGTTGTTTATAAAAATATTCAGTTAGGAGTCTGAACATGAATATAAAAGTTGATTTAAAAAAGCTTTTTGCTGCCGCAGTATCAGCGATAATGTGCCTCTCCGCAGGGGGTTGCTATCTGCTTCCTGACGAGGAGGAAGTCCTTGATGCACCGACCGTGAAGGCAAGCGATGTTACATATTCCACAGTGACGGCAAAGAAAAAGGACCTTGAAAAGAAGATAGTCGCAACGGGCACTGTCACAGCGGAAAATCAGTATACTCTTTCTTATGAAAAGCAGAGCGGTACAGTGTCAAAATTTTATGTAAAAGCAGGCGATAAGGTCAAAAAGGGTGATGTTATCTGTGACCTTGATACATATGACCTTGACTATCAGATAGAAGAAAAACAGCTTTATCTCGAAAAAGCAAAGCTTAATGTTGATATAATTTATGAAGGCGGCGGCTCCCAGGCAGAGATAGACTCTGCTTATGTTGACGTACAGCTCCTTGAAAAAGAGCTTGAAAAATTGCAGGCTCAGAAGGAGGATTCAAGCCTGAAATCACCTATAGACGGCGTTGTTTCGTCACTCTCTGACGTAAGAGCAGGCGACAACGTAAATCCGGGTCAGACTATCGCAACTGTTATAGATACTTCGGCTCTTTATATCGCAATACAGCCTGACGACCTCACCCAGTATGATATCGACACAGAAGTGCAGATAAGGATAGGTGAGGATTATTATGACGGTGTTGTTTTTATGACTCCTAAAAAGCTTGCGGATTATCAGGAAGAGCAGAATGAGGATCACAATAATGTTGACGATACAGGTATAGATTATCAGGCGGATACTATCTATGTTCGTTTCAAGGATACTGCCCCTGCGGAAGCAGTGGGTCAGCTTGCAGATACGATACTTGTTCTTGACAGCGTAAAGGACGCTATCGTTATCTCAAATAATCTGATAAAAAAGGTTGACGGCACAAAGGTAGTTTATGTGCTGAAAAACGGTGAAAAAACTGCCGTTGAAGTGGAAACAGGACTTTCTACAGGCTCTCAGACCGAGATAAAATCGGGTCTTAAAGAGGGCGACGAAATTGTTATCAGATAGGTTTGAAAGGATAAGCTTATGTTCACCTTATTGTTCCGTAAAATGCGAAACACCAAATGGATGGTGCTTTGCCTGCTGATAGGCTTTGTTATGGCGTCTGCCATGATGAGCACTATCCCTATTTATATGAACGCTTCTCTGCAAAGAATGCTTGTAAAGGATCTTGAGTCGTTCCAGACAGAATATGAGATCTATCCAGGTGCGTATAATACCAGCTATGGATTGAAAATGGATATCTCAGGCAGTGAGCAGCAGAAAGCTGTTGAGAATTATAATAACAAAGTGGAGGCTAAGTTCAAGGAGCTTGGTCTGCCTGAAAAGCTTGATAAGAAGTATATAAGTGACGAGTATCTCTATGTGCGTTCACTTGCCGTTTCAGATGGCAATTCGCAGGCAAGATTCACTCTCGGCGGTATGACGGATATCTCCGACCATATCAGCATAAAGCAGGGCAGAATGTTCACTGCAGGCAAGCGTTCAGACGGCGTTTACGAGTGCGTTGCCACAGAAAAAGCCATGAAAAGCACAGAGCTTGCTATAAACACAGTATATGAGATAGCCGACGTGTTTGATGATAACAAGTCAATAAAAATAGAGATCGTGGGCGTTTTTGACGTTAAGGACGAAAATGACGCATATTGGGCAGAGGGTCTTGATTCTCAGTATACAGCCGTTGTCTTTACAGATTATGACACAATGCTCGGGGATTGCGTTGATACTGGCGTTGTGAATATCACAAAGGCTGTCCATAACTATGCGGTGGATTATGCTTCCATGAATATGACTGACCTTGCAAGCACAAACGAAATGATAGCAAAGCAAAAGACCTATTTTGGTGAAAATTCCATAGGCTTTTCGATGCCTGCCTCAGATATCCTCAAGGACTATGAGAGCCGTTCATCACAGCTCCAGCTTGTTTTGTGGCTTTTGCAGATACCTGTCATACTTATGATAATATTCTATCTCTTTATGGTGTCGCAGCTCAACGTTGAGCAGGAGCGTAACGAGATAGCGGTGTTCAAAAGCCGTGGAGCAAGCCGCTTGCAGATAATGGGCATTTATGCTCTGGAATCTCTCGTACTGGGCGTTCTGACAGTTATAATAGGACCATTCGCAGGTCTTGGACTTTGCAAGGTACTTGGTGCGTCAAACGGATTCTTGGAGTTTGTCAACAGGCGTTCGCTCCCTGTGCATATGACAATAGAAGCTGTCGTCTATGCGGCAATAGCCGTGGCAGTGTTCTTTGTCACAACTATGATACCGATCCTTCCTGCCACAAAAACAACTATTGTTGAGCATAAGCAGTCAAAAGCCAAAAAGAAAAAGCACGCTCTGTGGGAAAAGGTCTGCCTTGATTTTATCCTTGTGGGCGGTTCAGTTGGCTGGCTTTATTATTACAACAAAACTCAGGAAAAGCTTGTTGCAGAAGGCGTAACAGACACCACCGCAACAGTAAATCCTATAATGTTCGTGGCTTCCACTGCCTTTATACTTGGCCTTGGTCTGTTTCTTATAAGGATATATCCTTATATAATAAGGCTTCTCGCAAGAATAGGCAGAAGAGTGTGGTCGCCTGCACAGTATGTTTCACTGACTAATATCGGTCGCTCCTCAACGGGCAGGGAAAGATTTTTGATGCTGTTCCTTGTTCTTACTGTATCATTGGGCGTGTTCTTTGCAAATACCGCAAGAGCCTTGAACAGAAATGCCGAGGAAAGCGTTGCCTATGGGGTTGGCTGCGACGCTGTTCTTACAGAGCAGTGGTATAGCAGTAAAATAGAATCTGCACAGCAGACCACTCCTCAAAGCGCATCTCAGGCAGCTCAATCAGGCACAAAGCAGACTTCCGAAGAAAGCGATGAAGAAGACACAGAAACTACCATACAGTATGTAGAGCCTGTTTTTGAGCGATTTGAAAAACTCGCAGGAGTGGAAAATGTCACAAAGGTTTTCAGAAAAGACGACGTGACCATATCTTCAAACAAAATGAACGTTCCAAGACAGCAGACAAAGTCTGACGATGAGGAAAAGACCCGTGACGATTTCCTTGACCAAAGCGTTGACACAAGCTCAGGCAAAAGCTCAACAAGCAATGTCCAGCTTATGACCATAGTGCCAAGCGATTTCTCAAAGGTCTGCAAATTTGAGGACAGACTTCTGCCAGTTCAGTTAAATAACTACCTGAACGCCCTCGCAGAGTACACCCCGGGAGTTATCCTCTCTTCAAGCTTCAAGAGCTACGGTCTGGAGCTTGGTGATACTGTAGAGTGTAAGTGGGGCGGTAACGAGCCCTTTGAAGTGACCGTCCTTGCCTTTGTTGACTACTGGCCGGGACTAAGCCCTTATAAAGAGGCGAAAAACGGCGGTTATATGGACTTTGCCGTTATGAACTACGATTATGTGAACGTACAGACAAGCATGGAGCCTTATGAGGTATGGTTCAAGCTCAAAGACGGAGCTTCCGTTCAGGAGTTTTATGACTCAATAGACAAAGCAGGCATTAAACCCCTCACCCTTGAATCTGCAAGCCAGCAGACCATAGAAAAGAAAAACGACCCTATGCTCCAGGGCATGAACGGCGCTCTCACTCTCGGCTTTATCATCATCATGGTGATGTGCATAATAGGTTTCCTTATCTATTGGATACTCTCCATAAAGAGCAGGACTTTGCAGTTTGGTATCCTAAGAGCAATGGGAATGAAGTTCAGAGAGATAATAATGATGATAGTCTATGAACAGCTTTTGGTGTCAGGCGTTGCAATATTCGCCGCTATCTTTATCGGCGGCGTAACAAGCGACCTTTTCGTACCGCTGTTCCAGAGCATCTTCGACGCAAGTCAGTCAGTGCCGCCGTTTGCAGTGATACCTGAACGCAGCGACTATCTGAAGCTTTATGCAGTTATAGGAGTAATGCTGCTCACAGCCTTTGTGGTGCTTGGCAGACTTATAAAGAAGATAAAGATAAGTCAGGCGTTGAAGCTTGGTGAGGATTGATAGGAGGAAATTTTATGACAGCTTATGAAAAGCTTACAAAATGTTATGAGTGCGTAAAAAGCAAAATAGACTTTGAGCCAAAGGTAGCCCTTGTGCTTGGCTCGGGTCTTGGCGATTATGCAAATTCCATAGACGTGAAATACACCCTCAGCTATAAGGATATAGAGGGTTTCCCGACCTCTACCGTAGAGGGTCATAAGGGTCAGTTCGTTTTCGGATATGTTGGCGAAGTGCCTGTTGTTATAATGCAGGGCAGAGTGCATTATTATGAGGGCTATGCAATGGAGGACGTTGTGCTTCCTGCAAGACTTATGAGAATGTTGGGCGCAAAGGTGCTTTTCCTCACAAACGCATCAGGCGGAGTGAACGCAGGCTTTAAGGCAGGCGACTTCATGCTTATAACAGACCATATCTCAAGCTTTGTTCCTAATCCTCTTATTGGCAAGAATATCGACGAGCTTGGCACAAGATTTCCTGATATGAGCGATATATATAACAAAAAGCTTAGGGATATCATCTCAGGTGCAGCAGAAGATCTTGACATAACCCTCCGTCATGGCGTTTATCTCCAGCTCACCGGACCGTCTTTCGAGTCCCCTGCGGAAATAAGAATGGCAAGAACTATCGGTGCTGACGCAGTGGGAATGTCAACAGCCTGCGAGGCTATCGCCGCAAATCATGCAGGCATGAAAGTCTGCGGAATATCCTGCGTTGCAAACCTTGCAGCAGGCATGACGGATAATCCTCTCACTCATGCTGAAGTTCAGGAATGTGCAGACAAGGCTGCTCCCCTTTTCAAAAAGCTTATCACTGAAAGCATTATAAGGATAGGTAAACAGCTTTAAGGTTTTGTAACAGCTTTTTCAAAATAATATGTAACAAATGTGCGAAAAGGGCTGATGATGTGTATTTTTTTGCTAAACTTTGTGAAAAACTATTGACAAATCAAACACTTTAGTTTAATATATTATTATGAAGTAGGTATCTTCAAAAAAATATCAAGAATATGGAGAGATAATCATATGGCAAAATTTTGTGGACAGTGCGGAGCTCAGCTTAATGACAATGCGACTTTCTGTACTCAGTGCGGTGCAACAATAGCACCTCAGCAGCCTGCACAGCAGACCGCTTCACCAATGGCAAATCTTCAGCAGGCAGCCAAGAATATCGACATGAACGCTATAAAGGACGCTGTTTCTGTTGAAAACATCAAAAATCTGAAAAACAAGCCTAATAAGCTCACTATCGCAGTTCTGGCAGTTCTGCTTGTGCTTGTTATTCTGGTAGTTGTTATCCTTTGCATGATATTCGGCGGCGGAAGCTGGAAAACTCCTATCAATAACGTTATGGACGTTCTCAATGACGGCGACGGTAAGGCTTATGAAGAGCTTATGCCTCCTTATTATAAGGATATGGCAGACGCTCTGGACGGTATCATTGATATAAGCGACGAGGATTTTGATGAAGAGGCTGAAAAGCAGAGAGATAGACTTACAAAGAAATACGGCGATGACGCTGAGATAAGCTATGAGGTAGTTAAAAAGACTGAGGTAGACTCAGACGATATCGACAGCTACAACGATATGTCAGATCTTGCCTCTGTGCTTAGTGCTAAAAAGGCTAAAAAGTATAAGCTTACAAAGGCTTATAAGGTAAAGATCAAGTATACTATCGAAGGTGAAGACGCTGATAAGACCGACAAGACAACTGTTATTGTTGGCAAGATGGACGGCACATGGGTTCTTCTCGACGAGGGCGACCTTCCAATAAGCACAGGTTTCTAGGATATATAAACGATCAGTAACGGGCGGAGAATTTTCCGCCCGTTTTTGAAAATGCGGTGTTTGCACAATGAAAAAAATATCAGTGCTGTGTATGCTTTTGTGTGTGGCAATGCTCTTTTGCTCCTGCGGAGAGGAAGAAAGAGCGGTCCTGGGATATGAACAGCCCGTGGCGACACTTGTCACAGCGGCGCAGTATAGCGATACGCAGTCATATCTTTCCTGCTTTACCCCAGAAGCGGAGGCGGAGTATAAAAACAGCGACAGCTATAACGAAGCCCTTGCGGAAACGCTTCTCACAAGGGGCGAGGAAAAAACGGAGCTTTCTTATAAGCTCAGCAGTAAAAAAGAGCTTGACAGCGACGGCTTGAAAAACCTTGAAAAAAGCTATAAGGAAAGCTATCACAAAAATGTGACTATCAAAAAAGCTGTTACAATGACAGCAAAGCTCACAGAGACTACTGACAGCGGCAAACTGTCTGCCAGCCGTGAGATAACAGTGGTCAAAATAGAAAACAACTGGTATATTTTCGGAAAAGTTATCGAAAAATTTGATCTCAGCCAAAAGGGCTGAGGGGATCAATAATAATATGAAAAGAGGGTATTAATA
>ENA-OWYH01000731-OWYH01000731.1-human-gut-metagenome-genome-assembly--contig:-NODE-731-length-11672-cov-4.902040_pt1 | contig 11672 bp, 6 predicted proteins | sample MGYA00249746_ERZ652078 | MGnify/ENA primary metagenome ERZ652078 (study PRJEB26925, sample SAMN05827095) | human gut metagenome | biome: ENVO:2100002; feature: ENVO:00000062; material: ENVO:00002003... | reverse complement strand
GATCTACACTCGACTAGTCGTCGGCAGCGTCAGATGTGTATAAGAGACAGAGGCTGTATATCGCACAAAGAAAGAGAAGAAATAATATCAAAATAAGATTGTTAATTTTAAATTTATTACAAATGAAAAGAAACCTGTTTTCTTTCCCACGTTCTCAAATGGTGGGTAAAATGCTCAGAGCTATGTCGTTTGTAGTGGCTGTGTTTTGGGCAACGACCGCTATGGCGGACATAGTGGTGAAGGGAGTAGTAGCCGATGATTCGGGCTTACCTATTCCCGGCGCTAATGTTACCGAGTTGAATTCGAAAGGTAACGGAACAATTACCAATGTAGACGGACAATATTCGATTGTGGTGAAAGGTCCTAAATCGGTGTTACGTTTTTCATTTATCGGATATACAAAGGAAGACGTAACCGTGGGCAATAAAACACAGATCGACGTGCAGTTGAGTGAGGATTCAAAATCGCTCGATGAGGTTGTTGTCATTGGTTATGGTACGATGCGTAAGAAGGATTTGTCGGGAGCCGTCGCTTCTATCAAAAGCGAGGATTTAATGATCGGTAATCCGACAAGTTTCAGCCAAGCCCTACAAGGAAAATTGGCTGGTGTGCAAGTTAATTCTAACGATGGTGCTCCCGGTTCGGGTATGAGTATTACCATTCGTGGTGCAAACTCGTTTTCGACCAGTTCACAACCATTGTATATCGTAGATGGTATTCCTTTCGATGCGGGTAGCGCACCGACGAGCGGCGCAAACGAAAACAACAACACCACTTCCAATCCGTTGTCGTTGATTAACCCCAACGATATCGAGTCGATCGATGTTCTTAAAGATGCTTCGGCAACGGCTATCTACGGTTCTCGTGGAGCCAACGGTGTTGTCTTGATTACAACGAAAAAAGGTAAATCGGGAGCTGCCAAAGTTGAATTCTCGGCTAACTTCGGTCTTTCGAAGATCTCGAAAATCGTGGAGAGCCTCAATGCTTACGAGTATGCCAACTTCGTGAACGAAGCTACGATCAACAACGCTTTGTACGACAATACGCCGTATGCTTACCTGCCTTACCGAGGCGACTGGAACTATCGTCGTGACCCGCAGAACAACATTATACCTGAGTCGGGTACGTATGAGCCTGCACCCGAAGATTTCTTGGATCCGGGTTGGCACGAGGACGAGTATGGAAACCGTGAGTGGGTCGAAGGTACTAACTGGTTGGACGAAATCTTGCAAGACGCCTTTACCCAAGAGTACAACATCAGCGTATCGGGTGGTAACGACAAATCGCACTATGCTTTCTCGGGTAACTATACCGACCAAACCGGTATTATACGCAACTCGGGTTACGACCGTTTAGCTGTGCGCGCCAACGTGGGTAGTCAAGTAAAATCGTGGTTAAATACCGGCTTGAATATCAACTTTACCAAGTCGAATACCCGTTTTGCCAAATCTAATTCCTATGATTACAGTATCATTCGTTCGGCCATGTTGTATCCTCCCACGATTTATGTGGGCGACCATACACAAGACGATGAATACTTCTGGCTGTCGGCCAACCCCCGTACCTATGTAAATACGGCTAAGGACGAATTGAAATCGATCAATGTCTTTACCTCGGCTTTCTTGGAGATTAAATTTACCGATTGGTTGCGCTTCCGTCAGAACTTCGGTATGAGTTATACCGACAACGAGCGTTCTACCTACTATCCCCGTGAAACAGGTGAAGGTAAAAACTACAACGGTCGTGCCGGTAAGAGTGATAACTTCTACCAAAACATAACGGCCGAGTCTGTGTTGACCTTCGACAAAACTTTTGCCGATATTCATCACTTGAATGTAGTAGCCGGTTTCACTTATGAAAATACCAACTGGGGTGGCAAGGCTATCAACGCCTCGAATTTCCCTACCGACATTACCGAAGACTACAACCTTTCGCAAGCGTTGACCATCGACGCTCCCACCAGTAATCGTGGCGAGGCTACATTGGTTTCATTGCTGGGTCGTGCCAACTATGTGTTGAAAGATCGTTACATCTTTACTGCTTCGTATCGTCGGGACGGTTCGAGCCGCTTCGCTCCCGGAAACAAATTTGCCAACTTTGCTTCGGGTGCTGTCGCTTGGGTGCTTTCGGAAGAAGATTTTATTAAAAACTTGAACATATTCAGCAACTTGAAATTACGTGCCAGTTACGGGCAGACCGGTAACCAAGGTATCAATAGCTATCAGACGATGGTTTCGTTGGGTTCGGCAAACTATCCTTTCGGAGGTATTACCGACAGCGGTTTCGCCGGAGATACTAGTAAAGGCCCGTTGAATAAAGATTTGAAATGGGAGACTACCGACCAATATAACGTAGGTTTGGACTTTGGTTTCTTGAAAAACCGTATCGCCCTCTCGGTGAACTACTACTATAAGAAGACCAGAGATTTGTTGCAATACGTGTCGATTCCCTCCTCGACTGGTTTTTCCAATATGTGGACCAACTTCGGCCATGTGACGAACGAAGGTATCGAACTTACCGGTCAATTCTATGCCATAGATACCAAAGACTGGGGATTGGATTTCGACGCCAACATAGCGTTCAACCGTAACCGCATTGGTGGTCTCACCGCCGACCAATATGCCAATAACCTGTGGTATAGTGCCAAAGAGGTGTTTATTCAACGTAACGGATTGCCCATCGGAGCGATATTGGGCTATGTGGAAGACGGCTTTTATGATAATCTTGCCGAGGTGCGCGCCGATCCTCTCTATGCTAACGTCTCTGACGTAGAGGCTCAACGTATGGTGGGTGAAATCAAATATCTCGATGTAAACGGTGACGGTAAACTTACGACCGAGGATCGTGCTATTATCGGTGATACTAACCCCGATTTTACGTATGGTCTTACGGGTAATTTCCGTTGGAAAAACTTGACTCTGAGCTTGTTCTTCCAGGGAACTTATGGCAACGACATCTTCAATGCCAACCTTACCAACATTTCCATGCAGAGTGTGAGCAACATTCCCAAGTTTGCGTATGAAAGTCGTTGGACGCCTGATAACACCGAGAATGCCAAATGGCCTCGTGCCACAATGGCTCAGACTCGTGAATGGAGAATTTCGGATCGTCACGTCGAAGATGGCTCTTATTTGAAACTTAAAACCATCAACTTGGCTTATAACTTCGGTTCTCCTTGCAAAGGAATAGAGAATTTGACGGTATTCGGTACGGTGAACAATGTGTTTACGATTACCGGTTACAGTTGGTATGATCCAGATGTGAATACGTTTGGCCAGGATGCTTCCCGCCGTGGTGTGGATATCTATTCTTATCCTGCAAGCCGGACATTCAGTTTAGGTGTAAAAGTAACGTTATAATTTGCAAGACAATGAAAAAGAAAAGATTATCGATATATGTGACCATGTTGGGGTTGGCGATGGCGACAGCGCCGGTCTTCACTTCGTGCGAAGATATGCTCGAAGAAAAACCCTACGACTTTATCTCTCCCGACGATGTGCCCGATTCCGATGACGGAGCCGATATGTGGACGACCGGTGTGTACGAAACGTTGCACTCCTCCATGTTCCGTTACGGGAATATGCCCCGTCCTTTCGACTACGATTGCGACAATGTGTCGGGTGCTACTTGGCAGTTCGACCAGTTCGGTAACGGTAACTTTCAGGGTTCGAACAACCATTGTGACGTAGTATGGACGGGTATGTACTCGGTGATCAATCGGGCCAACGAAGCCATCGAGCAAATCAATGAGATGAAGAACCTCACTGCCAGACACCGAGATAATGTGCTGGGCGAGTGCTATTTTTTGAAAGCTTGGGCCTATTTCATGCTGGTGCGCGCCTATGGCGATATACCCGTTTATTCGGTGAGTGTGAACCAGTCGCAACAATACACGAATAGCCCTCGTATACCTATTGAAGATGTCTATACGCAAACTATCATTCCGCTGTTGGACGATGCCAAAGACATGCTTTATAAAAACACCGACACCAATTTCCAAGCCGGTCGCGTGTGTGCTGCTTCGGCTGCCGGTCTGTTGGCAAAGGTATATGCTACGATTGCTTCGGCTGCCATGCCTGAGGGTGAAATCGTAACGGTGAAAACCGGTCCGCAATTTGTGATGCAGAACATCAACGGGACCAACACGAAAGTGTATACCGAGCCGGTTCCTATGGATTTCGCCAAAGACCAAGTGGCCGGTTACGAGTCGTTCAATTCGCAAGAGTATTATCAACTGGCCTACGATGTGGCTAAGGATGTGAAAGGCGGCGTTTACGGTACGCACAACTTGGAATCCTATGACCTGATTTGGTCACCCAGCGGTAAAACGTGCAGCGAGCATCTATTCAGCCTGCAATCCAAGTCGGGCGACGAGTTGTACGGAACCCTCTTTACCTACCACTATTGCGGTATGACAAACGAAAAAGGGCACATTGAAAACAGCCTCACAGTGGGTAACAGCAAACATTGGTACCTCCTCTTCGAAGAAGACGACTACCGGGTAGACAAAGGTGTGCTGCACTGCTGGATTCGCGAAGGCTCCGATACCAGCTGGGGCGGCGGTTCCTACTTCCCCAACTTCGGTAAATGGCAAGAGATGGTAACAAATCTCGAATCTCCATTCGACAATCCTGAGGTGACTGCCGGGTGGCGTTGCGACGAGGGCGGTTCGGAGCAGTTCTTCGCTTTCACGACAAAATACAGTCAGCAAGTGACCGATCAAACCCTGCAACGTACCGATGCCAACTATCCGTTCTTGCGTTATGCCGATGTTATTCTGATTATGGCAGAGGCTTCGAACGAGTTGAAAGGCCCGAATGACGAAGCTATCGGTTTGCTCAACGACGTGCGTAAGAGAAGTAATGCTACGCCGCGCGAACTCAAAAATTATTCGACCAAATCGGCTTTGCGCTCGGCTATCTTGGAAGAGCGTTCCATGGAGTTTGCCATGGAAGGCGATCGCCGTTGGGACTTGATTCGCTGGGGTATTTATTTGCAAGCGATGAATGCACTGGGTGGAACTGACGTGTGCGGAAACGTGAAGAGCCGTTCCGAGAAACATCTGCTTTTCCCCATTCCTACGCTCGAAGTTCTCACGAACCAAGCTATTTCGAGCAATAATCCCGGTTGGAGTTAATTAGTGTATAACCGAAAAATTGATAAAAATGAAAAATATAAAATATATGGCTGCGTGGGCGGCAGTGCTGTTTGCCTTTTCCGCCTGTCAGGACGTTGTGGAAGTGGAAGATCTCAAAGCAAAAGACGATATTCCTTCCAACGGAGCTCCTGAGATTACGAAAATCGTGCTGGCCAACGATAAAGAGTTTGAAATCGATGGCGCCGACTTTGAGGACATGGTGCGCATCGAAGGTAAAAATCTCGGTAATGTAGTGTCGGTCAAATTCAATGATGTGGAGGTCGACCCCAAAGAGATTTATGCTCGTTACGACATGTTGTTGGCTCCGGTTCCCCGTCAGTTGCCGGGCGAGGTGACCGATATGCTTTACATCACGACCAAGAACGGTTCGGTATCGAGACCTTTCACGGTATCGATACCTGAGTTGAAAATCGACGGTTTGCAAAATGAGTTTACCAATCTCGGCGATACGACGGTGATTTCGGGCGATAACTTCGACCTTTATGGCATTACTGTCGAGCAGGCCGATGTGCGCATAGGCAATGCGATTTGTACCGTGATTGATGCTACTCGTACCGATATTACGTTGCAAATCCCCGCCAACGCCCAGCCCAATACCGACCTGACCATTCAAGGTGGTGAGATGGCCGAGCCGGTGGCTATCCCGTATATGAATCCCGGATTTCAAATTTTCGACTTCAACGATTGGCCGGGGTCGGGTGGATTTACTCATTCAAGCCAATTCCCCGATCATACAACCAATTTCTTGTGCGACGGTACCGAAGGCGAGGGCTATCCTGAGCCGCTGAACGAGGGCATGAAATACTTGCGTTTCCATAGTAATGTGGGCGCTTGGGGTTGGATGGTATTGTGGGCTGGCTACATTCAAGTACCCGCCGAGGTGGCTGCCGATCCTGCTTCGTATAACTTGTGCTTCGAGGTTTGCACGAATGCTTCGTATCCGCTGGGCTCGACCACGAGAATATGTTTGGGGGATTACATGTGGATGCCCGGCGCAAGCGGAATTCCGGTTAATACCTATGGCGGATGGCGTACTATGCGCATAGGCTTGGACGAGGTAAGCGAGAATAAGATTATTCCCGATGGATGCAGCCCGGCTCCGGACAATACGGCATGGAAAATAGTATTCACGCCGACCGACGCCATGGACTTCGATCTGAGCATGTGCAACTTCCGCTTTTCTAAAAAAATAGACTGAAAATAACTGTGATAAGCCGGGTAGAGGGATTGCCCAACCCTGGCTTGTCACTATAATTAAAACGATACACTATTTATTTTGATTTTTATGAAGGTTAAAAAGATTTTGACATTTGCTTTTGCCGCCGTGTTGATGGCTTCAATGACTTCCTGCGGCAATGAAGATGGTCCCGGAGGAGACGGCGGCGGTAACGGCGGCGGAACCGAACATACCGAATACTTCGGTGTGAATATGTCGGGAGCCGAGTTTGGTAATGTATATCCCGGTGTTGACGGCACGCACTATGGCTATCCCACCAAAAAAGACTTGGAGTATTTCAAGGAGAAGGGACTGCGTATGATTCGTTTCCCGTTTCGTTGGGAGCGTATCCAAAGCGAAATGAATGGCCCGCTTATCACTACGGAATTGGCCAAGATGAAAGAATTCGTGCAAGCAGCCGAGGACTTGAACATGAAAGTCTTGCTCGATATGCACAACTTCGGTCGTTATTGCGTCTATTCCAATGGTGTGAACTCTGACGATAACCAGTTCGTTGTTATCGGCAATGCTCAATGTACGGTTGAGAACTTCTGCGATGTGTGGAAAAAATTGGCTGCGGAGTTCAAAGATTACAAATGTATCTGGGGGTACGACATCATGAATGAACCTTATGGCATGTTGCGCACAACGCCGTGGGAGACCATTGCACAGGCTTGTATCAATGCCATTCGTGAGGTCGATACCGAGACTATGTTGGTCATCAGCGGTAATGAGTATAGCTCGGCCAGCCGTTGGAAAGAGGTGAGTGACGGATTGAAAAACTTGGTTGATCCCTGTGACAACATGATTTTCCAAGCTCACGTTTATTTCGATTGGGATGCTTCGGGAAATTATTCCAGATCGTACGATGAAGACGGTGCGACTATTCAAACCGGTGTGGCTCGTCTGCGGCCTTTTGTCGAATGGTTGAAAGAAAACGGCAAACGTGGTTTTGTAGGGGAGTATGGTGTGCCCGATGACGACGGTCGTTGGCTGGATATTCTCGATTCCGCTTTGAAGTATTTGCAGGAAAACGGTGTGAATGGCACTTATTGGTCGGCCGGCCCTCGTTGGGGCGATTATAAATTGGCTGTACAACCTACCGATAATTATACGGTAGATCGTCCTCAGTTGGAAACGTTGTTGAAATATAAAACTACGGTACAAGTATATTAATCAGAGATATGAAAAGATTCATCACAGGTAGTTTTCTTGTTTTAATGTCTATTTTGTCAGGATTTCCCGTTCAAGCCGGGAAATCCTTAGACGAAATAGATAGGGAAAGTTTTGCTGCGAAATATACTCTCTCGGAGTTGCCGGGAATCTCGATGATTCCGGTTTTGTCGGTCGATACAGTTCGAAGTCCAGAGTCTCTCTCTCTCGATGGAATATGGCTCATGGCCGAAGGCGGCGATGAAAAATTACGTCTTAAAGACGTTTGGACCGATGCCGTGGAGGCTGTTGTACCGGGAAGTGTACATACTGCATTGTTGATGAATCGTATTATCCCCGATCCTTATATCGGGCAAAATGACTCGATCGCCGAGCAACAGAGTTACAAGACATGGTGGTTTAGTAAAAAATTTACATTGAATGAACCGCTTGAAAATCCTATTCTTTCATTCGGCGGTGTAGCGAATCGTTGTACCGTTTGGCTGAATGGGAAAAAACTGGGTTCTCACGAGGGAATGTTCGGAGGACCCGATTTCGCTGTGAAGAAATATTTGAAAAAGGAGAACACGCTTGTGGTGAAACTCGATCCGATTCCTCAGATGTTTTTAGGGAATTGGCCTCCTAACGCTAATGAAAGTTGGAAGTATACCGTGGTGTTTAATTGTGTTTATGGTTGGCACTATGCTCAAATTCCGTCATTGGGAATTTGGCGTTCGGTAAAACTGGAATCACAGGCTCCGGTGGAAATAGAGGCGCCTTTTGTATCGACCCGTTCTTTGCAGGGCGATATGCGGTTGGCAGTGACTCTCAAAAAAATAAATGCACCGCTAAAAGGTAAATTACAAATTAGGGTCGTGCCTAAAAATTTTGAAGGTGCTCCTCAATTCTTTGAACATGAAATTAATTCGTCGAAGAAAACCGAACAGTTTTCATTCGATTTCAAAATAGATGCTCCCCGCCTTTGGTGGCCTAATGATATGGGAGAACAGTCTCTTTACGATATGACAGTCGCATTTATTCCTCGTAACGGAGCTCGCCCCGATGTGGAAAAGACATCGTTCGGTATTCGTACGATCGACATGGCTCCGTTTCCGGGAGGCGAGCGAGAAGACCGTTATAATTGGACTTTCGTCATTAATGGTAAACCTATGTTTGTGAAGGGAACCGGTTGGTGTACGATGGATGCTTTGATGGATTTTTCGCGAGAAAAATATGACCGCTTGTTAAGTATCGCTAAAAGTCAGCATATTCAGATGATGAGAGCGTGGGGTGGAGGATTGCCCGAAACCGATGATTTTTATGAATTGTGCGATAAGTATGGCATTATGGTGATACAAGAGTGGCCTACGGCGTGGAACAGCCATAATACGCAACCGTTCGATATGTTACAGGAGACGGTAGTGAGGAATATGAAACGTATCCGAAACCACCCTTCTTTGGTTATGTGGGGCGCCGGTAACGAATCAGATAAACCTTTCGGGCCGGCTATCGATATGATGGGGCGTTTGAGCTTGGAGCTCGACGGTTCCCGCCCGTTTCACCGAGGAGAGGCATGGGGCGGCAGCGATCATAATTACAATTGCTGGTGGGACGATGCTCATTTGAATCATAATTTAAATATGACTTCTCCGTTTTGGGGAGAGTTCGGAATTGCTTCTCTATCGCATATAGAGAGTGTGAGACGTTATTTGGCCGAAGAGAAAGATAGATGGCCGTCTCGTCCGGGCGATCATTTCCGTCATCATACTCCTATTTTCGGGACAATGGGAGAGTTTGGCAAGCTCTCGCAATATTCGGGATACTTCATGCCCGATACCACATTGGCCGAATTTATTACGGGGTCTCAGCTCGCACAAGTTGTCGGAGTAAGGCATACGTTGGAACGGGCTCGTACTTTGTGGCCCGAAACAACCGGAGCTCTTTATTACAAGATGAACGATAATTATCCGGGTGTCTCTTGGTCGAGTGTCGATTACTACGGAGCGATTAAACCGGTACATTATTTCGTGCAGAAATCTTTTGCACCATTGACGGGAGTTTTGCTTTTCGACCGGACGAATTTGTCGAGCCAAGAAGTATCGTTGCCGTTGTATTTACTCGACGACTGCAGTCAGTTGAACGGTAAAGATTACACGGTATCGGTGACAGTTTATAATGATCGATTGGATACTGTCGTATGTCGGGAGTTCGATGGGCATGGCGAATTGGAAACCGTAAAAAAATTGGGTAATCTCAATTTGAATCGAGCACAGACGAAATCGACCATGCTGTTTTTTGTTGTCGATGTTTGTTCGGAGGGTAAACGATTATCTCGTAATTATTATTTTACCAATTATGAAGTTCGTCGAGGGGTAATTATGTCGATGCCTCGTACAGAGATTACCATGAAGAGAGATGGGCGACAGATAACGGTGACGAATGTCGGGAAACTGCCGGCCATAGGTGTCTATGTGGAATCCCCTGGATATGCTCATGAATTTATTGCGTCGAAAAACTATTTGTGGCTCGATCCGGGAGAGTCGCAAATTATCGAGGTGAATGTCGATTATCCGGTTTGCGTGAAAGGTTGGAATATAAATTAGGAAAACAGATATTGTATGAAAAGAGTAGTTTTTGTAGTTGCGTTAGGTTTGTTATTGTGCAGTTGTAGCAATAAGGTAGTTAAAACGGAAGGTAAACCTTATGGTGTAAATATGGCTTGTGCCGACTTCGGTTCCAATTTCCCGGGTGTATATAATACCGATTATACCTATCCTCAGGCTTCCGATTTGGATTATTGGAATGAGAAGGGATTGAAATTAGTGCGTTTTCCATTTAAATGGGAACGTTTACAATATGAATTGAACGGAGAACTGAATCGTCATGATCTCGACAAAATGAAAGATTTTGTTGCTGCGGCAGCAGAGCGAGACATGGTTGTCATGTTGGATTTGCATAACTATTGTCGTCGTTATATGAATGGCGAGCATACGATTATCGGGACAAACGGGTTGACACCGGAACATTTGGCTTCGTTCTGGAAATCGCTGGCTACGGAATTTAAATCATTTGACAATATTTATGCTTATGGGTTAATGAACGAACCTCATGATTTGGATTCTTGCACGACTTGGTTCGAGATGGCGCAATTGTGTATAGACTCCATTCGTACGGTCGATATGGATACTCGTATTATGGTGGGGGGCAATCATTGGAGTTCGGCTGAACGTTGGGTTGAACTTAGCGATACGTTGAAATATTTGAAAGATCCTGCCGATAAGTTGGCATTCGAGGCGCATGTCTATTTCGATGCAGATGCTTCTGGTACTTACAAACGTGGATATGATGAAGATTCTTGCTATCTTGAAAAGGGTATAGACCGTGTGCGTCCCTTTGTGGAATGGCTGAAAGCCAATAAATTCGAAGGCATGGTCGGTGAGTATGGTATTCCCGATAGTGATTCGCGTTGGAACCTTGTATTGGATAAATTTCTGTCTTACTTGCAGGAAAACGATATAAACGGTTGTTATTGGGCTGCCGGACCGTGGTGGCCGAAAGACGAATTTATGGCAATTACTCCGGTAGACGGGAAAGACCGTCCGCAGATGGAAGTAGTGGGTAAATATTTGACAACGCAAAAATAAGATCAATATGCCCCGGCATGTATTCATATTGTTTCTTGCATGGATTGTCCCGGCTCTTGTCGAAGTACGAGCGGATAGTTGGTCGGGTAAATCGGTCGATTTTTCTCACGGAGACTTGTGTGTGTCTCCCAACGGGCGTTTTTTGCAACATACCGATAGAACTCTGTTTCTCTATTTGGGAGATACGGCTTGGGAGTTGATTTATCGATTGAACGAACCGGAGGTGGAACTGTATATGGAAAATCGTCGAGCCAAAGGGTTTACGGTGATTCAAACGGTTATATTGTCCGAGCTCGATGGTTCGGACGGGATTAACAGGCCATTGATAAACGGTTCTCCGTCTACTCCCGATCCTGATTATTTCAAATGGGTAGATCGTGTTTTAGAAATAGCCGGGGAGAAAGGGCTTTATGTGGGATTACTTCCTACGTGGGGTGATAAAGTGGATAAACAATGGGGTGCGGGCTGTCTCTTATACACATCTGACGCTGCCGACGACTAG
>ENA-OWYH01000706-OWYH01000706.1-human-gut-metagenome-genome-assembly--contig:-NODE-706-length-11927-cov-11.832884_pt1 | contig 11927 bp, 8 predicted proteins | sample MGYA00249746_ERZ652078 | MGnify/ENA primary metagenome ERZ652078 (study PRJEB26925, sample SAMN05827095) | human gut metagenome | biome: ENVO:2100002; feature: ENVO:00000062; material: ENVO:00002003... | reverse complement strand
ATGTGATTTCTGTCCGTCGGACCAGAGATTTGCTTACAGCTTCCTTCAGATTCCATCTCACGATGGACACCCTTGTTGTTCAGCTATACACTTCCCACTATCTGGGCGTGTTCGGGACTTTCACCCGTTAGAGCGCGCCCATGGCGCGCAAACTAAAAACTGCCAGCAGATAAATTTCTACTGGCAGGAAAAATTTATATTTTTTCAATTGTCTACTTGACGGGGAGCGGTTCATTTCCCGACAGCCCCTTGCAAGTTAAGCTTTGTTATTATTTTTTGATGAAGGCTTTTTCATTTGCTGATGCTGGAAGGTTTGGAGTTGTTCCCTTTGGAACCAGACGAACCTCAATTGCCTCGAGACGTTTTGCGTATCCTTCTGTTCCTGAAGATTCTCCATTCTTAGCCCATGCAAGCCATCCATAATCCTGAGCATGAACTCTGTAGTATACATCATAGTTCTCTGCTACATCACCAGACAGTTTGATCTGAATTGCTTCCAGACGTTTACACTGTCCAGTTGTTCCGGATAATGATCCGTTAGATGCCCATTTCTTCTCCCATCCAATATTCTGAACGTGAGATCTGTACTGGATTGAGCTGTTCATTGAAGACGGGAGTTTCATACGGATAGATTCCATACGTTTGCACTCGCCTTCTGTACCTGCCATAGCACCGTCATATACATATGCCTGTGTACCATAGTCCTGTACATGTGTCTGGTATCCGACCAGTCTTGCTTTCATAGCTTCTTTGATAGTACCAATAAGTTCTGGTGCTTTGTCCCCTTTGGTAACCAGCTGAATCCTGATTGCTTCAAGACGGTATCCGTAACCAGCTGTTCCTGCTTCTTCGCCATTCTTAGCCCATCCGAGCCATCCGAAGTTCTCGGCATGTACGCTGTAGTATACGTCATAATTCTCTGCAACTTCACCAGTCAGTCTGATCTGGATTGCTTCCAGACGTTTACACTGTCCTTCTGTACCGGATTTTTCTCCGTCTTTACTCCAGTTCTTTTCCCAACCGATGTCCTGAATATGTGTACGATATTCGATAGATCCAGAAACACCACCTGGTAACTTGATCTCGATAGCCTCTAATCTTTTTGCTTCACCAACTGTACCAGACGTTTGTCCGTCTTTCTTCCAGTCTTTTTCCCAGTCATAATCCTGACGGTGAACTTTGTAAGATACGGACATTTTTGTACTCTTTGTAGCTGTAGCTGTAAATTCCTTACCAGTTTCATCTGTGTATTTAGCAGTTGCTGTGTAGATGATCTGACTGTTCTTGTCTTCTTTAACAACATCTGCAGTTACGTCATGAGAATCTTTACAACGGCTGCATACGAATGTTGCAACAGCTGTATATCCTTTTTCTTTATCAGCTGTCCATTTCCATCCGTCTTTTTCTGAGACTTTGTAGTCATGACCGAGAGCTGCTACTTTTTCTGTCTTAGTATCTTTGTAATCTTTGCCTTCAAATGTAACTGTAGCTGTGTAAGTAATCTTACCTGCCTCTGTACATGTTGCGCCATCAGATTTCTCAGTTACTTTTGCATCAACTGTTTCTACATGTTTCTCATCATTTGCACATGTAAATGTTGCTGTTGCTGTGTAAGTGTTGTTCTCACCCTTTGTCCAGTTCCATACAGGAGCACCATACTTATGGCCAAGGGCTGCCAATTCAACTTCATATGTATCTGTTAATGTACCAATTTCTGTCTTACCTTCAGCATCCTTTACTGTTGCTGTTGCTGTATAGACATCTTTACCTTTTTCTGTACATGTTGCAGCTACAGATTTCTCTGTATCTTTAACTGCATCAGCAACTGTAATCTGCTCTGCTTTAGGTTCATCATCACATACAGAACACTTAACACCTGTTACAGATGCTGTATATCCAGTTACATTGCCGTTGTCATCTTTTACTGGTTCCCATGCCCATGTACCTGTGTACTGGTGCTGACCTGCGTCAGATGTCTTCTTATCAGATGCAGTATATCTGTAACCATCATCTGTCTTACCTGTTGCTTTGTAAGTAGATGTTACACCCTGATCACATGTACCAGTGTGACTAACAAGTTTAGCCGTTGCAGTTACTTTTTCTGAAAGAGCTTTCTCAATAGAATCTCTGTTAGCTTTGTTTGTTACATTTTCATCTGATTCAAGGAGACAATCCAGTTTATTGATCTGATTTGCACAAGTTTCACATTTCAGATTCTGGAATGTAACGCTTGTGTGATCATCGCTCCATTCAGCATCTGTTGCTGCATAAGCATGTCCTTCTGCTGCGTTCTTCTGAGCTTCATCCCAGATAGCTTTTCTTTTCTCGTATGTAGAATTAGCCTGTTCATATTTGGACTTAACAGGTTCTGTAATACAAGCACCGCACTCTGGGCAAACATAGTTGTCCGCTTCGTTCCAGTTACCGCTATCAGTCTTTGTATAGTATGTTTCATGGAACTTGATGTAATGATGTTCGTGTGCTGTATTCTCTGCTTCTACACGTGTGCCCTCTTTGATCAGACCACAGTCAGAACAACGTTCTTCTGTAAATGCATTACGTCCGCAGTATGCAGGTTCAGAAACTGTTTCATAATTATGAGAAGTACCTGTCAGTGTCTTCATATCAACTGTATCAACGAAGTTAGCTGACCACATGAACTCGTCATTATCATTGCTCTGACTGCCCATGAACTGCTGATACTTCTTGTAGTTTGTATAAGTCGGATTGTAATCTGTCTCTTCGAATTCATAACCGTAGCTGGAATGGTCAAGCAGTTTGCTCTTACCTGAAATGAACGCGAAGTTTGTACCGATTGAAACAACCAGTTCGTCACCCTTCACAGTCAGACCTGCGATTGGATGATTTGTGACAGTGAAATCTGCACTCTTTTCATCTGTTGTTGTAAATGCCATACCGCCAAATAACTTGGTTGTATCACGTTTTGCAGATACTGTGTTATATTCCTTCACAACGGCTACTGCACCGTCTGCAGGATTGTAGGAAACGATATCGTTGGATACGTTGAAGTAAATCTTACCATCTGTATACAGTGCTGCTGTCAGACCGATGGATGGGTAAATGCTCTGTTCATCCACGAACTGTGCATACAGTTTTGTCAGGAGGTCGTTCTTCACCATCTTACCGTCTTTGAGAACGCTTACAAATGTATCGTTGTTTTCCTTGTCTGTGAAATTAATCAGTGTCTCATAATCGCTGTCGCCATCGCCTGTATCCTTATTTGTCAGTTTATGACGAACAATCTTGTACTCTGCAGCCTTCTGGCTCTGATTCATGCTTGTACTGTTTACTCTGTCAAACAGGTCTGTCGAATCATACATATAGTAAGCATAACCATCTGCATAGTAAACATTACTTGCTGCACGAGCCATCCATGCTTTTTCATATGTTGTATCTGTTGCTTCATTCTGATAAAGTGATCTTAAAACACTAAAGTTACCCTGATACAATTTTCTTGCATCTGTATCGCTGAACAGGAAGAAGACATGGTTCATATCACCATCTGTCTCGACACGGTCACGACTCATAACTTCTGTGTAGACATCTGTATAACAAGGGTCTACATAGTACCACTGACCATCCACCTTGACTGCATTCCAGTAATGGTCGGAACCGAAGTCTTCCTGTTCTTCGCCATACATTGTAACGTTGGACTGGAAGGAAATTCTTACAAGGTCAACTGTGTAGCCTGCATTGATATCCAGTGTCTTACCATCTGAACCATAGTACAGTTCTTTGGCTGTCTTCCAGTTATCACATACTTCTGAAGTTGTACCATCATCTGCTGTAACAGTTTTCTTGCTGTCATAACCTTTACTTGGATCTTTAAGATAAATATCTTTATCCAGGCACTGCACAAGATATGAAAAAGCTCTGGAGTAACCCAGACATACAGATGTACCCATACCGAATGCACCAAACTGAGTACCTTCCCAATAGTTGATGACACCAGTTGTCATACCGGTTGCAGCCTGCTTCGCATAGATTGGAATCGCCTGCTTAAAGCTTGTTTCCTTCGTTCCATCACCGTCCATATCCAATGCCGGATCATCGCTATCTAACTGCTGCTGAGTAAGCTGCTCAACAGTCATCGTAACGCCTTCAGAAACCTCAACGCCTTTTTCTTCAGCATTTTTGATAAATTTATCTGCTTCCTGCTTCAATGGTTCTGCTGCGTCTGGAAGGTTTTCTTTCACAAATGCTTCCGGATCCTTCTCGATAGCTTCTTTATTAGCTTCTACATATGCATTCGCATCTTCCTCAGACTGTCCAGCCTTCACCAAAGTCTGAGCAATAGCGTTTTTATAAAATTTTACAAGCAACTCCTGCTTAATGCCTGCATAAATCTGATCATGGAAATTCTGTTTGATCTGTGGTTCGTAAACCTTATAGATCTCATCGTAAACTTCATCCTCATGCTTCTGCTTCTGAGGATCCTTTGCGATCATCGGCTTGTCATCATCTGATTTCTTACCGGAGTTCATGATGTAGGACATATCAAATGTATTGTTATGGGCCAGCCAGTCATTCAGAACAAGCAGCTTCTGTGCCTTTGTCTGTGCACCTGATGCTGTAACTGCAGCAAGAGCTTCATCTCTTGCATTTGTTACATCTGGACCATAATACTTAATACCTAACTTATCACCATATGTGAAAGTAAAGATCATACCTGTCAGGTCATCGTAGCTCACCTTGCCATCTCTGACATCCTGAACAGATTTGCCGTCTAAGGCAAGCATCTGACCAAGGATACCAAGACCATCTGTATCATCGTTGAAATCCAGAAAGAATGGATTCTGAACACCGAGTACATTAGCATTGGCTGACCACTGATTCAGATACTGCTGATACATACCAACAACTGTATTAATCTGGTCTTCTGTCAGCTTCTTGGTTTCAGCCTGTTCATCTGCTTCATACAGGTCTGCTGTGCTGATATTAGATTCATTGGATTCTGTGCCGGCTTCTCCGCCAACCATTTCGAGATTCCCCAATGCTTCACGCAGGCTCTGGATTGCAGGATCTTCTTCATCAATCTCCACGTCCTTTGTCAACTGTTCTGCAACAGCTGCATTGGCACCCTCGAACTGGATGACTGGTGTCTGTATTGTAATACCTGAAATAGTTACTTTATTTTCATCAGTATCTGTCTGGGCCACAGCATCATTATCTGTGTTTGAAGAATCAGTAGTTGCTTCTGTTGCATCATCTTCTGTCACAGAATCTTCTGTTGCTGGATCTTCTGCCTCATTTGTATTGGTGTTATCCTGCACGGCTTCTGTAGGATTTTCCTGCACTGCTGGTGTTTCTTCAGGTGCAGTCTCTGCAAGAACTGTTGAAGGCACTACACTGAATACCATCATAGCAGAGAGGAATAAACTCAAAAGCATTTTACTTCTCTTTTTCATAATGTCTACACTTCCTTTCGTGTTTGTATTAGATAATTCATATTATGTTTTTTGTTTGCCCCCACCTCATTTCCATTGTATTTTATTTATACTCCACCCTCTATTATATGCTACTGTAATTCGTATTTTGCATATATTTTTGCATATAATATAGTAATTAGGTATTTACTTTAATATATCACTGCTAACTGTTTTGTTCAAGACATACTGACGTTTTTTAGCACAAAAACACATCGAAAAGTCTGGTTTTCAGGTTTCTGGCATGTATAAACGTAATAAAGAAATTCCCCCGTATCTTATGATTTGTTAAAATACGGGGAATCATCAGGTTTTTTCTTACTTATTTATATAGAATTTACATATTGATGCGACAGAGGAGTCTTTTTTAGTTCAGTTCCTCAAGAATTGCTGCTGTGAGTTCTTTTCTGTTTGTCTTGAAGTGGAAATACGGTCTTTCCTTGATTACGCGGATGTCTACCGGATATTCATATTCTTCCAGTGCATCTGCAAGACCTGCTTTTACTTCATCCAGACTCTTTGTTTCATCAAGGATTACAAAGAAATATGGAAGGAAATATCCTTCATGATCCTGATCTGGTACAAAGCAGAAGAATCCATCTTCTACACCAGCTACACGTACTGCTTTTGTCTCCATTCTCATCATGTAAAGTTCTCCGCCACCGAAACGCTTTGTTGTTCCACGTCCAAGAATGTATACAATTCCGTGTTCATTGATGTAAGCTTTATCTCCCGTATGTAACCAGCAGTTCCCATCTGGATGATTGATCAGTGTTCTTTCAGTAAGTTCATCACCTCTCCATCCCGCATAGTGGAGCATCATAGCAGGACCCGTCATACATAATTCTCCGATTTCTCCATAATTCAGTTCTTCCAGATCCTCTGAGAATACTGCCATAGTTGTTGCCGGCATTGGCATTCCAACGCATCCGTCTACCAGCGGGAACATCGGATTTGGAAGTGTAAAGTTTGAACATCCTTCACTCTGACCATATCCGGCACTTAAAGTTGCTTTAACATTATGCTTATGGAAGAATGCTTCTACTTCTTGTGTTTTCCTTTCGTTCATTGCTTCAGCTCCGGTTCCGATACTTCTTAGATGAGACATATCGTAATCTTCCGGAATTCTGTCACTCTTCATAAGCATTTCACAGAACATTGGAATCAGTGCCCAGAAGTTTGGCTTCTGCTCCATAAATGCGATATCAATATCTTCCAGCGGACAGAATGGATCAAGTACCATAATCAGTCCTGCTGACAATGGGAAGATTGCCATTGATACAGTTACTGCAATCAGTGCAGGTGGTAAGATTGGCAGCCACCATTTTTCCGGTACATCTGACGGCGGAATAAAGATGGACATCTGGAATGCAGTTGCTACTATATTAGAAGAAGAATGAATAACTAATTTAGAGATTCCTGTGGATCCGCTTGTATATGCGCCAAATACTGGTCTGTTCACATCTTCTTGTGCCATATAGTCTTCTGTATAATCTTTCCCAAGTGCCAGGAACTCGTCCCATGTAAGATCTCCTTCTGTTGTCTCTATCGCACCGGTATATCTGGATGCAATTTCTTTTTCAACATAGTCCGGGACAGATTTTCTATCTGCATAATCATATGGAGAAACCTTAATTACACGCTTCATTGGTGTCGTTGCACGGAACAGATCTTCATCTGACTTTGATGTATAATCCATGACAAATGCTGTCTCTGATTTTGATTTTCTGATTGCAAAACATAATTCTTCTGGAATGTCATCTCTGCAGATAATTGCAGCTCCGATTCTTTCTGCTGCGATCAGAAGGATAAAATGTGCCGGAACACTTTGCAGAAATACAGGAATTCTGTTTCCTTCACCAAATCCAAGTATCTTTAAAGATTTTGCTGCTTTATCAACTTCTCCCCAGAATTCTTTCCATGTAATTTTGTTTCCGTAATATTCAAATGCAATTTTATTTTCGTCTGGATTTTTTGCTCTTAAAAACGTTTCAACAGTTATTGTTGGCACTTCAACGTTGCGCAGTGCTTCTGGATAAAACTGTAACCATGGTTTATCAACGCTCGCTTTTCCAGTTAATGTTGCTCCTGTATTTTCCATAATTATTTACTTCCTTTTCCGATTATTTATTTGTTTTATAATGACGATTCGTATTCTATCATGGATATTTTTCCTTTTCAACAGAAGTGGTGAATTTGGCATATTGAATCAAACAAATCAACTAATTCATTTTTTTCAGGATTTCATTCAATAGGAAATTTTTTGTATAAATGTTCTTGTTTTCTTATTTTGTATGCAGTACACTAAAATTATAATAGAAGAGAGGGGCTTTTGATTATTATGAAAGAAAAAAACAGATTCAGTGTTCTGTTAGAGCATCTGACATCTATGGCCAATTTAAAAAATTATGTACTTGCCAAAGCTGTGCAGTATGATGAATCTTATATAAGCAAATGGATTAGTGGAAAATCACTTCCAACAGAAAAAAATCACGAAATTATTTTGCAGAATATCAGCCAGTGTATTGTTGAGGCTCTGACTGATGATAACCGGGACACTTTTTTAGAAGAATATCAAATTTCTGACGTTTCGAATCTTCAGAAAGCGATTTACGATCATCTCGAATCTGAATATACATATGTAAAAGAACTTCAGGTAACAACTGGTTCTAAAGTGGCTACTAAAATTTCATATTATCCGGAACTTACACTGGATCAGTTTATCTTTAAAATGAAACATCCATCACTCCGTAAAGTACAGTCGCTAAATATTTATGCTATGGTAGATATTCTGAATGTAGACACGAATTATCAGCTTTTAATTGCTGAATTTAACAGCATGCACAATGACATAGGACTTGTGCTTCCAGGAGTTCATTTTTCTTTAATGATTGATTTGGAATCGTCTTCAGATAATCCGGTTTATACGGCTGGTTTCCTGATGAATTTGCTTTCAAATCTTTCGAATATTGATTTTAATCTTTATTGCGGAACACAGGCACAGAAAAAAATGGTTTTTGCGATTAAAGATATTTATTCGCTTTCAGGTATGTTAGTTGATCAGAACCATTGTCTTGCTGTTACAACAATTGAAGATTCGTCTCTTTCAACGGAACTTTATTACAAATTAAAATTACTTTGCAGCAAAGAAACATTGCTTATTCGACGGACATCTATTCCTGAAATGATTCGTACTTACGAATATGAGCATTCACTGTTTGCCCGGAATTCTTCTTGTCTGCTTGGACATTTTACAGAACATTTTCTTCCAACTGATTTACATAATGAGCTGCTTGATAAGTATGGCTCTTTTATAGGAAAGACATACAGACCTGTACTTCAAAAAATGCATTCTCTGGTATCGCAGATACTTGCTGTTACACCGATAAGAGCACTGATTTATGCTTCTGCATTTACAGATTTTACAGTTACTGGCGAATTGGATTTCTATGGTTATCGAATTCAGCTTTCGCCGGAACAGCGTCTTCATTTTTTTAAGCATATGAAACATCTGCATGAAATTTCAAATGCGCTTCAGATTAAGATTTTGCCGAATGGTTTGCTGTCTGATTACCAGCATATCCCAAGACCGACACTGTTTTTTGCAGATGAGTTTTCTTATTTGCGTTTTAGGAGAAATACACCGTATTACAATATCTGTATTCCGAACAAAATTAGTTTGAATCGAATTTTTTCGGCCTTTTACGATACCGTTTGGGAGTTTGAATCCTGTATTGCACCGGATGCATATCTTACTCATGCAATCCATTCTGTAGAAATTTTGCAATCAGATGCTTCAGGTGATGTGCACAATTAAGAGAAGTCAAGTGGGCTGTTGCAAAATAGATGAGTAATCATCTATGGAGCAATAGCTCCATTTTTATGTCCAAAAGCAGAAAACGGACTCCGAAGAGCCCGCAATCCATGGTATAATTAAGTATGACCAAATACATAAAATACCATAAAAATTATACCGAATTCGGCGAGCCTTATCAACTGGTTTTGCCATTAAATTTGGAAGGTCTGGTTCCTGATGATGATTCTGTCCGACTGCTGAGCCACGAATTGGAGGATTTAGATTACAGTTTACTGTATCAGGCGTACTCTACCAAAGGCAGAAATCCGGCAGTGGACCCAAAGACCATGTTCAAGATACTGACCTATGCTTATTCCCAAAATATTTATTCTTGCAGAAAGATTGAAACCGCTTGTAAACGTGATATTAACTTTATGTAGCTGCTTGCTGGTCAGAAAGAACCGGATCACAGCACGATTGCAAGGTTCCGTACTGGATTTTTGGCAGACACCTGCGAAGCCCTGTTTTATCAGATGGTACGTCGCTTGGAACGAATGGGAAGAAAATATGTTTCTGAAAATACAGGAGGCGGTCACCCTACTGAACCAAGAGTACCTACAGGCTGTCCGTATAAAGAACGATGTTCCCGTGCTAAAGGGAATAAACGTCTGTACATCTCCAAAAGTTTCTTAGAGAAGCGTCAGGAATCCTATGAAAATATCCTGAGTGAAAAGGGGATCTTATACCGGATGAATCGCTCGATATGATGCTGGGATCCTTTCAATTACTACTGGAGATGCCGAAATTTGCTATTCGTGCGACAGCCTCTTTTCTCTTTCAGGCTGCCTGTAACCGTATTTTTTCAGAAGCGGTACGGTTTCTGGCATTATTTTCCATATTTTCGCGGCTGGTCGGAAATACCTGCGAGGTAATCGAGACTGCAGTCGTACGTCTTTGCCAGCAGCATCAGCGAGTCCAACGGGATCTCACGAATGCCTTTCTCATACCGGTTGTAGGTGTCCAGATGGCTGAAAATCTTCCGCGCCGGCGTTTCTTCTATTTTTCTGTACATGAATGAACTTCTTTTTCCTGTCCTGCTTCTTCTGCGGCTGCCACACTGAACCGGCCACGGCTGCAGCAGATGATCGTCTTTTTCGTCCGATCAATCGCATCGCTGGTCTCAATTTCTTCTGTCTTCATCGCAAGCGCCCCCGGAATGGCTCCGTGGGAAATCTCTACTGCGTCGCGGATATCCACGATCTGATAGCTCGACGGATCGAGTTCTTTTAATTCTTTTATTGAAATACTGGTACTCATGTAAATTTTCCTTTTCTTTCTTCTTTTGATTTACTTTTTGCGGATGTCTGCCATCGTATTCAACAACAGTTCCCGTTTCCAGAACACCAGGCCTGCACTTGCGAACAGAATCGCATACCGCAGGATCCTGTATGGGAACAGCAGATTGCAGATTACGCTTACTCCAATCAGAAATGCGGAACATGCCAGCAGAAATCCGGCATCCATCAGGTTTTCCTCAATACCTTCTGCCACCAGAATCCGTTTGCTCACCACATAGTGTCCAACCGAATACAGAATATAGCATGCCAGCGTCGTGTAACCGGCTGCAACATAACCGAAAATATGGATAAAAATAAAGTTCAGCACTACGTTGGCTACCGCTGCCGCCCCGACCAGTAGGAAAGCGCCGGACTCAGCAGCGCTTCCAGAAACATCAGTAAAATCATCGATTTCGGCAGATTCAAAGCCTTCTCCCAGAAACCCGATGTAAAACAATACAATGCGAAAACCGCACCTGTAATCACAAGCGTCAGTCCCTGCATCGAAGAGGTATAGGCATCCCGCTGCTTCTCGTACTTTGCCATCGCATTGTCGTAAACACCATTGAACAGGTACAGCGATGTCAGAATCGTCAGGATCTGCAGCTAGGACAGATAAACCGTGTAGGTACCGTACTCCTTCGTGCTCATCAGACGTGTGAAAATCGGAACGGTAATGAACGAAATGCCCTTTTGAAGAAAGCTGCAGATCGTAAACCAGATCGCCGCCCGTGCCTGAATCGTTATGTGTATTTTATGATACCAGCTCTTACATAAAGGTTAGTTTTTATCTGTCTGCGGAGTTTTCTTACATTCCAGTTGCATTTCATACACTCTGTTTCGTAAAAAAATCGTTCAAACGCATCATTTAATACCATAATTTCTCGAATATGTGAAAAAGACAAGTTATTAACTAAAACATCTGGATCTGTTACAAATTCGTTCGACACTGTCGAACTTTTTCCAAAATCTGGTAATTTAAATTCGCTCGACACTGTCGAACCAATTTGAGGATATACTTTATAAAACTGTCTACAAGCCTTAAAAAGCGTATAATTCATTCCTTTTTGATCAATTTGCTTTTCCAGATTTTTCAAAAGATGAGAACCATATTCTGCTCTGTCGCTGCCATCTTGTTCGTATTCAACTATATAATAACCAATCGCCCAATTGCGCAATGTCATGAGCTGATTTACAGCTGATTTACAGCACTTTTTGCTGCTGAACTTGCTTTATCATTTATTTGCTTAATACTATCTGCAAGCAGTTCAAATTCCATTGCATTACCTCCAATACGTAAACGCACCATAGCGAGTACTCCTTAAATTTTACAGCCGCCATCCCTGG
>ENA-OWYH01000667-OWYH01000667.1-human-gut-metagenome-genome-assembly--contig:-NODE-667-length-12455-cov-5.616774_pt1 | contig 12455 bp, 10 predicted proteins | sample MGYA00249746_ERZ652078 | MGnify/ENA primary metagenome ERZ652078 (study PRJEB26925, sample SAMN05827095) | human gut metagenome | biome: ENVO:2100002; feature: ENVO:00000062; material: ENVO:00002003... | reverse complement strand
TATATTTTGCTATGCAAAACACAGAGGAGGAGGTTAATACTTTCCTGTGTATTGTGTTTGTTCTTCTCCCCTGCCGTGTCCCGTAGTATTACGGGGAGTTGCAGAGCAATAGGGGAGACACAGAGGAACGGTAGCGACGATGAGAGGGGTTAAAAAAGATAGGATTTTTGTAGAACTAACCTTTCCATCTTTCGGATACCTTCCCTATCACGTTGCATGTGCAGGAGGTCAGTTTTTAGCTCGTGCCCATGATAATGACGGATAATTTCTATTCTCCCGTGTACACGGCTTTCATAGAGCCTAAGGGGAGTTTCCCTTCTACTTTCAAGGGTATGCGTTTATTGTCGGTAGAGACCCATGCCGAGATTTTGTCGCTGGTCTTTTTCCCGGTTCTGTCATAGAATCGGAAGCGAAGTTTGTAGGTGCTGTATTCCTTTTTGTTTTGTTTGAGGATTTCCTGTCCCAAATATTCTATTTCGAGGTGTTCGAGGTTTTTACCGGAGAAAATTTTGGTATTATAGATTTGATACATTTCCATCGCTCGGAAGTCGAAGGTGCGAATCACGTAAAAGATACTCAGCATGTCGTAGACTATACCGGGTTCGGTGAGTGTATAGTCCTCTATGACGTTGCGCTTGGGACGATATAGGCGGATATTCCCCGTGGTCGAGTTTCCATCGTAGGTATAATTTACTTCGTCTTTCCGGTAAGTCCCGTTTTCGTCAGCGAGTTTGGCGTAATAAATGGGTAGCAGTTCTTTGTTTCGCTGCATATCGGATACCAGTGTGTCGCGTACCTTGAATATGTTGTCGGCAAAGGGGAGTGTACGAGCTTTTAAAACAGATGTATATTTGTCGGGGTATTCGGTGAGTTGGAGCGTAGCTGTCGCTGCCCGCTTCCAGAGAAATCCCAGTTGGTATATGACATCGTAGGATAGCCATTCGGGTTGCATACCCGGAGTCGTTTGTGCATAAATTCCGTTGGCCATACTCCAAAAAAGAATCCCGAAAGCAATACGGCGTAACGACCCGGCGTTTTTCATATAACGATGGCGTAGCATGCGGTTTGTTATTAAGATTGTCAGTAATTCCGTTTTTTCTCTTTGGGCTTGTTTTTCTTTATTTTTTCGGGCTTTTGTTTATCGACCGGTGTCGCATAGATGTCCCAATCCTGTTCTATATCCCAATTGGCTTTCAGTTCGAGTTCCTGTGGGTAATACGAAACTTCTTCGGGCTGTCGTTTCTCGGAGTAGTTTCCGGTGTCGTATTTCCCGTTTCCGTTACGGTCGATGAATAAGCGGGCGTAGTAAGTACCCGGATTCATATACATAAACTCGGCTCCTCCGTTGATGACCGGGGCCGTTCTTACGGGTTTGTCTCCTGAATCGAGAATTTCGACAAAAGCGGAATCGGATACGCCCGAAATAGAGAGATACAGGTTGGCATAATCTTCGAGGGCTTTGACTTTGAATTCTTGTTTATAGGTGTTCGTGAATAGTCCGTAAATATTGGTGAATGCCGTGGAGTCCATAACGATGCGATAGGATTCTCCCGGAGTCCATTTGTAGGTGAGTGTGTAGTCCCGGATAGCAATGGAGTCTTGGAGGAATGTGTACAGGGAGTCGGCAACAGGTATCCACAAGGTGTCTCTTTTTTGTTCCAGATGTATTTTCCCTGCATCGTATGTTTGCAATGGTTCGGCAAAGGAAAAACGAAGCGGTTTATAAACATCGAGAGAAGAGCTTATCTTGGCGTTCATTTGCATGAATTGGATTTCGGGAACTTCGATGGAGTCGTTGTCCTTGTCTTTCTTTTTTTCTTTTTTCTTGGGCGCTTTGACTTTTTTCATGATGAATTTGAGCGTATCGTTGTAGAGAGACAATTGTCTTAACGTGTCGGTACGGAGATATTCGGCCGTGAATAAAAGTGTATCCATGTTGTAAATGAGCGAGTCTTTTATCCAGTATTGCAGCGTGTCGTTATGGAACGAGCGTTCGAGAATGGCCCAGTCTTCTTGCTCGAAATTCAGCGGCTTCAGCTTGGGCAACGAATCGGCGGGAGCTTTGAAATAAAGGTCGATTTTACGACGGTCTTTTCTTTCGCTTTTGTCGAGATATTGAGATTGGAATCCTTCGTTGAATGCCGTGAGCAGAATATCGTTCGGATAGAAATGGGTGTGGTTGTATTCGATAATGGTGTCGATGGTGACGCTGTCTTTCCAAATGGTGTCGACGTGTAATTTAACATCGGCCGAAGGAATAACGATAGAATCGAGAAAAGCGATATCTTCCGACGGGTTGTCGAAGCGGTAGTCCCGGTTCATGTCTTTCAGCGCGAATAGACGGTATTTGCCGGGTGTTACATTTCGTATCGTGAAATGACCTAATTCGTCGGAACTGGCAATTCTTTCTAATGGGAGTTTCTGGAAAGCCGAGTCTTCGAGGTCGCTGTGTAATCCTACCAACATGCCGGTTATGGGCTCCAAATCCCGGGCATTGAGTAGTATTCCCGAAACTTGCAGAGAGTCTATCTTGGGGCCGGTCGAAAAGGAGTAGGCGAATCCATAGAGCGGATTACGCTCGTTGTTGTCGATGATGGCATCGGAAAAGTCGATGGTATAGGTCGTGTTGGGTAGTAACGAGTCTTTAAGAATCACGGTTATTTTACGTCCCGAAGTACGAATTTCGGGCATATCTTTTTGGGGGGGGGAGACGATTACTTTTTCGGACGGTTTGTCTACTTGAATGATTTCGTCGAATTCGATTTCGACTTTCTGTTTCGAAACGTTCAATGCGTTAGGAACCGGCATGCTCTTGATGAATACAGGCGGTGTTTCATCGCGGGGACCACCGCCGGGTCTCGACATGTTGGCGCAGGAATATATGGAAATCGCCAGAATGAACGAGGCGACCAGCCGATAAACTGTTATCGTGGAAAGGGGGTGTTTCGGATTCATCGTCGAATATTTTATGTAAAGATAGTACAAATAAGAACAGAAACAAGTTATGTTCTGTTTTGCCGAATCGATCTATTTGCGACAAAGATAGTGCAAACCGAGACCAAAAGCAAGTTTACTTATTTTTACCGATGTGCAGCCTATTTTCAATTTTTTCGTCACAGGGGGTGAATCGAGTTCCTAAGAAAAGGGGGGCTAAAAAAGATAGTATATAGGATTTTTGTAGAGCTAACCCCTCCGTCCTACGGACCCCTCCCCTATATTTTGCGTTGCAAAACACCCCGTAATGCTACGGGACACGGCAAGGAAGGAGGGTGGTACTTTTTATTTTATAGTTTGGCATTTTTGTGCAGCAAGTAGGAGTTATCTAACCTTCTTCCTTTTTGCTTGCTCTCTCCTACACCCCGCGACAGGCGAGGAGAGGGTATAATCTTTTTATTTCAATAGTCTCAATAGCGTATGTTTGTATATGAACAGCCGGACTTTATCTGCCATTACCGATACGATGAATACTCCCACCATAAACAGCAAGGCATACGGGAATGATGGGGTGTAATGCGCTTCGATATAGTCGCATGCTGCGCAGTATAGGGGTTTAATGGAGAGGTCGTTATGGATTAAATATACGGCGAACGAGGAAACTGCGATATAGTTGATCCATTTTATGCTACCGATATTTAGTTTTTTGAAGAACAAGAACAGGGCTATGGATTCGAGAACGATAAGGGGGTTGAGGTAGCTATAAGGGGTAATCGTGAATCCTGCTTTCAAGATGAGGGCGGCGATGGCTACCATAATGAATCCGGTAACGAGGTAAACACCTAAATAGACGTATTTCGAGAGATCGAATATGCTGTCTTGTTTCCGGCGGAGATAGGCTCCTATCAAATATAGCCCCACGAGGCTGATGATGCTCATGCCTTTGTTGAAGTCATAGGCTTTTCCCAAGTAGCCGAACAAGGTGCTGAACAGATAAAAAGCAAGAATGAATATACCCAACTCCCGATGTGTCGATTTTTCGATGAAGCGGTTTATCATCGGGGCCAGTATGTACAGTCCGATGTACGCTTCGATAAACCAGCGGGAGAATGTGTTGTGATATAATGTCTTGAATAGGTCGGTCATGTTGAGGGAATCGGTCGCGGCGAATACGATAACAGGGCATACGATCGCCCAGAACAATATTTGAAAAAGGAGGTTGGAGAAAGATTTTAATTTCCAACGGATACCGAAGTACCCGGAGATGAGAATAAAACAATTGACACAGACGAAGCTGATACTACGCAATTCGAGATCGAACAGTGTGCCGAGCGTATCGTGGGCCAATGTGTCGTGTGTCGGCAGTGTTCGGGAGGGGATATAATGAATCATCAGAACCAAGAACATCGAAAGTATTCTCAGAAGTTCGATATTTGAACTACGCTCTTGTGGCTTTCCTCCTATTTTGTTCATATAATTGGGCATAACTTATAGGGTTAATAATCGATTTGCCGTCACATCGAAATATAGGAAATGCGGCACTTCGATCGGGGCATGAACCTCGGGTTATAACCGAAGTACAAAAATAATATTAAATCTTGAAAAAGATATAACCGTTTTCTTTTTCATGTTTCTTTGGGGGATTGTGCTTTATCGGTGTAAAAAACGCTAATAATAAATAAATCGAATAATTTTGGGCTTCTGTGAAAAAATAATATATCTTTGCACCTTGATAAAAATACGAAATTCATTAAACAAAAAATAAAGTAATAGTCACATGCAAAACAAAGGATTTATTAGAGTCGTTGCGGTTTTGCTTACACTTATCTGTTTGTTCTATCTTTCGTTTTCGGTTGTAACCGCTATTTACAATAATAAGGCGAAAGAGTATGCTGCGGGCGATGAGGCTAAGTATAAACATTATATCGACTCTATCTCTACGGAAAAGGTGTATTGGTGGTATTACACGTATCAGCAATGCCGTGAAATGGAAATAGGTTTGGGTCTTGACCTGAAAGGAGGTATGAACGTAACGCTGCAAATTTCTGTGGCAGACGTGCTCAAATCTTTGTCGAATAATAACCCGGATCCTAACTTCAACGCAGCTATCGCTGCCGCTCAGGCTGCTCAGGCCGGGAACAACGACTTTATTGTTTCGTTCTACAACGAATACAAAAAGATAGATCCGAATGTGAGACTTTCGGCTATTTTCAGCACTTTCCAGTTAAAAGATAAAATAACCCCCAGATCGACTAACGACGAGGTAATCTCAATTCTTCGCGAAGAATTGAATAGCGCGGTGGATAACTCGTACAACGTATTGCGTACTCGTATCGACCGTTTCGGTGTGGTCGCTCCCAATATTCAAAAGTTGGAAAAGGACGGTCTTATTCTTATCGAGCTGCCGGGTATCAAAGAACCCGAGCGTGTGAGGAAATTGTTGCAGGGTAGCGCTAACCTCGAATTTTGGGAGACGTATAAACTGGAACAACTTGCTTCGAAACTCGATGCCGTAAATAACGCTATCGCTGCGGCCAATGCTGCACAAGAGCCGGCAGAGGAAGAAGCTCCGGTCGTTGCCGAGGCTACGCCCGATACCGCAGCCGTTGCAGCTGACAGCACGGCTTCGTCGTTGAAGAAAAAATTACAGCAGGAGGCATCGGAAGCCGAAACTATGGAGCGTATCCGTAAACAGAATCCGTTGCTTTCGTTGATGAATTATACACAAAGTTACGGGGGATCTCCAGTTATTGGTATTGTCAATAAGAATGATACGGCAGCGGTGAATGCCATGTTGGCAAGCAAAATCGCCCGCGATATTCTTCCGAGCGACCTCATTCTCCGCTGGACGGTAAAAGCCATCGATGAAAAGCAAACCATGTATCAGCTTATCGCATTGAAAGCCGGTAAAGGCGGCAAGGCTCCGTTAGGTGGCGATGTAATAACCGATGCTCGTGACGACTTCGATAAGATACAGGGTTCTGTGGTGAGCATGACCATGAATGCCGAGGGAGCCAAAGTATGGGAAAAACTTACTCGTGACAATATCGGCAATGCGATTGCTATCGTGTTGGATAATCAGGTATATTCTTTCCCCAATGTCAACTCGGCTATTTCGGGCGGTAGTTCGCAGATTACCGGAGGTTTCTCTCCCGAAGAGGCTAAGGACTTGGCTAACGTGTTGAAGTCGGGTAAGATGGCTGCTGCCGTGACTATTGTTCAAGAGGATATTATCGGTCCTTCGTTGGGACAGGAAGCTATCCAAAGCGGTGTGATTTCGTTTGTCGCCGCTATCATCTTGCTGATGATCTATATGATCATGATGTATGGGGCTACTCCGGGTCTTATCGCCAGTTTCGGTGTTATATGTAACTTGTTTTTCACGATGGGTATTTTGGCCTCGTTACAAGCGGTGCTCACGCTTTCGGGTGTTGCCGGTATCGTTTTGTCGATGGGTATGGCTGTCGATGCCAACGTGCTGATATTCGAGCGTACCAAAGAGGAGCTTCGTTTGGGCAAGAGTTTGAAATCTTCTATCGCCGATGGTTACAAGCATGCTTTCTCTGCGATTTTCGACTCGAACTTGACTACGATTATTACCGGTTTCATTCTATTGGTATACGGGACAGGTCCTATAAAGGGTTTTGCTACGACATTGATCGTTAGTATTCTTACTTCGTTCTTTACGGCTATTTTCATTACCCGCCTTATCTTCGAGGCCGGTTTGAATAGAGGTAAATTCAATAATCTTACATTTACGACCCGCATATCCAAGAATTTGCTTACGAATACGAGAATTAATTTCCTCGGTATGCGCAAGGTCGGATTTACGGTTGCTATTGCTATCATTGTAGTTATGGTAGGTTCTTTGGCAATTAGAGGTTTGAATCAGGGTATTGATTTTTCGGGTGGTCGTAATTATGTAGTTCGTTTTGATAAACCGGTGAAACCGGTTGAAATCAGTGAGATGCTGAAACCAGCTTTCGAGGGTAGTTCTCTTTCGGTGATAACTATCACGAGCGACGATCAGGTGCGTATTTCGACCAACTATCGTATTGCTGATCAAGATGAAAATATAGATAAAGAGATCGAGACGAAACTTTATGAGGGAATGAAGAGTGTTTTAGGGGATGCTTCTTATGAAGAGTTTACCGAAAATATGATTCAAAGTCGTCAGAAAGTAGGACCGAGCATTGCCGATGATATTAAGGTGGGGGCATTCTGGGCTGTCATTCTTTCGTTGATAGCGATGGCTCTTTACATCTTGTTGCGATTCCGTGATATTTCGTTTAGTGTGGGTACGTTGGCTTCTGTGGCCTTTACTGCGTTCTCTATCATCGGGCTGTATTCTTTGCTGTATGGTATATTACCTTTCTCTATGGAGATGGATCAGTCGTTTATTGCAGCTATATTGACGGTAATCGGTTACTCGGTAAATGATACGGTGGTAGTATTCGACCGTATTCGTGAAGTGAAGGGTTTATATCCGAAACGAGACCGTGCACTCGTTATTAACGATGCTTTGAATAGTACGTTGACTCGTACTCTTAATACTTCATTAAGTACGGCTATCGTATTGTTGTGTATCTTTATTTTGGGTGGCGATGTTATTCGCAGCTTTACATTCGCTATGTTGTTCGGTGTGATTGTCGGTACGGCTTCGACCTTGTTCGTGGCTACTCCGATTGCTTACGAAATCCAACGACGTAGTATCGTTAAAAAGGCTGCCAAAGAAGCCGCTGCAAAATAAAGGTAAGCGTATAAATACAAAAAAAGGAATCCGAATCCGGATTCCTTTTTTTGTACCCTCGCCGAGAATCGAACTCGGATTTAAAGTTTAGGAAACTTCCGTTCTATCCATTGAACTACAAGGGCATTTCGGTCGACAAAAGTAGTATAAAATTTTGTAATAGTCAACCTTTGCAGCATATTAGTCGAATATGGCCCGTAATATTTCGGGAGACCGGAGCTCCGAAATGTCGGGTTGGTGTAGCCGGTAGTATGTTAAGATTCGGTCGAGTATGGCGTTTCTCTCTCCCCGATTGAATTTGAAGTGGCGAAGATTATTGAAATCCATACGGGTGAGACGGGCGAAAACTTCGGCTTCGCGGGCATCGAGTGTGTAGGTGTGAATGGGGCGCGAGGGGGAAAAAATGCCGTTCAACATGTCGAAAAAATATCCGGGTCGATAGGTTTCCATGTTGGGGCTGAACCCGAGAAAACTGCATAATTGCAGCAGGAAACAGAGATGAAAATTGGCTTTACCTTCTTCCATTATATTGAGGACTTGAATGGAACGGGCGATGAAGGCGAAAAGCGGGAGATTGGGTTCGGGTTCTTTTATGGTTTGACAGAGTACTTCGGATAAAAAGAGCGCTTCTGCATTTTTTACCGGATCGGAATAGATGTTTTGAAGAGGTAAAACCGTGCGCGCTTCGATGATTTTTTGCAATTCCCGGCTGTTCCGGTAGTCTATATCAAGTTCCAAAATAGAGAACGGCATGAAGAGGGACCGAAACATGCGAGCTTTTTTTCCGCCCCCTTGTGGAATAAGATAGGAAGATCGTCCATATTGTTCGGTGTACAAATGGGCTACCGATATTTTGTCGTTATAGGGAATGATGTGCAGTACTATTCCTAATGTTTTTTCGAGCATTCTCCCGGTAAATTTTTCTACAAAATTAGTTGTTTTATCCAAAGGCCGGTATTGGTTCGGCGCATTGATTTTATTTATTCGGGAGCAGTGGTTGTATCGGGAGTGTGAAAATTGAGCTTCACAGCAAATATTGTACAGATACAATGCATTATATTTGTCCATATAAAAGGCTGATGATATGGAACAGTTAGATGTATTCGATTGCTCGAATGTGCTTATAGCGAGTTATTTTGCCGATGATCGGGAGTGTGCTCATGAAAATCGGGAACATACGCTCATTTATCAGTGTTCCGGTAGATTGGAGATCGAGGAACGTGGAAAGAAAACCGTTTTGTATCCGGGAGATTGTGCCTTTATGCGGCGTGATAACCGAATGTGGTTGCAAAAGAGGGTCGGGAAGGGTGAGCCTTATCGTTCCATTGTGTTGAAATTTTCGAAGGCTTTTTTGAGGGAGTTTTACCAAACACTCGATCGGCAGCAGATTCCAATCGACTCCAAACGAGAGAAAGCGAGCTTGCTCCTCTTGCCGAAAAATAGGCCGGATATCCGCTCTTTGTTCGAGTCGGTTATTCCGTATTTCGATGCTGGGGAGAAACCCTCGGAAAAGATTTTGAAATTGAAGATGATCGAAGGTGTGTATGTCTTGCTCAATACCGACCGTAATCTGTATGCATCGTTATTCGATTTCGTGGAACCGTGGAAAATCGATATTCTCGATTACCTGAACGAGAATTATATGTGCGATCTCTCGATGAAAGAAATCGCCAGTTATACGGGGCGTAGTTTGGCTACATTTAAACGGGATTTTGCCAAAGTGAGCGATTTGACGCCTCAGAAATGGATTATCAGGCGACGTCTTGAAGCGGCGCATGATTTAATTCGGTCGGGGAAAAAGAAAGTTACGGAGGCTTGCTTCGATGTAGGCTTTAAGAATCTGTCGCATTTTTCCACAGTGTATAAAGAGACCTATGGGGTCGCACCATCGTGGCAGGGTGAGCTTTATGGCAAATAGATTTGAGCTTTATAGCAAAATCGTTGCGAGATCTGTTTCGTACCTTTGTACATCGTGCGGAAATAGATGATGATCGATATAGCCTGATGTCCGTCTGTTTCCGATTTCCCATTTGCCTGATTTCTATATGATGGGTTGGAGAACTGGTATTTTGTAGTGTTCAATTAAAATCATAGGGTATGAAAACAAAAGTAGTTTTATGGGTTTTATTGTCAATTTTAATATTTCCGATTATGACAAAATCACAAGAGAAAATCCGACAGACAGCCGGACATGATGCGCTTGGTGAGTTCGCTCCCGAGTTTGCGCATTTGAATGACGATATTCTTTTTGGAGAGGTATGGAGTCGTAACGATTTGCTTTCGCTTCGTGACCGCTCTATCGTGACTGTCGTTGCTCTCATGTCACAGGGGTTGACAGATTCTTCGTTCAAGTATCATCTTGAATCGGCCAAGAAGAACGGGGTGACCAAAACTGAAATCGCTGAAATTCTTACTCATGCTGCGTTCTATGCTGGTTGGCCCAAAGCATGGGCGGCGTTTCGTATGGCCAAAGAGGTGTGGGTAGACTGTGCGGATAGTACTGCTGCCTGTTCGCTCGATGCGTATGCTCAATCCATTATTTTTCCTGTCGGCAAACCTAACGATGCGTACGCCAAATATTTCATCGGTCAAAGCTATCTTGCGCCTGTCGTGACAGAAGGTATTCCCATTTCGAACGTTACTTTCGAGCCCGGTTGCCGTAATAATTGGCACATACACAAGGCTACCAAAGGCGGCGGTCAAATACTTGTGTGCGTGGGTGGCAGAGGTTATTATCAGGAATGGGGAAAAGAACCGGTGGAACTTCTCCCCGGCGATGCCGTTTATATCTCGGCCGGTGTGAAGCATTGGCACGGAGCTGCGCCTGACAGTTGGTTTTCGCATCTCGCCATAGAGGCTCCCGGCGAAAACAAGAGTAATGAGTGGCTCGAACCTGTGAGCGAAGAGGAATATTCGGGCATTGTCCGTCGTCAACGCTGAGCCTCGAAATAGTTCGAACAAGTTTGTCTTTTTCTCGGCTTGTAGTTTATTTCAAAATGAATATAGTATGAAACAGATAGTATTGATACTTATGAGTATTCTCAGTTTTAGTTGTTCGTCACAAACTCAACGACAGGCGACAGATACCACCGAACCGGTGAGTAAGAAAATTCTTGTGGCCTATTTTTCTTGTACCGGAACTACCGGGAGGGTGGCAGAGTCTATTGCCGGTGCGGTCGATGGCCGGCTTTACCGGATTACTCCTGCCGAGGCCTATACTTCGGCCGATCTCGATTGGAATGACAAGTCGAGCCGGAGTTCGGTCGAAATGGCCGACGAGGATTCTCGCCCCGAACTGGGAGGGGAGCCTCTCGATATGAAAGATTACGATATCGTATTTCTCGGCTATCCTATTTGGTGGGACTTGTGTCCGCGTCCGGTCAATACGTTTCTTGAAAAATACGATTTTTCCGGTAAAACCGTTGTCCCGTTCGCTACTTCCGGAGGAAGTTCGATAGCCCATAGTGTAAGACAGCTCAGGAAACTTTATCCAAACGTGACTTGGAACGACGGCAAGTTACTCAACGGAGGCGTTGCGGTGGCTACCGAATGGGCTAAGCAGGTTGTTGAAAATGGTAAAAAGGAAAGTCGGTGAAAGCCGTTATCTCGATGTATCGAGCTTTATGACAAAGAGTTTTGAGCCCTGTGGCAAAGTCGCCACGGGGCTTTCTTTTTAACTTTGTAACGGATATAAAACAGATTATTATGAATGCTCATACTATTTTTGAAAGAGATCTGAACGGAGAGATGGTCTCCCCGTCGGATCCGGGATACGATGAATTGATAAATGCCATTTGGGATACTATGAAAATGGCGACCGAATTGAATACCGGTTATCATACACCCGATGAGGTTCGTCGGATATTGAGTGTAATTCTCGGGTGTGAAGTGGACGAATCTATTACTTTGTTGCCTCTGTTTTATGTGGATTATGGGAAACACATTAAAATAGGGAAAGGTTGTTTTATTCAACAGTGTTGTACGTTTTTCGGACGAGGGGGTATTACTCTCGGTGAAAATGTCTTTTTGGGACCGAAAGTAAATATTATTACTATTAATCATGATCCCGATCCGGAAAATCGGGATGCGACTTATGGTCGCCCTGTTGTTCTTGAAGATAGAGTTTGGGTCGGAATCAATGCTACGATTCTCCCCGGAGTGAGAATAGGATACGGGGCTATCGTGGGGGCGAACAGTGTGGTGACCAAAGATGTGCCGCCTATGACAGTTGTCGCAGGTAATCCTGCTCGGATTATAAAAGAGTTGAAAAAATAATCGATATGAAAGAGGTCAATAAAACGGAAATCGGTCGTCGTGGATTTCTTAAAACAGCGACATTAGCGGGGGCAGCATTGACTATGCCCGCAGGATTGAATAGAGTATTGGCCGCTAAAACGAATAGGGAGGTCGGAGGCTATTATAATGCAGGGTAACAGCGGTAAGTAGGTTTTAATATGGGGTAGAGCCTATAATAAAAATTACTAATGTAGATCGTAGCAGTTTTTAGGGGTAGTAGTTCCTGTTCGGGGGTGAAAGGCTGTGCAGATTGTATGCGATAGAAAGGTAAATGAAAGATTTTTAGGTAAAAATTTTGTCAATTCAAAAAACAGCTCTATATTTGCACTCGCATTTGGAAAGGGCGCCTTACTTTATATATCTAAGGCGCATTTTTATCAAGGGCCCATTCGTCTATCGGCTAGGACGCAAGATTTTCATTCTTGAAAGAGGAGTTCGATTCTCCTATGGGCTACGAATATAAAAATATAATTAT
>ENA-OWYH01000663-OWYH01000663.1-human-gut-metagenome-genome-assembly--contig:-NODE-663-length-12487-cov-26.514077_pt1 | contig 12487 bp, 10 predicted proteins | sample MGYA00249746_ERZ652078 | MGnify/ENA primary metagenome ERZ652078 (study PRJEB26925, sample SAMN05827095) | human gut metagenome | biome: ENVO:2100002; feature: ENVO:00000062; material: ENVO:00002003... | reverse complement strand
ATTTAAACAAATTATTAATCAGAATTCTGTTGCATTTGCAAGTTGAATTCAGCATTTAATAATGTCGTTTTGGTAAATTTTAACTCCAAGTCATTATTCAAGAAGTAAAATCGAGAATATTCATCATTCATCTTTACATTCCATCGGATATACTTGCATTGAAAGTTGATGTTATTTTTCTGGTTATGTGATAATATCGGTGATATTGATTCTTGTTCTGCTATTATAGAAGAATAATCTAATTCTTGCCCATTGATGTATATTTGATATTCGGATTTCAATTCTAAAAACCACGCAAATTCAGCCTTTAGATAAGGGATAAGAGTCTTCGTTATAAACAAACTGGAAATATCAGAAGAAATCTCATTAAAAACGACACAAGTACCTGTTGTTGTGTCATCAGATACAAGTGGCTCTGTTGTAGTGTAGTCTTTTAAAGTATCGCTATCAATTCTAATGTCATAAGACATTATTTGTGCATCTTTACTATAGCGTGTTTCCCAATTAGCAAATCTCGCAAATTTATAGAAAGTAAAACGACCATAACCGTTTTTTCCTCTTGTAAATTCAGTATTATTCTCGTTGGCTATTCTCTTTTGAGACTCATAGAATTTTTTGAATTTTATAGGTAATTCTTCATAGCAGATGCCTGTACCATTGTCTGTTATTCTAATATTTTTGATTGTGTCCAATTCTGCATTGTCAATTTCAAAATCAATATTTACAACGGTTGCTTTTGCATCAAATCCATTCCATACATATTCGGCAATAGCTCGCTCTGGAGTATATTTATTCAATATTTTCCTAATGCCAGCAGATGTTATTTCTACAGTTTGCGAGTTCATGACTATTTATTTTTAATTAAATCCAGACCTTTCTCCGTAAGACGGTATTTCTGTCGCGGGTGTTTCGGCTTTTCCGGATAAATCGGTTCTACTAAATCCAACCTTATTGCAGGATACAGATAAAGCTCCAGAAAATTGCTTTTGTCCTTCAATCCTATCATTTCCATAACATCTTTTGTCGATAGTGTCTGATTCCCGATTGCAGACAGAACTTTTCCCACTTGCGGGGTAACTGTCGGGTAACTATCGGGCGACTGTGGGGTGACTGTCGGGTATGACCCGACTGCTTTCCGGGTATAGCGGAAAACGACCCATACGCTGTTTCCGTCCGTGTGAAATTCGGGGTCCGGAATGCCGACACGCCGGCACTCGCTTATCATAAGCCCGATGCCCCGTCCCCAACTTTCCAAGACCTCGCTTTTATACAGCACGTTTGCTATGATTAGATTTTGCGGTTCTGAATTATGCCCGCTTAACAGTTTTTCCATTGTTATATCCGGCGGAAATGTCCCGCTGTTCTCTATTTCCACACGGTCGTCATAGATGGCGATTCCCACCGAACTGCCGGGACGGTGGTACAGGCGGTGGCACAACGCATTTGTGCAGCACTCTCTCAATGCCTTGTACGGGATTTCCAGTTCTTCCTCACGGTACAGCCCTTCTATCTTACCGGAAAGTGACAGATGTTTGAAAAAGAACGCCATTGCAGCATCCAGCAGCGCGTAGATATTCCCAGTGACACGTTGATTGTCTATAAACTCGTCTTTCGTCGTGCCTTTGAAACGCGCCAGACGGAGCAGGCATTGGGGATAATAATAAAAATCATGACCGAACAGCACTGCTGAAGCATTGTTAAGTTTCCCGTCATGCAACAGACTGAATTTTTCGAGAATGGTCGGCAAGTCTTCCCTTATGGTTGCTTCAGGTAAACGACCGCTTCTGATTCCCCCGCGAACAGCACTAATGACGGCATGTTCGTCAAGGTCGGATATTTTAAGGTCAGGATTTGCTATTGCCTCCCAAGCGTATTTCCCGCCCCGCTGTATCAGATATTGGTTATATATCTCCTGCGGCATGATGGATGTCGCGCTTTCCACCCGCAGGTAAGCCCGTCCTTTGTAAGAGAACGGACGCATATATCTTTGTTCTTCCGCAGACAGTGCGATGACACTTTTGCCAGTGTCTGGTATTTCAGTATAAGAAACTTCAACTGTGGCAAACGGCTCGATACGCCGGATCGCGTCCGCTATATCCCGCTTGGTTTTGTCGCTCACGTCTTGTCCGATGATTTTTCCCTTGTCGGTGACACCGAACAATACCGTGCCGCCTTCGCCGTTAAGGAAGGCGCAAAGCGTTTCCATGCCGCGCTCCAACTGTCCGGTGGTTTCCTTGAACTCCACCCGTCCGCATTCTTTTTCGGCTATCAACCGTTTTATTATGTCGAGGTTGTCTATGCTCATATACAATTCTGTAACGTGGGTACAAAGATAGTGCTTTTCGCTGGTTTTCGGGCGAATAGATAACGAAATGTATCTACACAGCAGGACAAAACCTACAAAAAATCAGAGAATGACATAACGTCACCCCCTGATTCATCATTGGTACAGGATTATTTTCTCAAACGTTCCATTTCCTCGTCGCGGAGCATCCTCTCGTTCAGTTTCTCCTGCATCCTGTCAAGGAAGTAAGTGCGGCTTTCGTTTTTCCGGCGTTTGATGTCGATATAGAAACGGTAGCAGTCCTTTGATTCGATACCGAAAATCTTGTAGAGGAGCGGGGCGAGCTGTTTGAGCGGCATGTTGCCGTTGTTGATGCAGCCCATCTCGTTGATGCCGTAGATAAGTTCCACGAGGTCGATGGCGTTGCCCGTCCATTGCAGGGGTGAGGCGGGATTTTCGGTTGTGTTGTCGGAGGATGTACGGATGGGGATTAGTGGTGGCACTTGGGGAGCGGCAAGGAACTTCTGCATCTTCCTCACTAAAGAGAGTGCCTTGCTGATATAGGCTGCAACCTCCCTCTTTTCTTCGGGAAGATTGCGCATGGGATGGTGCTGCAACTCGATTTCGATGTAAGCCAGTGCGATGATGGTGCGGTTGGTGTCCACATTGCCGCTGCATAGCTCGATTACTTGCGTGGCGAAAGCCGTATATGCCGTTTCCATATTGCAGTCCCCGGCTTCGTTTATACGGCGGAAGAACTCGGTTTCCGCCAATAAGAAATAATTCATATCCTGTCAATTTTGAAATTTTACACTCTGTTTTTCGGTATGCGCACATGAATATGATTGGCAAAAAGCGTGTTCATAAAATAAAAAATCCGGCACACTCTCTGCAAGGTGCTGGATTTCAGTGTGATAATTTTGCAATTTATTTGTCTGTCAGGAATTATTTTCGACTTAAAGTGTTCATTTCCTGAACATTCGTCCATTTTCCGGACATCAAACGCACGCTTTATAGATATGGCGGACCACTCCGTTGCGGTACACCTTCTGCGAGGTCAGCGTCCATTGTTCCTGTGGCAAGGCGGACTGGAAGAAACGCTTTCCCGTTCCGGCAATGAAAGGAAGCGTATAAAGTATGATTTCATCCACCACACGCATACGTAACAGCCCATTGATGTAGTCCGCCTTTTCAGGAGTGACTTCCGCCAGATAGCAGATGTCTGTTGCGGATTTCCGCCATTCGTCGAGCATAGAGATGGAATAGTCGGGTGTGATATGATAAAGGGCGTTTTCCCTTATCTCGTTGATACCGCAATCTTCAAGGCGCAGTTCCTTATACGCTTTGCAATATAACTCGGAGCTTTGACAACCGTCCATCGTGAGGACGGCAAGAATCTGTACTTTACCCATTAGCGTTTCCTTTCGTTGGGCAAGGGCAAAAAAGTAGCGTGCAATCCACGCTATCACTAATGGAGGCTCTGGAATGCCCTTAACAGGAATAGGTGAATGCACGCTATGCGTAGGCATAGCATAAGCAATCACGCAATAGTTCCTGTTAATGTTAATTTTCCAGATTCCCATTAGGACGCCTTGCGGTCTTATGTTATATATAGGCGGCAAAAGGCTCTGCCAATCGCCGTTACCTTCTGATATGTCATGCAAAGATAGCCATTTTCAGCGAATTGCGGGCTATGGTTGCTCAAATTTATACTTCAATCCATATTCTTCCAGTTTATTATAGAGTGTTGTCCTGCCTATTCCAAGCAATTCGGCAGCGACCTTCCGGTTCCCGTCAGCCTGCTTCAAAGCACGCAGAATCCGCTCTTTATCTTCCTCGTCGTTGCGTAGGGAGAAGCCGGTAACAGAGGTTGTTTCGGTTATCCCAAGTTCCAGATGCTCTTTTGTGACAAGTCCCGTCTGAGCCTGCAACACCGCACCCATGATTTTCTGTCGAAGTTCGCGCACGTTGCCCGGCCATGAATGGGTCAGCAACGCTTTCCGTGCTTCGGAACTGAAACCGCTAACCTTGCACTCCAATTCCTTATTGGCAATCTCACGGAAGAACTCCGCCAGCGGCATGATGTCCTCCTGACAGTCACGTAAGGGCAGAACGGTTATTTCAAAGTCATGTAGGCGGTATAACAAATCCTGCCGGAAACGCTTTTCATTGACCGCCTTTTCCAGATTCTCGTTGGTGGCGGCGATGATGCGGACGTTGAAACTGCGGTCGGACTTGTCGCCAACGGGACGGAACCGCCGTTCCTGTATGGCACGGAGTAACATCTGTTGAGTTTCTGGTGCGAGATTACCCACTTCGTCTAAAAACAATGTGCCGCCTTCCGCCTCGTGGAAATAGCCTTTCTTTGTGTTTTCAGCACCAGTGAACGCTCCTTTGACGTGTCCGAAGAACGCCGATGGTGCAAGCTCTTTGGTGAGTGAGCCGCAGTCCACCGCCACGAAAGGCTTGCCTGAACGCTTGCTTTTATCGTGCAGTAGATGGGCAATATGCTCTTTGCCAGTACCGTTCTCCCCGAATATCAGTACGCTCATGTCGGTAGGAGCTACCAGCCTTATCCGGTGCATGATTTTCTGAAAGGCTGAACCGTCACGGGCAAATACGGGCATGCGGCTTCGCCCGATATTCCGCTCTTTCAGTATGGTGCGGAGCAAAGGCACGAGTTTGTCCTCCACGAGTTGCTTGGGTATGTAGTCCAGCGAACCGAGTTTCATGCTTTCAACCGCCGTATGTACTTCGGCATAGTCGGTCATGATGATGAACGGCTGCGTCATGCCTTCTTTGCGCATCCAGCGCAATAGGTCGATGCCGTCACCGTCAGGCAAACGCAAATCAGAAACTACTATATCATTGTCAGTGGCTTGTTGCAGAAGTTTCTTCGCTGTCGAGAGGTGGAAAGCCTGCACGGTACGGAATTTCTCCCGTGCCAGCAGGTTGCAGACAAACTCGCAATATACGATGTTGTCCTCCACCACGATGATTTTTGTTTTATCCATTTTCGTATTTTCTCCTTTCTTCTTTTGCCAGCCGGATTATCTCCGAACCCTTATCCAATACGGCAGTCACGGCGTTGTTCAATGCTTCATAATCGGGAACGGCACTCCCATGAAGCTGTTTATAAAGTTCCCTTAATGGTTGGTCGGCACGCAGTATCTCCCACGAACTATGTAGGTGGTGTGTCAGGGCGTCCAGTTCTTGAAAGTCTTTCCGTTGTTCCGCATCCCTGACCGACTGCATTTCCTTTTCGGTTTCCGCTATCAGTTTATCCAACATGACGGATTCATTGCCGTAAGACAGTAGGGAGGAGAAATCAGGCTTTTCATTTTGTTTACCTTTCATGGCGCACTTGTCGGAAACTTCCATCAGCTCCGATATGGAAAACGGCTTGAGAAGGCAATCGGAAAATCCACGTTCTAAAAGTTCCTCTCTGTTGCAACTGCCCGAAGCGGTTGTTACAATAATCGGAATGATCCTTGAATTGCCCACATTGGAGGTGCGTAGCAGTTCCAACAGCTCGAAGCCGTTTATATCCGGCATATTCAAATCGGTCAGAAGCAGACTGTATTCTTTCCGGCGTATCATTTCCATCAGTTCCGCAACATCGGTGCAAGTGTCGCAATGTATCCCTTCTTGTGCATACATTTCTTTCAGCATTAGGAGAAGTACCTTGTCATTGTCGATGGCAACAATATCATGGAGTGTTCGGTTATGATGAATCTGTGTTTTATTTATCCGTTCCGGCAATTCCTCGGCTGACTGCATGGGTATCTCCACCGTGAAACGGCTGCCCTTGCCTTTCTCGCTCTTCAGCTGGATTGTGCCGCCGAGCATTGTCACAATGCGCTGAACAATGGAAAGACCTAATCCGAAGCCGTCCTTTGCGGCAGCGTTTGACAAACGTTCAAACGCACCGAACACACGTTGCTGTTCCTCTTCGGTCATACCCGAACCCGTATCTTTGACGATAAGTTTCAGCATACCGTTATCATACCCCATTGTCAGAGAAACGGCACCGTTCTCAGTGAACTTGATGGCGTTTGACAGCAGGTTATTTCCAATTTGTAGAATGCGTTCCTTATCGGTCAGTACAACAGCATCCGTGTGATTCGTCACAGTAAGAGCAAGTCCCTTGTTTATGGCAATTGGCATAAACTCTGATTCGAGCGTATGCGCTATTGATGAAATCCTACACGTGGAGAAATTAGGCTGTTCCTTGCCGTCGTCCAGCCGGAAGAAACTCAGAAGAGTATTAAGCATTTCACGCATACGGTCGGAGGATTGCTGAATATTTCGGATATACATCCCGGTTTTATCCGCATTGAAGTTTTTTTGTATCAGTCCGGCATAGCCCGTTATTGCAGTCAGCGGTGTGCGTAATTCATGGGTAATGGTATGTACGGCTTTCTTGCGGGAGGTTATCAGTGCCTCGTTTCGCTTTGCCATTTGTTGCAGTCGCTCGATTAAATCTGCGGTTTCCTGTTTATATCGCTTGATGCGGTTGGCATTTCGGTGTATGATGATATATGATATGACCAGTAGCAGTATAACGAACCCTGTCAAGCCCCCAATCTGAATGAACGACCGTTCCCGCATGGCTGTTATCTCGGCTTCCCGCTTTTGTAGGTCAGTTTGTACTTTCCCGTCTATTTGAACAACCAGTCCTTGCAGTTGCCTGTTAAGTTCCGCATTTCGTGCGGCAAGGCTATCGGCATGAACCGATAAGCGGCGGCTTTGTGCCTGTTGTTCGGTTCTCATATTCCGGTTAAAGGAACGGTGCATCGTGGTAGTCACAGTTGGTTTCGCTTCTTCCTTTTTGCCGAAGATGCCCAAGAAACCTTTGCGCTTGGACTTCTTGGGCTGTTCCTGTACACTCTTCTGCACGATTACAGGTACTTGACTGGTTATCTTATCGTTGATGGCTTGTTGTTGTTCAAGTATTTGAACGATTTGGCACATCTGCCGTTCCTTATCTTCGAGAAGATGGCGTACGCTGTCTATACGCTCTGCCGGATAGGTAGCTTTGAAACGGCAGAGCATACTATCCATTGCCATACGCTGTGCATGGTAATGTTCGATATCTTTATCGTTCCATTCCAGTATTGTTTCACCAAATAGAGAAAATTTTATCATTTGAATATTGATATTGTTTATCTCTTTTCGGAACTCGTCTATTTTTTTATTGTCAAGTTCTAATGCTTCTATCTCCTGCCATTCATAGAAGCTATTATATGCTATACATCCGATAAGAACGGAGATAAGTATATACCCCAACCGTATTGTCTTATAGAAATTCCTGGATCGTTCCATTATTTTGATGATACTGATTTTTCAAACATGAATAAAAGTTTATCCTTTTCTTCCATACGGGTATTATCAGAATAACCGCCTTTTGTTATTTGATACCCACACGGCTTAACCATAAAAGTGCCTAAGCCTTTAGTGTATGAACTTACTTCTGAAGCATAGTCTTTACTTGTATTTAATGGAACTTTCCCTTCAATAAGACACCACTCTTTATTACAACTGATACCTTTAATCTCAGACATCATTTTTTGCAGATCTGTAATAGCTTGGGAACTTGCTACTTGTGGTATCTGTAACTCAAAATAGAGCATCGGTTCGAGAATATCCACTCCTGATTGTTGCAAAGCCAACCTGAAGACATAAGGAGACAATTGTCTAAAATCGGCAGGGGTACTTATCGGACTATAATAAAGGGCATAAGTAAAGGTTACTTTCAAATCCGTCACTTCCCATCCATGCAATCCCGATTGGCAAGACATACGGATTCCTTCAAAAACGGCATTTTGAAAAGAATGGTTCAGATAACCAAAGGAGATTTCACTTTCGATTTGCACCCCTGACCCTATCGGTAAAGGTTCCAGAGTCAGTCCTATTGAGGCCCAGTAAGGGTTGGGAGGGACTTCGATATGGATAATCTTATTCACCTTCTTTTTAGGTCGTTCTTTGTAGATAGTCTTGATTTCATCAAAATGGGTCTTTACGGAGAATCGTTCTTCCAGCAATGTTTGTATGATTTCTTTTTGGGTTAAACCATATAACGAGATTTCCAATTCATCACTATATGAATTTATGGAAAAGGACAGAGACGGGTCTTCAATAAACAATACATTTAGAGCGGATATCAACTTGCTTCTCTCTTCGGGCTTGTCTGGTCGGACAGAAGATTTGAGGGCGGGATGCTGATGAGATAATCCTTGAATCAGACAAGGTTTAACACCTAAATAATCTCCGATTCTTAATTCTTCTATATCTTCTATAATTGCGATATCATTAGCAACCACTTCATCAACATTTATCTCTTTGCCCTGATAAATGGTTTTTAGATTTTTAATCTTGATGAATTTTTCCGAATCATTGACTTTTATAACGGTTCGAAGTCTCAGACTTCCGTCAATAATTTTTAGAAAACTTCTTTTATGCCCTTTGGGGGCATGTTCTATTTTATAAAGATAAGCTGAAAGTCTATTTGGGACTGATGCCGGAGGAAATATAAAAGAAATGATGGCGTCTAACAACTCATTGATGCCAATATTGCACATTGCTGATCCATGCAAGACCGGATAGGCTTTGGCTTTTGCCACAAGAGCGATTATCGCATTCCAATAATCTGCCGGTAAGATTTCTTTATCCGCCAAATATAGTTCTAATATATCGTCGTCATGGTTGCATACAAATTCTTTGTGTTCTGCCCTTATATCTGTTGAGGTGCAAATCGGGTAAACTACTCCATCGACAACCGTTTGCATAAACAAGACGTCTTGCGACAGATTTGTTTTTATGTCCAGATATAAACGCTCAAGATTTACGCCGGCACGATCAATCTTATTGATAAATATAATTGTCGGGATTTGCAGTTTTTGCAAAGTCTTGAACAGCAACTTTGTTTGTGCTTGTATGCCTTCCTTTGCCGATAATATGAGGACTGCTCCATCAAGCATTTTGAATGTCCGCTCCACCTCTGCAATAAAATCCATGTGTCCCGGAGTGTCAATGATATTGCATTTCACACCATTCCAAACAATAGATGTCGTAGAAGCCCGAATAGTAATTCCTCTACGTTTTTCTATATCCATAGAGTCTGTTATGGTGTCACCTTTATCAACACTGCCGCGCTTTTCCGTTGCTCCGCAGGCAAATAGCAGATTTTCGGTTACGGAAGTTTTTCCTGCATCAATGTGAGCAAGAATTCCTAAATTTATAATGTTCATTTGATTAAGCAATAATATACTACAATAGATGCATTGCCGAAACGCACCTTTTAATACCTCCTCGTAGCATGTGGAAAACTACAGGATTCTTAACTCGTATTAATATGTATATTATTACTGCCGCATAATTGAACGCAAATTTACGAAAAAAAAGTTCCCTGACAAAAGCACAAAGAACTTTTTTAATCTATACGTATTTTTATTTGGTATTATTAATTTGTTATGCGGCAGCTTAAAAGACGACACCAAACCAGAAAAATCATCTTGACAACCACCCGACTTTGAACTACGAAGGATGAAATTTTTCAGGGACAACTTCCAGCATTTCCAAAAAACAGTTTAACCATTGACTTGGAGACAAACAAACAATTTGAGCATTAAGGTTTAAACCGAATTTTTCCGAAATTGACCTGACCTGACTTTTCCTGAAAATCGACTTTAAAGCTGTTTTTACAGATAAATCAGGTTTCTCTAACAGACAGGAAATAAATGCTAAGTATTTGGCTTTAAACTTAAAATCAAAAAATAACTGTTTTCTTTTAATGTTTAACAGGGCTGATTTGACAGTTGGCGGTGGCAAGAAACTTTCAGGACCTACCTCATAGACAAGTTTCAAATCAAAAAAAGTATGATAGAAAACGGTATATGGATTGTAAAGCTTCCTCGAAAATAACTTTTGTGTAGGTTCTAACTGAAGGACAATGGAACCTCCCAGAAAATTTCCAAGACTCTCAAACATCAGGATTTTGAAAATATCGGAAGTAATGCCATAAGGAATATTTGACACCACTTTGAAAGGAAATTTCGGAACTGCAAAATTCCTAAAATCACAACCGACAACTTGAACATTTCGGGCATCAGAAAATAATTTTCGTAAATGTTCAACCAAAGCTGTGTCGTTTTCAATAGCAACAACATTGTTGGCGATTTTTAATAAATGAACAGTAAGAAACCCCTTGCCTGCCCCAATATCTAAAACCGTATCCTGATTACTTATATTTGCTTGTCTTATTGCATCTTTTATTAGCACTTTATCAATAGTAAAGTGCTGACCCGTAAAACGAACGGGCAATTTCTTTTTTGTCATTAGTAACTTCTTACAGGTGAATACTTTAGATTTGAGCTTTTGACAAAATTCTGTCATACTTCCCTCAATGGGAATACCCTTAAACGAAAGGTGCTCTTGTGCCATAATGTCAATGACTGCAAAGAGTACTGTTAAGGTGATTAAAATTTTCTTCATACTTATCATATTTAATTGGTTATATAGTAGTTAATAAATTAAAGTCTTCAATAGATATTTTACCTATTGAAACAAGCCATTCAAGATAAGAAATATCATCTTTAATATCGCCAAATTTTTGTCCCTTATATTTCCCAAAATCAATAATCCTTTCTGAAATAGATATATCCAAAGTTTTTTCGACATTTGGATACAATCGTTTAAGCTCTTTAAAGTCAATTTTGAAAAGCCTATCTGTCGTTTCTAACCAATAAAGATATTGATAATCCATTTTATAAATATCCCCCAAAGATTTCCCTTTATATTTCCCAAACATAAGTATCTCATCCGCTTTGTGAATAGGAAATATTTCATCAAGAGATACGCCAGGAACATCAATTAAAACCCACTCTCCACATCCGGCACAAGGGATTTCTTCATCTTTGATATTTGGATAACACTCTTTCCTATAAGTGTCATCAGGTTTACCATTCATAAAGCATTTACCATAAGCTTTTCCATATTTACCACGTGGCTTTACTGTTTCAACTAAAAAGGTTCTATCTCGATTAGGGTCAATACGCCTCTCTTCACTTGATGAGCGTGCTAAACCCAACTCACACCGTTTAACTAAAAATGGTGTTCGCTTACCTATATTGTAATAAATGTTAAAAATATTATCGTGTGGGTACATATCTTATTCTCATTGTGGTGGACACTCAATTATCTTTAAATAATTTATCAAGTTTTTTTCTTATTGCGCCTAACGCTATATTTTGGTCATGGCTTACAGTCATTCCTATTCCACTACTTTTTACTACTGCTATACGTTGATTGTTATTGTAGTCGTAAAATGTTACTGTAATATATGTATGTCCTCCATCCCATTTTTCAGAAGTAACATGGATATTAGGCGTAAGAATGCTATCAGAACACTCCAATACCTTTGAGATATTAGAGGTAGATAACACTTTTAGATTTGTTTCTGCAATTTGATTTTGAACTGCCATTATAATATCATCTAATTCTCTATCACCTGATGATTCACTACCAAAAATAACATACTTGTACTTGCTTACATCTGCATTGCTTGATAGTACAATCCTGCTTGATGCACAAGATGTCATTAATGTTATAATAATAGCGATAGGTATAATTTGTTTGATTAATTTCATATTTTTCTTTATTCCTATGGCTCATTAAGTTCCAATAAAGCCGTTAATTACACAGAAGCGTGGAACTGCAATGCCACGTCTTTGTTGAAGGTCGTAGGAAAACCCTAATGAGCAGATGTAGTAATAGCAGCCCACGCTATAGCGTGAGAACCACTATGCCATCCTTGCTCATTTTGAAAATTTCCTACGTTTTCAACAACAAGATAAGCATAACGCTTCTTTCTTTTCTAATATGTCTTGGACGGAGTTTCCCCAATCCAAACACAAAAGTAATGAAAAGTTGTGATAATCACTTATGTTGCAACAGATTTATTTGCTCACTGTTTAAAATCGGAATTCTACAGTTTCATCCCTCTGCTTTTCCTTTGCGGTTGTATAGGTCGGTGTATGCTCTGCCGTAGCTTGTCGAATTGCTCTTTGAACCACTCGGCAATGGGCTTTCGGTCAATGGCAAGAACCAGTTTCGTCCCGTCCGTCGGGTCTTTCAGCACTTGAAACCCTGTGGAAAATCCAGTGTAAGCTGCCCCCTAAAACCAAGCGATTCTGCCCCCTTGTG